>MDSZ01211221.1_pt1 | contig 11337 bp, 14 predicted proteins | sample 811201 | NCBI WGS metagenome assembly MDSZ01 (sample SAMN05326647, study PRJNA326480) | marine metagenome | isolation source: seawater | place: Indian Ocean: North | collected 2010 | reverse complement strand
TAAAGAGGGAACCAAAATAATTGACTATGTCGGAAAACTTATAACAAAAAAACAAACACAAGATTCAGATAAGTACGATAATCGTAAACCAATATATTTATTCACAATAAATAAAAGATACGATTTAGATGGAGATTTTAAATTTAATACTGCGAGATTAATTAATCATTCTTGTGATCCAAATTGTGAAGTTACTGGATCTGGGCTTAAAGTTTGGGTTTATGCAATAAAGGATATTAAAAAAAATGATGAGCTGTCTTATGACTACGGATTTAGTTATGATAAAGATTACAAACAATTTCCATGTAAATGCGGAGCCAAAAATTGTGTTGGATATATTGTAAGAGAGGGATCGAGATGGAGATTAAAAAAGAAAAAAAAGGCAAAATAAATAATAATACTATTAATTTTTTGTTATCATTTACAGTATTACTCTATTTTTTTTATGGCTATTTCCAAAATGAAAATAGTGCTGGAGCAGGTGGGTATGATGGAGATTTTGAGCTAATTTGGAAAAATTTAATTCTTTTAAAACAAGGAATAATTTCAAATTTAGATAACCCGCTCTATAATGACAGTAGGCCTCCATTATCCTATATTATACATATTTTATTTAACCCATTTACCTACAATCAAGAAGTATTTAGATTAAGTAATTTAATCGTTTCCTCAACTATACCTTTTTTATTGTATTTTTCTATTAAGCAAAATTATCCATTGCTTGATAAAAATCTAATTTTTTTACTAGCCATTATTGTTACTTTAAGTCCTTACTTTAGAACAACAGCTTATTGGGCGCTTGGAGAAAATTATGGTCTCATTTTTTTACTTTTATCTTTTTTGAAATATAAGAATTTAGAAAAAAATTTTAAAAAATTAAAAAATAATAAATTATTTTTCAATATTTTTATCATTTGCTTGCTAAGCTCTATAGTAGTTTACTTTGACCAAAAATTAGTTTTTTTGCCCTTTTTAGTTTTGATATCATTATTAAATTTAAAAATTAATCCTTTTTTTAAATTTTATTCAGTTATTTTATATTTTATTTTTGCGTTACCTTATTTTTATCTTATCTATTTATGGGGTTCTTTAATTCCATCATCTGCAGCAAGCGCCAGAGAAGTAGGAACAACAATTCACCTTTTTCATCCCGGATATTGCTTAACAATACTTACAATATCAATTTTTCCTTTTATTTTTGCTACTGAATTGAATTTAAAAAAAATAAAAATGAAGTTATTAAATACAAAATTTATATTAATTTTTATTTTATTTTTTATTTATTTTATATTTTCCTTTGTTTATGGAAATTTCGAAAATCTTAGAATAGATGGAAAAGGTGCTTTTCATAAGTTTTCATTGGTTCTATTTAACAATATTTCAATTAGGTCTTTAATTACAATGATTGCTTTTCTGGTAAGTATTATCTTTACTTATTTAGTTTTTGATAAAAAAATTGATTTGTTTATTATATTTTATTTTATCCTTATTTCTTTATTTACTTTTCCTTTTTATCAAGAATATCTTGATCCTTTATTGTATATTCTTATTTTTACTTTTTTTAAAACATCTTTTGATTTCAAAAAAAATCGCAATGTTTACTTGATTTTTATTTATCTTTTAATTTTTTCTATAGGATCTAAATTTTATTATATGAATATAATTTAATTACTTAATGCAAGTAGTAGTAAACCAGGTATAAGGTATAAACGATTGATGTACTATTTTTGATTTAATCTTGCTAAAATGTTTTTTAAGAAGATAAATGTATTCCTCTCTTTTTCTAACGTTCATGCCTCTATCTTTTTTAATTAAAAATCTAGCGATAATATTTTGTCCTTCAACTAAAATAGGGTCTTCTGTTAATAATTTTGAATTTTTTCTCATTTTTTTTTTACACAAACTTAGTAGGTTATCTACTTCCAAATTATTTAGGTGATGTAAAATCCCAAAAAAAATTATTACATCAAATTTCGGTAATTTTTTGAGATCAGATTTTTCAAATTTTTTGCAAAAAAAATGAAAATTCTTTTTTTTATATTTGTTTTTGGCATATGTAATAGATCTTTTGTCAATATCGTAACCATAGTATTCACATTTCGGAATATGTTCTAAAATTTCAGCTGGCCCGCATCCGATATCTAATATTTTAAGTTTGGTTTTTTTGATGTTTTTTTTAACAATATTATTTCTGAAAGACGTTCCAGACATCAATTTTTGGATAATTTGATAAACAAACGGATTATTTATTAGATTATATATTTTGCTTTTTCTTTGTGCCATTAAACTTTTTTGTAATTATTTGTTAATATATACACAATTATGTTAATGAAATGAAATAGCATATGAATAAAAATTTTGATCATTTTATCGTTGGCTCTGGGTTTATAGCTTCAAAATTTAAAAGATATCACGGTTTTTTAAAGAAAAATAATACTGTAGTTTATGCATCAGGTATTTCTAACTCCTTAGAGATCAATAAAAAAAAACTACACAAGGAAATCGTTAAATTAGATAAATTTTTAAATCAAAACCAAAAAAAACTAATCTATATAAGTACTTATTCAGTAACTGATAGCTCCCGGGTAAAAAAACAGTATGTGAAAAATAAAATCAAGATTGAAAAAATGATTGTAAAAAAAAGTAAAAATTATTTAATAATTAGAATGCCTGAAATTATTGGAAGAAGTAAAAACCCTTATACTTTAACAAATTTTTTTTTTAAAAAAATTACAAAAAACAAAAAGTTTTTACTTTTTAAAAATTCTAAAAGAAATCTTCTTGAGGTCAATGATGCGATCAAAAATACAATCAAAATTATAAAATTATACAAAAATAAAAATAGTATAGTAAACCTATTAAATAAAGAATTTTATACTCCATTAAAGATTGTAAAAACTTTTGAGAATATATTAAATAAAAGAGCAAATTTTGAAATTTCAAATTTAAAAGAAGGAAAATGGAATTTAAAAAATAATTTTTTTGTATTGCCTTCCAAAAATTATTTAAAAAAAACAATAAAAATTTATTACACATAAAATGAAAGTATCGATAGTAGTTCCAGTTTATAATAGTGCTTTAATGCTTAAAGAACTTGCTCAAAGAATAAATAAAACCATGGAAACTATAGATCTTGGAAATAATTTTGAATTAATTCTGGTTAATGATTTTAGTTCTGATAATAGTTGGTCAGTAATTAAAGAATTAATTCATCAATACTCTTATATCAGAGGAATAAACTTAGCTGAAAATTTTGGCCAACATAATGCCATCATGGCAGGATTTAATAATTGCGTGGGAGATTTCATTATTACAATAGATGATGATCTTCAACATCAGCCTGAATTTATTCCAGATATTTTAAAAACATTAAGAGAATTCAATAAAGATGTTTGTTACACTAATTATAAGAATAGAAAACATATTGGTTGGAAAAGACTTGTAAGCAATTTAAACAACATTGTTTCAAGTTTCATATTAAACAAACCACTTGAAGTCTATATGTCTTCTTACAGAGGGTTAACAAAAAAATTAAAAACAGAGATTATCAATTACAAACAATCAAATGTTTACATTGACGGACTCATCATCTTACATGCCAAAGAAATTGGTATGATCAATATTGACCACAAGGCTAGAAAATATGGAGAGAGTAATTATAATCTGAAAAAACTATTCATTTTATGGTCAAACATGTTTTTAAATTTTTCATTTTTTCCATTTAGGTCTGCATCAATTTTTGGAATTATAATTAAAATTGTTGTAAAAATTATTAGAAAAAAAAATAATAAACCTCAATATCAAATTTTAGAAATAAAACCTGATAATGAATAATAAAGATTATGTAGATATTATATTGCCAAATTTTAATAGTGCAAAATACATTGAAAAAACTTTAAAAAGTATTTTTGTTCAAAGTTATAAAAAATGGAAATTAATTATTATAGATGATTGCTCAAATGATAAAACAAAAAATATTTTAAAAAAATACTCTAAAAATAAAAAAATTAAAATTTATTGGTTAAAAAAAAATCAAGGTGCAGGTTTTTGTAGAAATTATGGAATTTCAAGATCCTACTCAAAATATATTGCGTTCATTGACTCTGATGATATTTGGAAAAAAAATAAATTAGAAAACCAATTAACTTTTATGAAAAAAAATAATCATTTGTTCTCTTACACATTTTATGAAACTTTTGGTGAAAAAAAAATGTTTATTAAAACTCCATTAAAATTTAATTATCAAAATTTTATTCATAATACCTCAATCGCAACAAGCACTATGATGGTCGTAAGAAAAAAAATTAAAGATATTAAATTTACAAATACAAAAATTTGTGAAGACTATTATTTTAAATGTAAGCTACTAAAAAAAGTAAAATATGCTTTTTGCTTAAATAAGTTCTTAACAAATTATAGAATTAGAAAAGACTCATTGCAGAGTAGAAATTTGAACAATCTTTTTTGGATTTGGAAAATAAATAAAGAATACAATAAATTAAATTTTGTTCAAAATTTATTATCGCTTCTTTTAATATCTTTAAATTCTCTAATAAAATATAAGGGTAAAAATTTATTATATTAATACCTTACATTTAATAAATATAATCCGCACGCAGGAGCAGGTGGTGCGCATCTTGCCCTTTTTTTTGATTTGAAGACTTTTTTGAATTCAGCAAAGGTCCATTGATCTGAAGATAAATATTTTAAACTCCCGACCATTGATCTCACTTGATTTTGAAGAAATGATCTTGATTTAAATGTAATTAGTATTTTTTCCTTGTTTCTCTTAATTATTACTGAATTTATCTTTTTAATAGGAGATTTTGCAGAACATGAAGAAGCTCTAAAAGTTGAGAAATCATGTTTTCCTTGAAGTAATTTTGCTCCTTTTTTTAAAAGATTAAAATCAAGTTTTTTCTTTATATGCCAAGCTTTATTTTTATATATTGATAAAGATCCCTCTCTATTAATTATACAATATTCATAAATCCTTTCTTTAGCACTGTACCTAGAATGAAAATCAACAGATTTTTTTCTTATTTGAATAATTGAAATCATTTTTTTCTGTAAAAAAAAATTTATTGAATTTATAAATTTTTTTTTATCTTCAATTATTTTTTTAATTTTGAAATTTGCATACTGTCCGTAAGCGTGTACTCCTTTATCTGTTCTACCTGCCCCAATTATTTTTACTTTAGTTTTTAAAACTTTTTTTAGTACACTTTCAATTACTTGTTGTATAGAAATACCATTTTTTTGATTTTGCCATCCTACATAGTTAGTTCCGTCATACTCAATTTTTATTAAATAATTATTCATATTATTTTATTCTAATAAATCACCTATGTTTAATGTATTGCCTTTTAAATAATCGTTCACATTTATTATTTTCTTTCCCTCTTTCTGAAGTTCTAAAATTTGAACTGCATTTTTATTGCATCCCACAATAAATTTTTCACTTAAAATTTCTCCAGCTTTTCCATTCTTATTGACTTCTTTGGCTTTAGTTATTTTAATCCTACTCCCTTTATAGAAAAACCAAGACCCTGGAAATGGATATAAGGCATTTATTTTAGAAATAATTTTTTTTGCACTTTCTTTCCAATTAATTTTTGATTCTCCTTTATCAATTTTTTTTGCATAGCTTGCTTTACTCTCGTCTTGATTAACAAATTTAGCCTGGCCCCTCTCGAATAACTCTATTGATTGTAAAATCATTTTTGAACCAAGTATTGAAAGTTCTTGACTTAAATCCTCATAATTTGTTTCTTGATTTATTTTTACTTTAGAAGTCATCAAAACGGGACCTGAGTCTAATTTAGGAACAATCTGCATAATTGAAATTCCTGTTTCTTTATCCATATTCATTATTGCTCGATGTATTGGTGCGGCTCCTCTCCATTTAGGTAGAAGCGATGCATGAATATTAATAAATTTTTCTTTTTTTATATTTAAAATTCTTTCAGGTAAAATTTTTCCATATGCAGCTACTATAATTAAATCTGGATCCAGTTTTTTAAAATTATTATATTCATTATCATTATTTAAATTTACTGGGTGATTGACTTTAATTCCGTTGTCAATGCAATATTTATGTATAGGAGAGATATTGATCTTTTGACCACGGTCTTTCTTTTTAGGAGGCTGAGTATAAACCTCTAAAATATTATGATTTGACTTAAAGATTGAGTCTAATGAGGGAACAGCAAATTTTGGGGTTCCCATAAAGATAATATTCAGCGCCATTATATTTATAGAACAATTTTATCTTTTTCTTTCTTGAATTTCGTTAATTTTTTTAAAATCATATCCTTTTTAATTTTAGATAAATAGTCAATAAATAAAATTCCATCTAAGTGATCTATTTCATGTTGTATGCAGGTAGATAAAAGTCCTGTTGCTTTTAAGGTTTTTTGCCTACCTTCATAATTAATATATTTTATATGACATTCAGCTGGTCTTTCTATTTCTGCAAAATATCCTGGTAAGGACAAACACCCTTCCTCATGCAAAGATTTTTTTTGTGACTTAAATGTAATTATAGGATTAATTAAAAATAAAGGACTTTTTTTTTCTTCTTCCTTTGATATGTCAATTACAATTAATCGTTTTAAAATTCCAACTTGTACTGCAGCTAATCCAATTCCTGGAGCTGCGTACATTGTTTCTAACATATCATCTAACAATTTTCTTAGCTCATCATCAACCTTTTCAAGTGGATTGCTTTTTTTTCTGAGAACCGGATCAGGTTCAATTATAATATTTCTTTTTGACATAAAATTTTATTATAGAGGAATTAGACTCTTTGGGGTAGCGCTGAATTGAAAACTATATTTCGTAATTGTTTTAAATTCATCCTGTTTAAAAGATTAGTAATAAAATATATAGTTTCTGGATCAAGTTGATATGGCTCATCCTCTCCTATTATTTCAACAATCTTAAGAGCTAAGAAGGCATTTTGATTATCGTCAATCAATTTTAATAAGTTATTAGGTATGTCAAATTTTTGAGAAAGATCTTTATAATTAAAATTTGTTGGTAGGTTAAAACCATCTCTGATTAACGAGTCCGCTAATGCTAAATCTTTTGCTGAATAGAAATATTTTTTGTTTTTACTAATTTTTTTGAAAATCTTGTCTATATCCTTTTGGATTCTTCTTTTGTTTTCATTCTCAACATAATATTTAATAATTTTCGACTGATGTAAAATCTTATCATTATACTTTATTTTGCCAATCAGAATATCATCTTGACTAATGATTCTTGATCTAGCTGTCTCTAAATATTTTTGAGAAATATTTTCAAGACCTATATCCTCAATTTTTTTACTTAGAAATCCTGAATATATATTTGAGAGATTTTCTTTTTTAAATAATTCTTCTAGTAAAAATAAATATTCTAATTTGGTATCATTATCTTCAGATAGTAAATATTTTTGGTATATTAAAGGTCTAGCTTCATTTCCTTCCATAGCTTGATATATATTTTTCGCATTTACTAATTCATTTAAACTAAATGGAATTTGTTGATATATTTTAAAAATTGTGGTCTTATCTACTTGACCTTCATTGGCTGCCAATTCTAACTCTTGTAATCTTTTTTTATCAGAAGCATCGTCTAATTTGATTAAATTTGAAGCATTTAGATACCTCCATATAGATTTTTTTGTATTACTATTAGGCTTAAATTTGAAATCTTTAATAGTAATACTTGATAAATAAAAATTTAGTAAATTTTTTTCATTAATTTTATTTGAGGTCGTTTCAGTTACACCTAATAAAAAATTTATTTTGTCATCATAGAATTTATCTGATTGGTTCTGCTCCCTCAAAAGATCAAGTAATAATTGTGCCTCGGATTTTTTATCATTAAATACCAAACAATAAATCTTAAATTTTTCTAAATATGAGTCTCTTATTTTTTTGTCTATGAACTTTATTTTTTTACAACCTTCTTTTATGTTTGCGCTAGCAATATTTTCATCAACAAGATACTGAACAGCTCTACTTTTGCTCTCAAAATCTTCGTTTTGTTTTAAAAAACTCTCAATTAAATCTGTACGCTTATTTTTGATTATCCATTTAATTTTTAAATCTGCAAACTCTTGTTCGCTCATACCTTGAGGAGGATATGAAAAAGATAATATTATTTTCTCAAGAATTTGGTTAGCAGTTTTTGAAAGAGTAATTTTTTCTAATCTTTTTAAGCTAGCTTTTACATCATCTGCTTTTGTAGCAGACCACATATTTAAATCAAAATCATTTTCTGCTGGATCATAAATCCCAAATACTTTTGCCTCATCTTTATTGCTTTGCAAGGAACCATCTTTAATTTCGATACTTTGATTTACCTCGATTGTCTGAATAGTGCTTGAATTTAATTTTTGTGTTTTCTCCTCTGTGGTTTTTTGATTAATTTCAGTATTTTTTTTCTTATCTTTTTGACCCCAAATATCAATTTTATCTTCACTTTTTAGTGGCAAAAAACACAAATAAAATATTAATAAGCTATTAAAAAAATTAAAGCTTTTTAATTTCATTTGTAATATCGATTTCAAATTTTTTTTCAGGACTTGGAAAATTTACTTTTTCTATTAAAAAAATTACAAAAATAAACAAAACTACTGCAAGTAATAGTTTTATCAGAAATTTAAATATTGAATTTCCAATACTTGGTTGTCTATTGTATTTAAGTTGCATACTTTACGGTTTAATTTAAACTCAATAAATAAGACATATTTATGAAAAATCAAATTCAAAAAAGCGAGAAATTTAAAAAAAACCTTACTTTGACCGGTATGATGGGGGTTGGAAAATCATATATAGGTAAAAATTTAGCAAAAAGGCTCAAATATAAATTTATAGATGTAGATAAGATAATAGAAATAAGAGAAGGTTCTTCTATAAATTTAATCTTTAAAAATAAAAGTGAGAATTATTTCAGAGAGATAGAAAAAAAGATAACTTTGGAAGTTTTAAAGCAGGAGAAAGTAGTGATATCTTTGGGCGGAGGAGCTTTTTTAAATAAGATAATAAGAGAAAATATAAAAAAAAAATCGGTAAGTTTTTGGTTAGATGTAAACTTAAATGAACTAATAAAAAGATTAGAAAAATCAAAAAAAAGGCCGCTTCTTTATAAAAAAGACATTGGTAATACTGTAAAAAAAATTTATTTAATTAGAAAAAATATCTATAATAAAGCAAATTATAAAATTAATTGTAGTTTATTAAAATCGAGCGAAATAATTGAAAAAATAATTAAGTTATATGAAAATTCAAGAAATTAAATTTAAGGGTTCAAGTCAGAATTATTCGGTTTTCATCGGCCATAAAGCAACCAATCTTCTGCCAAAAAAAATAAAGTCGATATGTCCAAAAACAAAAAAAATAGCTTTAATAGTTGACACAAAAATTCCTTATAGTGAAAAAAATGCAATAATTAAAAAATTAAATAAATTTAATCTTTTAATTCTTCCTTTCATCGCAAATGAAAAAAATAAATCATTTAAAAATATCAATCATTTTATCAACAAGATGCTTTTTAAAAATTTTAATAGATCTGATTTAGTTATAGGTATTGGCGGAGGTATTACTGGAGATGTAGCTGGATTTGTGGCTAGTATTTTTAAAAGAGGAATTAATTTTATAAATATTCCGACTACACTTTTAGCACAAGTAGACTCAGCCATAGGTGGTAAAACTGGGATTAATTCTAATCACGGTAAAAATCTTATTGGCTCTTTTTATCAACCAAAACTAGTTTTAAGTGATACAAAATTTTTAAATAGTTTACCAAAAAAGGAAATGATATGTGGTTATGCTGAAATATTAAAGCATGCAATAATAAAAGATAGAAATTTCTTTAATTGGCTAAAAAATAATACAAAAAATATTTTATCTAGAAAGAGTAAAGAATTATCTGTTGCAATAAAAAAAAGTTGTCAGATAAAAATGTACTTTGTTGATAAAGATGTGAATGAGAAAAATTTAAGAATGATTTTAAACTTTGGTCATACTTTTGCGCATGCTATTGAAGTTAAAAACAATTATTCAAAAAAACTTACACACGGTGAAGCTGTATTATCAGGTATGATACTAGCATTAAGACTATCCTTGGTGATGAAAACCTGTAAAAAAAATGTCATTAAAGAAATTAAAGAGATATATGATAATAACAATTTGTCGTACACTTATAAAAAATATTTAAATTCAAAAGATATAATTTCTTTAGTACCTTATCTTAAAAATGATAAGAAAAATGATGATGAAAAAATTAATTTTATTTTATTAAAAAAAATTGGCAGTACAACGCAACCAAATAAATTCAAAATATCAACAAAGAATTTAATAAAGTTAAGTAAAGCTATGGTTCAATAATAATTTCTAAAGCATGGATTTTTGTTTGTAAATCTTCTTTTAAAACTTTCATAACCAATTTTTGGGCATTAATTCTTGTTAAGGTTTGTAAATAAGATGATTTAATTTTTAGAAGAAGATGAAATTTATTTGGGGAAAAAAATTTATGTCTTTTGTGTTTGGAAGAATTATCAACAATCTTTATTTCTTCTATTGCAATTTCTTTTAATAATTTTTTTTCTATTTCTTCAAAATAATTTTTCATTAATGTATCTTTATAATATAGAATAAATTATGAAAATTATATGTGATTGGGAAAATTGTAGAGAGGCAGGTGTGTATAAAGCGCCAGTGGAAAAAGATAATAGTAAAAAATATAGATTACTTTGCCTAGAACATATTAAGATATTTAATAAAAATTGGAATTACTTTGAAAATATGAACGATCAAGAAATTGAATTCTTTATTAAATCTGATTTAACTTGGCACAAATCAACAAAGACATTTGGATCTTCAGAAAATTTTTTTAATATTCTTTGGAATAATGCTTTGGAGGATAAATTAAATATTTTTAAAAGTTCTAATTTTAGGGATTTTAAAAAAACCAAAATGTCTCAGCAAGATAGAGATGCTTTAAATGTAATGGAGCTTAATGGAGACGTAAAATGGGAACAAATACACTCAAAATTCAAAGAGCTTGTAAAAAAATATCATCCTGATAAAAACCAAGGAAATAAAAAATTAGAAGATAAGTTGAAAAAAATAACATTAGCTTATAGCCAACTAAAAAAAACTTTAGGAAAAAAATGAGCTCGGAACAATTAATGCAAAAAACAGACATCAAATTGTCAGTTAAACAAACATTTGGTTTTGAAAGTGATATGAAAGTTGGAGCTTTTTCGAAAAAAAATGAATATGTTCCAAAAATAGACCCTGATTATAAATTTGATAAAGATACCACATTAGCAATCCTTGCTGG
>MDSZ01193894.1_pt1 | contig 11338 bp, 11 predicted proteins | sample 811201 | NCBI WGS metagenome assembly MDSZ01 (sample SAMN05326647, study PRJNA326480) | marine metagenome | isolation source: seawater | place: Indian Ocean: North | collected 2010 | reverse complement strand
CCAATTGGTTGCTAAAAGACTTTCTGGATTTGATGTTAAAATTTTAGCTTTCGATCCATTCCTAAAAGTTGAAAAAGCTCGTTTATTTGATGCCGTTCCCGTTGAGCTTAAACAAATTTTTGAAGAATGTGATTATATATCATTACATATGCCCGAAAACGATGAAACTAGGGGAATTATTAATAAATCTTTTTTTGAATTAATGAAAGAAGGAGCCACCCTTATTAATTGTGCAAGGGCAGGAATTTTAAATGAAGATGATTTCCGTGCCATTAAAGAAGATAAAAAATTACGATTATTAAATGATGTTTATCCAAAAGATGAAGCTGGTGAAAAACCTATTGCTGATATTGCTGATATTATGCTTCCTCATTTAGGAGCTAGTACGGTTGAAGCTAATTATAATGCTGCTCAGAGAGCTGCTACTCAAATTATTGGATTAGACGATAAAGGAATTGCTTCGTACATTGTTAATCGTGATGTTCCTGAAGGATTAGATAAAGCTTATTCAGAATTAGCTTTTGCACTTTCTTATTTATGTAAAGGCATTGCTGATGGAAACCAAAATGTCGAAGTCCTAGAGACTAGCTTTTATGGAGATTTAGCTAATTACAAAGATTGGCTTCTAGTCCAAGTGCTAGCTGCATTAAGTGACGAGTTTGATCGATCATTAGGATATGGAGCTGCTATTGACTATCTAAAAGAAAAGGGAGTCGAATATTTCAATAGGGAAACAGACAGCTCAAAAGGATATGGAAATTCAATTACGGTAGATGTAACGACTGCAGTTGATGCTGCTAATTTTAAACGAATAAGTGTACGAGGAACCGTTACTGAGGGAAACATGATGATTTCTAGAATTAATGATTTCGACAAACTTTATTTCGAGCCTACTGGAACAGCAGTATTATTTATCTACAAGGATAGACCTGGTGTTATCGGTAAAATTGGCCAATCCCTTGCAGATGCCGACATTAATATTGATGATATGAGAAATCCTCATGATTTGTCTCAAGAGTATTCGTTGGCTTTGATGAGGGTTAGTAAAACAGTCCCCAATAATATAGTTGAGGAAATTGCCGAAGATATAAAGGCATTACATTCTTCAAGCATCACTTTTTAATGTGCTTATTTGCTTACTCGCATCATTAAACATCTTTGTAGCAATGGTTTTTGATTCAGCAGCTTCAATATCACTATTATTTTTTATCCATGACCATCCAGTGTAATGTGGAACTTTAGAAATTGCTTTGCAGAAAGAATGCATATGCATGTAGTTCTTATGAAGGAAATTATTTTGTAAAATAGCGAATTCATCTCCGCCAATTCTATAAGCTTGTCTTTCAAATTGGGATGTTAAATTTGCCAAAATTAGAGCCATTTTGATAATAATTTTATCACCTGCTTCCATACCTTCATTATCGTTTATTTTTTTTAAATTTTTTAGGTCTATAACTATTAGTTGTAATGCAGGAATTTTATTCTTTTTTAATTTATCAATTCGAAAAATGATATCCTCATCAAAAGCTTTTCTATTTGGCAAATTAGTTAGATAGTCTGTTTTTGTTTCATTAATTAATTGTAACATAGTTACTAACCATAAAAATTTTTTTTTATTATTAAACATACCTAATGATAAAAGAAATTTTAATGTATAACATTAATAATTATCAAAAAACATTTTCGAGAGAGTGTTGACACAAGGGAGTCATTTCTATAGCTTTTCCCTCCTTGTATAGATTTATTAGATTATTAAGAGATATTTATGAAAACTTATATGCCAAAAGAAGCAGAAGTTAAAAGAGAGTGGTTATTAGTAGATGCTACAGATTTACCAACTGGTCGTCTTGCAGTAATTATTGCTGATGCGCTACGAGGTAGAGATAAGCCAACGTATACACCGCACGTAGATACCGGAGCTTTTGTAATCGTAACTAATTGTGAAAAAATTAAACTCAGTGGAAATAAAAACGAAAATAAAATTTACCAAGATTATTCGGGTTATTCTAGCGGAAGAAAAGAAAGAAAAGCTAGTGTTGTTCGTGAAAAAAACCCTGAAAGAATAATTACTCAGGCAGTTAAGGGAATGCTTCCTAATAATCGTCAATCAAGACAAACAATAAAAAGGTTAAAGGTTTATGTAGGAAATGAGCATCCTCATAGCGCACAATCAATTAGTAATTTAAAAGTTCAATTATAATTTAGGATAATTAGATGGTTAAGAAAAATATAATACAATCTACTGGTAGAAGAAAAAGCTCAGTCGCAAGAATTAGAATGACTGACGGTAGTGGTTCGATTATGGTAAATGGCATTTCTGCTGAAGACTACTTTGGAACTGCCTTGCAAATTGAAATGTTAAAATTACCGTTTCAAGAAATAGGCGCTGTTAAAAAATATGATATTATTGCATCTGTTAAAGGTGGTGGAAAATCAGGTCAATGCGGTGCACTTGTTCATGCAGCATCAAGAGCATTGGCTAGTATTGATGATGATAATAAGGCATCGCTTAAAAAAGCAGGATTTTTAAGCCGGGACTCTCGTGTTAAAGAACGTAAAAAGCCTGGACAGCCTGGAGCGCGAAAACGTTTTCAATTTTCGAAAAGATAATTTTTCCTTTGATTGGAATCAAAATAGCCTCTCGGTATTCGAGGGGCTTTTTTTATTTCTAAAATAATAGAATTTAAATTATAATAAAAATATATGGAGTTTTAAAAATGAAAAAAAATATATTACCAAATGGTTTTTTTAGTGGAGGTTTATCTGCAGGAATTAAGCCTGATAATTCATTAGATATGGCTTTAATTGTTTCAGATAATATTGCATCTGCGGCAGGTGTATTTACAACAAATCAAGTATACGCAGCACCCGTTAAACTTTGCAAAGAACATCTAATTAATAATCAAGCAAAAGCCATCATAGTTAATAGTGGAATAGCCAATGCATGCACTGGTAAAGAAGGATATGATTCTGCTGTGGAGATGGCAAAAGAAACCGCAAAACAGCTTCAATGCAATTCAACAGATGTTTTAGTTTGTTCAACGGGAAAAATTGGTCCTCAACTTCCTATGGATAAAATAAAATTGGGAATATTCGATCTCTGTAAATCTCTGTCTGAAAATAATCTTGATATTACATCTAAAGCAATCATGACTACAGATACTCATCCAAAAATTGTTACTAAAAGTATTTTTCTTAATAACCAAAAAATTACTATTACAGGTGTGGCTAAAGGGGCAGGAATGATCGAACCGAATATGGCTACTATGTTAGCTTTCATAATGACTGATGCAAAAATAAATAGTTTTGACTTAAATAAGTGTCTTAAAGATGCGGTTGATGTCAGTTTTAATAGAATAACAGTTGATGGTGACCAAAGTACTAATGATACAGTTTTAATGTTAGCAAACGGATTAGATGATAGATATGAATTGAATCCAACTTCTAATGAGTGGAATGACTTTACAATTGCTTTGAAAGAGGTTTGTTTTGATCTTGCCATGATGATTGTTCATGATGGCGAAGGAGCAGATAGATTTATAACATTAAAAGTTATTGGAGCATTAAATGATAAGGAAGCTGACATAGCAGCTAGATCAGTGGCAAATTCTCTTTTGAATAAAACTGCTTGGGCTGGAAGTTATCCTGATTGGGGAAGGATTATGGATGCGATTGGGTATTCATCGGCTAAAATCATTCCGGAAAATGTGAGTATTTTTTATGGTAATGTTCAAGCGGTTGAAAATGGTTGTCAGTATGACGTTGATCATCAAGTAATGGTAGATGCAGTATCAGAAAAAGAGTTATTAATAAAGGTGCATCTTGGATTAGCTGATGGAGAGGCAACTATTTATACGTGCAATTGTACAGAAAGATACGTTAGAATTAATTATTAATATTTTAATAAAAAAAGAAAATTATGGAAAATTATATTAAAAAAGCAGAAGTATTATCTGAAGCACTACCTTTCATGCAACGTTTTAGAGGCGAGACAGTAGTTGTTAAGTTCGGTGGAAGTATTATGGAAAATGAAGATGGTGTTAAAAGTATTCTTCAAGACATAGCTTTTATGGAATGTGTTGGTATGCATCCAATTGTTGTTCATGGGGGCGGAAAAGCTATTTCAAAAGCATTAAAAGAAAAAGGTATATTTTCAAAGTTTATTCAAGGACTAAGAGTAACTGATAGCTCTTCTATCAAAATAGTTGAAAGGGTATTAAATCAAGAAATAAATCCTTATTTAGTTGATACACTTCTAAAATTTAACGGTAAAGCCAGAGGAATTCATGGAGAAGATATCTTCAAAGTTGATCAACTAACAAGCCATGATTTTGATGAGGGTGAAAGAATTAATTGGGGATATGTAGGAAATATTTTATCTGTTGATACTGAGCCAATTGATGCATTCACCAAATCAGATATCATTTCCCTTATTACGCCACTTGGTAAAGATGAGAAAGGTCAAATTTATAACATAAATGCAGATGAAGCGGCCACCCATTTAGCTTGCGCACTCAAAGCTAGAAAATTAGTTTTTTTATCCGATGTTCCGGGTTTATTAAGGGATCAGGAGGATATTAATTCTTTAATATCAACATTACATCTTCATCAAGTAGAAGAATTAATAAAATTAGGTGTAATTAGTGGAGGCATGTTACCTAAAATAAAAGGAATGGCAAACGCAGTTAAAAAAGGAGTTAAAAAAGCACATATTATTGATTCTTCAATTCCTCATTCCTTGTTATTGGAATTATTTACAAATGAAGGAATAGGTACAGAAATTTTAAAATAACGAAACATATGAACAAAAATATTTCATTTGAAAAAATTAAATCTCTTTCTGAAGAATTTATCATGCCCACATATAGACAAAGTTTATGTCTAGAAAAAGGAAAAGGCATATACTTATATAGCTCGGATGGAAGAGTTTTTTTAGACTTTACATCTGGAATCGCAGTAACAAACTTAGGTCACTGTCATCCTGAAATTATTGATACAATTTGTAATCAATCGAATGAATTAATGCATGCATCAAATTTATTTTATAATAAAATACAGCCCCAATTAGCTGAACAGTTGGTTGAATGTACTGGGTTAGAAAACGCAAAATGTTTTTTTTGTAACTCTGGAGCTGAGGCTAATGAAGGTATGATAAAATTAGCAAGGCTGTGGGGAAGTTGTAGTAATAAATATGAAATTATAACAATGAAGCAATCTTTTCATGGTAGAACATTGGCTACATTAACTGCAACCGGTCAAGACAAGGTAAAAAAAGGATTTGGACCCTTGCCAAAAGGATTTGTTTATGCAGATTATAATAACCTTGATTCTGTTGAATCATTAATTAATTCTTCGACGGTTGCAGTAATGATCGAATCAATTCAAGGTGAAGGAGGGGTAATTCCTGCTGATAAAATATTCCTAAGAAAACTTAGAGATTTATGCGATAATAATAACATTTTACTTTTATGTGACGAGGTTCAAGCAGGGATTGGAAGAACAGGTAAATGGTTTGGCTTTCAGCACGCAGATATAAAACCAGACGTTATTTCGTCTGCAAAAGGATTAGGTAACGGGTTTCCAATTGGAGCTCTTATTGCAAAAGCTGAGTTATCAAATATTTTTCAACCAGGAAACCATGCCACTACATTTGGTGGAAACCCTTTATCGAGTGCAGTTTCATTAAAAGTAATTGAGATAATTAAAAATGATAATCTTTTAAGTAATGCGGAAAGAATGGGACTGCATTTAAAATCAAAATTGTCAAAAGAACTTAGCAAGTTTGAGTGGATAGAAAATATCAGAGGATTAGGTTTAATGCTTGGAATCGTTTTAAATGTTGAAGCAAACTATTTACAAAAAAAATTAGAAGAAAATGGATTACTTGCTATTGCAACTGCAGGAAATATATTAAGAATGTTACCACCAATGATTATTTCAATTGAGGAGGCAAACAAAGCAATTGATTTGATTATAAAGTCTTGTAACGATATTGATAATGAAATGAAAAATTTAAAAAAATATTAAAAAATTGAGGTAGTGTTATGTCATATGAAATATCAGGAAAAGTAAAACTTTTACCAGAAACGCAAACATTTGGAAGTGGTTTTAAAAAAAGAGAAATTATTTTAACTACTGGAGATGAAAAATATCCTCAGGATATTTCCATTGAATTCTTACAAGATAAAATAGAATTATTAGACTCGATTTCAATTGGACAGACCGTAACCATTAATTTTAATATTAGAGGTCGAGAGTATAACGGAAAATACTTTAATAATTTAACAGGATGGAAGATCTCAAAAGCTGAAAGCAGTCAAGATTCTATGACATTAGATGAAAATAGAGAAGATCCAGATAACTTTGACGACTTAGAGGAAGAGATTCCATTTTAAATACTTTGAAAGGATAAATTGATGAAAGTAGTATTGGCATATTCAGGGGGGTTAGATACAACAGTTCTGCTAACATGGTTGCAAGAAACGTATGATGCCGAGGTGATATGTTATTGCGCTAATGTTGGTCAAGAAGAAGAGTTAGATGGACTTGAACAAAGAGCATTAGATCATGGAGCAAAAAAATGTTTTGTTGATGATGTACAAGAGGAATTTGTGAATGATTACGTATTCCCAATATTTCAAGCTAATGCGATATATGAAGGAACGTATCTTCTTGGAACATCTATTGCACGACCGCTAATAGCCAAAAGAATGGTTGATATTGCTAAGCAAGAGGGAGCTGAGGCAATATGTCATGGAGCAACCGGTAAAGGTAATGATCAAGTTAGGTTTGAATTAACAGCTTATGCATTAAATCCAAATATTAAAATAATAGCTCCTTGGAGAATGCCAGATGATTTTTCTTTTAGCGGAAGAACCGACATGATTAATTATTTAAAAGATAGAAATATTCCTACCACTGTTTCCGCTGAAAAACCTTATAGCACTGATCGTAATATTCTTCATATGAGTTTTGAAGGAGGAGTGCTTGAAGACCCATGGGTAGAGCCCGACGAATCAATGTGGTGTATGACAAAACCTTTATCTCAAGCTGCAGATCAAGAAGAAGTTATTACCATAAGTTTCGAATCTGGAATTCCAATTGCTATTAATTATGAAAAATTTAGTCCTGCTGAATTATTAAAAAAATTAAATAGTTTTGGATATAATCATGCAATAGGAAGAATTGATATTGTCGAAAATCGATATACAGGAATGAAAGATAGAGGTGTTTATGAAACTCCGGGTGGAACCATAATTTATCATGCGCATCGTGCTTTAGAATCAATCACATTAGATCGAGAAGCTATGCATTTAAGGGATTCATTTATTCCTAAATATGCAGAGTTGATATACAATGGTTATTGGTTCTCTCCAGAAAGAGAATTGCTCCAAGCCTCTATTTCCAAAAGCCAAGAAAATGTAACTGGAGATGTTAGGGTTAAATTATTTAAAGGAATGGTGCATATTTCTGGAAGGCGTTCACCATATTCACTCTATAATTCTGAGTTAGTTAGCTTCGATGAAGATGGTGGTTATAATCAAGCTGATGCAACAGGATTTATTAAACTAAATGCGCTTAGATTGAGAGTATTAGCATCAATAAAGGATTTACAGCAAAAAAATAGCTAATGCGATCAAGTTTTAAATACTCATTATGCCTAGTTTTTAATTTAATTTTAACTAGTTTAATTTTCTTATCTTTAGATAACGATAATCTTTTCGTATTAGGTCTTTTAGGAGTATTCCATCCTCTTTTTGTCCATTTGCCAATTGGATTATGGTTTGGGTTTATTATCTTCCTTTTAATTGGAACTATTAAAAAATCAATTCATATCTTTCCATTTTTAAAAATAATTTCAATTTTGGTTTTAATTTCATCAGTTTTCTCATTTTTAACTGGTCTAGCATTAAAACTTAATGGATATACTGGAGATATTATTAACGCGCATTTATATGCAGCGGTAATATTTATTTATTTTATATCATTTTTCTGTATTTATCATTTTAAGGAGCGATCTTTTTTAAATTTGTGGATTTCATCACTTATTGTTACTTTTTGTTTGGGTTATACAGGCCATTTAGGCTCTACAATAACTCATGGAACTTTAGGTGAACGAATTAGTAAAAACTTTTCAAAAAAAGAGAAAATTGAGCTTCAAAATTCTTCAGACGGTTTCTTTGAAATTTCTGTTTATCCAATTTTAGAATCAAAATGTGTCTATTGTCACAATGATAGAAGGTCTCAAGGCGGATTAAATATGATGACGGAAGAAAGTATTCTTAAAGGTGGATTATTTGGTTCGGCAATTTCAATTGGAGATTCTCAATCATCTGAAATTATAAGGCGGATAAATCTTCCTGTTCATGATAAATTTCATATGCCGCCTTCTGAACCATACATTACTAATGATGAAAAAGAGATAATAGAATGGTGGATTAATCATAGTTTTAGTAAGAATAACAGTTAGATTTCGAACCTAATTGAAAAAATTTTAAAAAATAACTTTTTATTGATATTATATAATTGAAAAAATTTTGGTATAAAATAAGGATTCATATTTAGGAATAAATAATGACAAATAAGAAATTACCACTAACAAAAGAACAGGTTGAAGAAATTTCGAGAGAATATCCTACACCTTTTTACATTTATGATGAAAAAGGAATAAGAGATAATGCAAGAAGACTAAATAAAGCATTTGCTTGGAATAAAGGTTTTAAAGAGTACTACGCTATTAAAGCCGCACCTAATCCATACATTATAAAAATTTTAAAAGAAGAAGGTTTTGGAGGTGATTGTTCTTCATATCCAGAAATGATTTTATGTGAAAAAGTTGGAATAACTGGTGAAGATGTAATTTTTACTTCTAATGATACGCCTGCTTATGAATACGCTAAAGCTAATGAATTAGGAGCAATAATTAATTTGGATGATATTTCGCATATTAATTATTTAGAGTCAAATGTAGGACTTCCTGAATTAATATGTTGTAGATATAATCCTGGTTCTCTTAAAGGAGGAAATGTAATTATAGGAAAGCCTGAAGAAGCAAAATATGGATTTACAAAAGACCAACTATTTGATGGCTATAAGATACTTAAAGATAAAGGAGTTAAGAGATTTGGTTTACATACAATGGTAGCTTCTAACGAATTAGAAATTCCATATTTTCTAGATACTGCAAAAATGTTATTTAATCTTGCGGCTGATATATCAAAAGAATTAAATATTTCCTTTGAATTTTTAAATTTAGGAGGAGGTATTGGTATTCCATATCATCCCAATGAAAAACCTGTGGATTTGACGTTGCTTGGTAAAGGAGTTGAAGAATTATACCAATCAGAAATTATTAATAAAGGGCTGCCTCCTTTAGATATTCGTTTTGAGTGTGGTAGAATGGTTACAGGTCCTTATGGGTGGCTAGTAAGTAAAGTTTTACATAAGAAAGAAACTTACAAAAGTTATGTTGGTTTAGATGCATGCATGTCAAATTTAATGAGACCTGCAATGTACGGTGCATATCATCACATATCTGTTCTTGGAAAAGAAGATAGAGATCATGATTTTACATATGATATAACAGGATCTTTATGCGAAAATAATGATAAATTTGCAATAGATAGAGCAATGCCAGAGATAAATATTGGTGATACAATTGTATTACATGATGCCGGAGCACATGGCCATTCTATGGGCTTTAATTATAACGCAAAATTAAGATCAGCAGAGCTTTTATTAAGAGAAAATGGTGATATCATTCAGATAAGAAGAGCTGAAACTATCGATGATTATTTTAATACAATAGATTTTAGTGGGTTAGATGCATTTTAAAATGATATGAGTTTTAAAGGTACATTTACAGCATTGATTACTCCTTTTGATAAAAATGGAGATATCGATTTTGATAACTTAAAAAAACTAGTAGAAAGACAGATTTTAGCAGGTATTGATGGAGTTGTGCCAGTTGGTACAACTGGTGAGTCGCCAACTTTAAATACATCCGAACACTTAAAAGTAATTCAGGAAGTTGTAAAAATTGTAAATAAAAGATGTCAAGTAATAGCTGGTACCGGTGCAAATTCAACTGCTGAGGCTGTAGAGTTAACCCTAGCAGCAAAATCTTTTGGTGTAGATGGCACATTACAAGTTACTCCTTATTATAATAAGCCAAATGATGAAGGTTTAATTCGCCATTTTTCCAAAATTGCTGATATAGGAGTTCCGGTTGTATTATACAATGTACCGGGAAGAACATCTAAAGAAATTTCTTTAGATGTAATTAAAGAACTATCGAAACATAAGAATATTGTCTCTATAAAAGAAGCTTCTGGGACAGTAGAAAATGTTAAAAAAATTAAAGATAATTGTACTTTAGAAGTTTTATCAGGAGATGATATTTTAGCTGTTCCAATGATTAAAGAGGGAGCACAGGGAGTTATCTCTGTTGCGTCTAATGCAATTCCAAAAAGTTTGAGTAAAATGATTAATAAAGCATTAGAGGGTGATTTTATTGAATCGGAAAAAATTCATAACTTTTATAAAAAGTTTTTTGATGATCTATTTATTGATACAAATCCAATACCAATAAAATCAGCATTATCATTTATGCAATTAGCTGAAGAGGTATTTAGATTGCCATTATGTTCAATGCCTTATGAAAAAAAAGAAATATTATTTCAAACAATGAAGAAAACAGGAGTTTTAGATGGCTAAAAAAGTTATAATTTTAGGGGCTGCAGGACGAATGGGTCAGTCATTAATTAAGTGTATATTAGAGAAGAAGGTTTCTGATTTGGAAATAATTGGAGCTGTTGATTTATGGGATGCTGAAAATTTAAATAATGATATAGGTGTCACACTTGGATTAAATGAGGCTGGAGTATTATTATCAAGCGATCTAAATGCAATAGGTGAAGAGTCAGACGTAATAATTGATTTTTCATCACATGTTTGTACATCTGGAAATGCAGAAAGAATTAAGAAGTGGAATACTTCATGGGTAATCGGAACAACCGGATTAAATAAAGAGCAGTTATCATTGGTAAAAGATGTTAGTGAAAGTATCCCTGTTTTGATTTCTGGAAATATGAGTTTAGGGATAAATATTCTTTCTAAAATTTCTGAAGAAGTAGCAAAAATTTTAAAAGATAAAAATTATGACATTGAGATTATAGAAAAACATCATAATAAGAAAATTGATGCTCCAAGTGGTACTGCTTTGATGTTAGGAAAATCTGTTGCAGATGGATATAATGTCGCCTTAGACGATGCAAAAATTGAAGGACGAAGTGGTTTAGTTGGAAAACGTAAACCCCATGAAATAGGATTTCACTCT
>MDSZ01123111.1_pt1 | contig 11338 bp, 15 predicted proteins | sample 811201 | NCBI WGS metagenome assembly MDSZ01 (sample SAMN05326647, study PRJNA326480) | marine metagenome | isolation source: seawater | place: Indian Ocean: North | collected 2010 | reverse complement strand
GTGACATATTGGAGCGGGCAAAGGGACTTGAACCCTCGACCTTCTCGTTGGCAACGAGACGCTCTACCACTGAGCTATGCCCGCAACTGATTAATTATAATATAACGCATCTAAAAGGGTCAACCTTAATAATAATAAAATGTCGCTATCGATAAAGTGAATAATTAACTATAATGAGTTGTGAAAAAATTTCCTGATATAATACCTGTCTTCCCTTTAAGTGGGGTTATTTATTTCCCTAATACAAATTTACCACTTAATATTTTTGAGGAAAGGTATCTAAAACTTGTCGATGACACTTATCGTAGAGATAAATTAATGGGCATGGTGCAATCACAAAAAATGGAGAATAAGGTATATAATATAGGATGTCTAGGAAGAATTAGTGATTACCAAAAAAGTCAGGATGGAAGAATTTTAATTAACCTAACAGGCTTAACAAGATTTAGAATAATAGAAGAAATAAAAAATGAAAAACTTTATAGAGAGTTTAAAGTAGACTATAGCAGATTTAAAATAGATCAAGAAAATATAAGTTCAGACATTAAGATTGAGGGATTAATCGAGAAAGCAAAAATCTTTTTTAAGAGAAATGGACTCCTTCTCAATTGGAAAGAGTTTGATAGGCTTGATAAAGTACAAAGAGTAAATACGTTATCCATGATATCTCCAATTACTATTGAAGAGAAACAAAAACTCTTAGAGACGGTCTCGATTGAAGATAAAATTAAAAATCTTGAGAATATTATTGGCTTTTACTTACATGAAGTAAATTTCGACAATCAAACTGTACAATAAATATTTAGTTTGCAGATTTATTCATCGAGTCGAAAAAGTCAGAATTATTTTTAGTATTTTTAAGTTTTGAAATTAAGAATTCTATCCCATCCATTGTTCCCATTGGACTTATAATTCTTCTCAACACATTCATTTTCGAAAGCTCATCTTTTTCAAATAAAAGCTCTTCTCTTCTAGTCCCTGATCTTGTGATGTCTAATGCAGGGTAAATTCTCTTATCAGCAACTTTTCTATCTAAGATTAATTCTGAATTTCCAGTTCCTTTAAATTCCTCAAAAATTACCTCATCCATACGACTGCCGGTATCAATAAGTGCTGTAGAAATAATCGTAAGAGATCCACCTTCTTCAACGTTTCTAGCTGCTCCAAAAAATCTTTTAGGTCTTTGAAGCGCATTAGCATCCACGCCTCCCGTCAAAACTTTTCCAGAACTTGGAATAACAGCATTATACGCCCTTCCCAATCTAGTAATCGAGTCTAATAAAATTACTACATCTTTTTTATGTTCCACAAGCCTCTTAGCTTTTTCTATAACCATTTCAGCTACGGCTACGTGTCGAGATGCCGGCTCATCAAAAGTTGAGGCAACTACTTCACCTTTTACAGATCTTTGCATATCAGTAACTTCTTCTGGTCTTTCGTCAATTAATAATACCATTAAATAACATTCAGGATGATTAGCAGTAATAGATTGAGCGATATTTTGAAGTATAATAGTTTTACCGGCTCTTGGGGGAGAAACTATTAAAGATCTTTGTCCTTTTCCTATAGGACTTACAAGATCAATAAGTCTAGCTGTATTGTCGGGCTTTTTTTCAACTTTTGTGGTCTCAACCTCTAATTTTATTCTTTCATTAGGATAAAGTGGGGTGAGGTTATCGAAAGCGATTTTATTCTTGCCTTTGTCTGGTTCATCAAAATTAATTTTATTTACTTTTAAAAGAGCAAAATATCTCTCGGCATCTTTGGGGCCTCTAATTTCTCCCTCTACAGAATCCCCTGTTCTCAATCCAAATCTTCTTATTTGGCTAGGACTTACGTAAATATCATCTGGACCTGGAAGATAATTAGACTCAATTGCCCTTAAAAAACCGAAGCCATCCTGTAGAACTTCTAGCACGCCTGTTGCAGTGATTTGCTCATTTTTTTCTGCTAGTTTTTTTAAAATTGCAAAAAGAATCTCTTGTTTTCTTAAAGTGCTTGGGTTTTCAATGCCTAGCTTTTCAGCCTCGCTAATTAGCTCGGCAGGGTTCTTTTGCTTTAGTTCTTGTAAATTCATGTGATTATTTTAAATAAGGAGTGTTAATATGGAATATATGTCTTTTTTAAAAAAATTCAAGTAAGAGATATCTTTTATTTTTTAAAAAAAAGACTAAATTAAGGTCATTATGGAATTAAACGAGAAAGAATTTAAAGCTTTTGGCAAGAATATTGAGTATCTGTCTTTAATTTATGGAGTTTTTTTAATTTTTTGGGGTTTAATTGTAAGTTTTTTATCAAAAAGTACTTCTATGACCTCATACATACCAACCTATTTAGGTTTGGGAATTGTGATTTTCACAGGTTTATCTATATTCTTTCCTAATAAAAAAAAACTATATATGCACTTAGTAGTAATTTTGGGTGTTGTTGTGACATTTGGTGGATTAGATGTTTTAAGGGGATTGTTTAGTGGCAGTATATTTGAAAATTTTTGGGCTGATCTCACAAAAATTATAATGTTAATTTCTGGGAGCTACTTTATTTTTCTTTGTGTTCAGTCTTTCAGATTTGCAAGAAGAATAAAGGACGAAATAAATTAATTTACATTTCATCCAGATCTTTTGCAAATTTTTTTACACTTTGCCAATCAGTAAACTCATATTTATTATTTGTGTCGGTAGGACCGTTGGTAATAAACATTATTAATCTAATTATATTTCTATTCAAAAAATTAAGATTAGGATAATCAATCTTGCCAGCAAAAACACCTAGTTTTTTAGGATGCCATTTTGTTTGTTTTATGAATTTCAATATATAAGGATTTGTGCTTGGAGTGCTTTTTTCTGGCTTACGAGCGACTACATTCACAGAAAAGAAAGCGCTTTTTTTTCTTTCTAAAGTATCTTTGTTGTCTCTAATGAATTTATAGATGTTTGAGTTATGTCTTCCATATCTAATGCTTGCTCCAATGATGATTTGATCATATTTTTCTAGTTCTTTATTGAAAGCTTCTTCTAGTCTTAAAATTTCAAAAGAACTTTTATTTGTGGAATTTTCTATAATAGTCTCACAGATTTTCTTAGTTTGGCCATCGGTTGATGAGTAGATTATTAACGAATTCATTGTTGCTAAAAAATATACTTTTTAATAATTTTATGAAATAGATCTATGTGTTTAGCATCGTCATTTAAACATGGAATTAAATCAAAATTCTTTCCACCATTTTCTATGAATGTTTCTCTTCCTTGAATATTAATTTCTTCGAGTGTTTCGACGCAGTCTGATGCAAAACCTGGACATATTACTAATAAATTTTTTACACCCTCTTTTGGTAAATCTTCGATTGTTTTATCGGTATAAGGAGTTAACCACTCTTGTGGTCCAAATCTTGATTGAAAAGTAGTTTTAATCTCAATTTTATTAAATTTTTCTCTAATTAATCTTGTGGTTTTTTGACAATAACATTGATACGGGTCACCTTTGTCAAAGTAAGATTTTGGAATTCCGTGATAAGAAGAAATAATAAGATCTGGTTTCCAACTTATTTCCCCAATTTTTTTTTCGATGCTGTGCACTAGTGCATCAATATACATTGGTTCGCTTTCATAATGTGGAACGATTTGAAGACTTGGTTGCCATCTCATCTTCATTAAAGATCTATAAACTTCATCACAAACTGTTGCTGTTGTTGCTGCAGCGTATTGCGGGTATAAAGGTAAAACAACAACATTCTCACATCCTTCCTCTTTGAGCTTGTTAAGACGAGATTTTATACTAGGGTTTCCATATCGCATTGCAAAATCTACTATGATCTTTTCATTTCCAATTTTGTCACTAAGTTTAGCTGCTTGGCTTCTGGTGAAAAATAATAGAGGAGACTCGTTTGTATCCGTTTTCCAAATTTTCTTGTAAGCATGAGCAGTTTTTGACGGTCTGAAAGTTAAAATGAATAGATTTAAAATGATTTGCCAAATTATGGGGTTAACTTCTATCACTCTCCTGTCGGAAAGAAACTCTCTCAAGTATTTTCTTATATCCCACCAGTTTGTAGAGTCTGGAGTACCTAAGTTAACTATTAAGACTCCAGTTTTACCAAAACTTACTATAGGATGACTTTTTTCCATCATAAATTTCTATATAGTTTAATTAACTTTTCTACTTTATCAGGATCTGTTTCCGGAAGTAACCCATGACCTAAGTTAAATACATAAGGTATATCTTTAAACACTGTAATGTATTTCGTCGCTGCTCTCTCTAATTCTTCTTCGGTCCTTAATAATATTTTTGGATCTAACCCTCCCTGCAAAACAACATTTGAAAGTTTTTTTTTTGCCCATAAGGGGTCTATTTGAGGATCTATATTAATTCCATCAGGTTTTACTAAATTGTTAAACTCTTCATATTTCTCTTTAATCCCTTTAGGGAAACAAATGTTAGGAATTTTTTTTCTCTTACAAAACTCTATTATCTTAGCATTTGGTACATGGCAATAATATTTAAGATCTTTAATTGGTATCAGACCTGCCCATGAATCAAAGATTTGGACAACATTAGCACCAGCATTAATTTGATTGTCAATATGAATACAAAGGTACTAGATTAATCTTTCTAAAATTTTATCCATTTCTAATTTTTTATTATTAAGTTTATCTAAGTCCAAGTCTATTTCACTTTTTTTTACCCCTAGCATATAGATCAATAACGTCCAAGGTGCACCGATAAAACAAATTAAAGATTTTTCTTTATTTAATTTTTTTCTTGTTATTTCAATTGCTTTGTAAACTGGGTCGAGTTTCTTAGAAAAATTTTTTTTGTCATTATCAAAAAAACTTTCAAGGTCAAAGTCGCTTAATTCAGGTCCTTGGTCTTTTATAAAATTTACACTTTGACCAAGCGCATATGGTGTCATTAAAATATCGGAAAAAATTATCGCTGAATCTAGATCATATCTTTTGATAGGCTGTAGTGTAATTTTTGAGCTTAAATCACTGTTTAAACAAAGTTTTATAAAGTCAGTATTTTTAGATCTAATTTCTCTAAACTCGGGTAGGTATCTTCCTGCTTGTCTCATAAACCAAATAGATTTACAAGAAATTTTATTTTTTAATATATTTTCTAAATTACTCATATTCATAAAAAGCGTTTTTTAAATTTTGTTGTTGTAGTAGGACTTGTTTAATGCCCCTATAACTTTTTATACATATCTTATACATAAATGTTTTAATATTTTTTTTCGAAAAACCCTTTATTTACTTACTTTATTAATCTTATAAACATTAATAAAACAACATTATAGACATGGAATAAAATGTTTAATTAATGTTAATTAATGTTAATCTTTTTACACAATTTTCTTATACAGTTTAAAAAACTTTATTTATCATTTATTTATTAACAACAATATGAACGAAAAATACAATGTATATCTTGTGTCAGACTCTACGGGAGAAACTCTTGATAGAATATTTTTATCACTAAAATCACAGTTTGCAGATTTCGAGTATGAAAAAAAAGAATTTGCATTTGTCAGAACTGAACAGCAGATAGATAAAATTGTAAATGAGTGCATTAATGTGAAAAATTCTTTAATTTTATACACTATAGTCGAAACAAAATTAGCAAAGTATATTTCGAAGCAAAGCGAAATTAACAACTTGCCCTGTTTTGGTATCTTAGGAAATTTAATTTTAAGCTTTTCCAAATTATTGAATCAAAAAGCAATCCATAAGCCTAGTGCTCAGCACGTTTTAGATGATGATTATTATAAGAGGATAGAAGCTATCCAATTTACAATGTCGCATGATGACGGTAAGAAAGTTGATGATATTAATAGTGCTGATGTAGTTTTATTAGGTGTAAGCAGAACCAGTAAAACACCAACTTCAATCTACTTGGCCAATAGAGGATTTAAAACAATAAATATTCCTTTGGTGTTAGACCAAAAAATACCAAGTGATCTTACATATAAAACAAAAGCTTGTGTTGTTGGCCTAATCGCGGACCCCGAACGTCTTGCTGATATTAGACGTAATAGAGTAGCAATAATGAAAGATCATCAACTAAAAGATTACACTGATGTTGAGACTATAAAAAAAGAGATTAGCGATTCCAAAAAACTTTTCCAAAAAAATAATTGGCCAATCATCGACGTTACGAGAAGATCAGTAGAAGAAACAGCTGCATCAATTTTAAAGATAATTGAAATTAAAAAACACAAATGAAAATAATTTTAGCCTCTAAAAGTGGAGTAAGGAAAAAAATACTAGATAAAAACAATATTAAATGTGAGGTCATACCATCTAATGTTGATGAAGACGAAGTCAAAGCATCTTTATTAAGCGAGGGAGCAGACCCATTAACAATTTCTAAGAATTTAGCAGAGATAAAATCAATAAAGGTGAGTTCTAAAAACCCTGATAAATTAGTTTTAGGAGCAGACAGTGTAATTTCACTGAATAATAAGCTTATCAATAAACCTAAGTCCCGATCAGATGCTTTAAGTATTTTAAAAAAACTTAATAACTGTAAACATTACCTAATAAGTTCTGTTTGCATTTCTAAAAATGGCGCTATGATTTGGAATCACTCTGACTCTTCGGAGTTAAAAATGAAAAATTTAGCAGAAAAAGAGCTTACAGAATACCTAGATAGAATAAAAACTGAAATTCTGCTTTCTTATGGTGTGTATCAGATTGAAGCTGATGGATTCCAATTATTCGAGTATATTAAAGGGGACCAAGACTCAATTATGGGTTTACCAATAAAAGAAATTATTAACTATATTAATCAATTCAAAAAATGACCAAAAAATTTGCAATTATCGGAAGACCAATAAAACATTCTCTTTCACCTACCTTACATAATTACTGGTTTGAAAAATATAAAATTGATGCAAAGTATTCAACTATTGAGATAAAAGATGAAGATCTGTCCAATTTGGTAAATAAAATTAAAAATAAAGATTTAAGTGGTATAAATATCACTCTACCTTTTAAACAAAAAATAGTTCCCCATTTAAATTTGTTGGTGAATGATGCTGATAAGACTGGATCAGTAAATACAGTTTACCTTGATGACCAAGGAACGGTTATAGGAGAAAACACCGACGTGTTTGGGTTACAAGCAGCATATTTAAAACAAGTAGATAACATATCAAAAAAGAAATTGTTAGTTATAGGAGCTGGTGGTGTCTCCCCGTCAATTATATTTGCGCTTGAAAAATCTGGCGCAAAAGACATTTCAATAAGCAACAGAACAAAAGAAAAATGTATATTTTTAAAAAAGAGGTTTAAATATTTAAAAATAGTTGATTGGTTAAATCTTAAAGAAGAGATAAAAAATTACGACATTATTATTAACGCAACTAGTTTAGGTTTAATGAACGGGCAGGAGTTTGACTTTAATTTTGAGTCAGTGAAAGGTAGTTTAATTTATATTGATACTATATATAACCCACTTGAGACAAAGACTTTGAGATATTTAAAAGATAAAAATATTAAAGTTTTTAATGGACTTGATATGTTTATTTATCAAGGACAAAAAGCATTTTACTTGTGGAACAAGATTAATCCAGAAATAGACCAAAAATTGATAGAACTTTTGTTATCAAAACTTAAATGAAAAAAATAGGCATTACCGGATCATTAGCTTCAGGAAAAACAACAGCTAGTAAAATTTTGTCTTTAAGTAAAGGACCTTTATTTAATGCTGATGTTATCGTAAAAAACCTCTATAAAAAAAATAGTTTTAGAAAAATTATTTCAAAAAGATTTAATATTAAAAATACTCTTAATATAAAAAGATCATTAAAAAATAAAATCAAAGAAGATGAAACTAACATTCAAAAGCTTGAAAAAATAGTACATCCTTTAGTGAGAAAGGAAATGTATAAATTTATAAGAAAAAATAAAAAAAAAAAATTTATTTTTCTTGAAATACCTTTGTTAATAGAGAGTAAGTTAATGAATTATTTTGATATTATTTTTTTTATTAAAGCAAGAAAAAGTATAAGATTACGAAGATTTTTGTCTAAGGGTGGAAAAAGGGAAATTTTTAATATTCTTAATAAAAAACAACTTACCGACACTATGAAAATCAAGTATTCCGACTATGTTGTTGTTAATGAAAAAAAGTTTAAAGTTTTAAAAGAAAAATTATTGAATATATTCAAAAAATATGAGTGAAATATTTCTTGATACTGAAACTACTGGGTTGTCTTTTAAAGATGGCCATAAAATTGTTGAAATTGCTTGTGTAGAGACAAAAGATTTAATATCGACCGGACGGGTATTTCATCGGTTAATTAATCCAAAAAGATCAATGCCCGAGGAAGCTTTTAAAATTCATGGGTTTTCAGAAAAATTTTTAAATGACAAAGCAACATTTGAAGAAATTGCAGATGATTTCCTTAAATTTATACACGGAAAAAAAATAATTATCCATAATGCTTCTTTTGATTTAAGTTTTTTAAATGGAGAATTAAAAGCAATAAATAAAGAATTAATCGATAAGTCATTAGTAACTGACTCGTTAGAAGTCGCTAGAAATAAATTTCCAGGCACATCTAACTCTTTAGACGCGCTGTGTAAAAAATTTAACATCGATCTTTCAAAAAGAGTAAAACATAACGCATTACTCGATTGTGAGTTATTAAGAGAAGTTTATATAAACCTTCTTGATGCAAAAGAACCAAAGTTTAATCTATCATCTAATTTTGAAAAAAATGTGATTAAAAATAAAAGCTATAATAAACAAATAATTAATATTACAGATGAAGAAGTTAGTTTGCACAAGGAATTTTTAAAAAAGGAATTAAAAAAAAATTTCTACTGAGTTTTTTTCATATTATAAAGTTTTTGAAAATCTACATTTTCACTTATTTTAATGTCTTTAAAGCCTGAATTTTCAAATAAATTAATAAATATTTTTCTTATCTCACTATAAATTTCAGATGGAACATTAACAAGAACTATTTTTTCCATTTCATTTTTCTCAATTTTATTTTTTTGTAACTCAACAATAGTAGAGTAAATGATTTCCGTTTTAATCATCTCAAAATTATTTTTAGTAGGCTTTAAATTTAGCGTTGTTAGCACTTCAATTATGTTTTGTTTAACACGGTCACTCTTGATATCAATATTAATTTTGTAATTTGCGATATCTTTTGACAGCAAGAAAAAAGTTTTAGGATTAGGAATGCTAAAATTCAATTCTTTAATATATTTTCCAATAATTTTATAATTCATTTTTATCCTTGTTTATTATTTCTCCATCAATTGTTTTATCTCCTTTTTTTTCTGGATGTTCCCCTATTTTTTTTTAATTAATATTTTAAAAAGAATCTTCCTAGTAAAAGGAACTAACAAAAGAAAACCCACAAAGTCGGAAAAGAACCCAGGTATAATTAATAACAATGCTGCAAAGGCTATTGATGCACCCGATATAATTTCATAAATGGGAGCTTTATTTTGGTACACATTAATTAGACCTGATCTTAATGTTTGAATACCTTGTACGCGTGCATAGTAAATACCTATAATTGCAGTCAGAAATATTAAACTTATAGTGTTTAAAGCACCAATTTTCCCCCCAATTTCTATCATTATAAAAATTTCTAAAGCGGGCAAACCAATAAATACGAGAAAAAATGAGTTCATTTGTCTGATACAAAATTATATTATTCATGTATATTTATCAAATAATGAGTAACAGTTTTGGATATTTGGACATAATTTTGCTTGGTATGATCGCAGGATTTATAATTTTGCGTTTAAGAAGTATTTTGGGAAGAAAAACTGGTCACGAGTCAAAAGTTTACCCTAATTTTGCCGACAAAAAATTCAGCATGCCACAAAAAGATACGAAACCTGTTGAAAAAAATTTAGAGATTTTAGAGGGTAAAGATAAAAAAGAGTTTTTGAGAGGAGCGGAAATAGCCTACGAGAGTGTGTTGACCTCTTTTGCTAATGGAGACCTAATAAAATTAAAGGCTTTATTATCACCTAATATGTTTTCAAATTTTTCAGAAGCCATTAAATCCAGAAATAAAGAAAATATTAAATCAGAATTCACTTTCATTGGAATAAAAGAGTCTTCAGTAGAAAAATATGAAAAAATAAAAGATAATTTATTTGCTACTGTAAAATTTGTTGCTGAAGTTATCTCTGTAAAAAGAGATAAAGATAATAATGTTATAGAAGGTAATCCTGATAAAATAAAGTTTGTAACTGATAGCTGGAAGTTCACTAAAAATATAAATAATAATAGTCCTAATTGGTATTTGTCTGAAATCATTAGCCAGTGATAAAAAAAAAAGACCTCTCACAAGTAGATATTAAAACTTGGGAAGAATACATTAAAAATCCTAAAGATATTTTTGACAAAGATAAATTCAACAAAGAAGACCATCAAAGAAAAGGCAGATTCAAGTTTGATCTTCACGGTTTTTCCTTAGATGATGCTAATAAAAAAGTAAAAGAGCTAATAATTTTTTGCTCAGAAAACAAGTTTAAAGAAATCTTGCTCATTACTGGAAAAGGAATTCACTCAACTAATGATAGCGATGTTTATTCCTCTAAAGAATTCAGTAAACTAAAATTTTCAGTTCCTGAATTCATAAAATCTGATTTGGAAATTAGTGAGTTAATCTTTTCTATTAATCAAGCCGAAATCAAAGATGGTGGCAAAGGGGCTTTAATAATTAAATTAAAAAACTTATAAAATAAATTTAGATAGATCAGTATCTTTTACTAAGTTTCCTAGGTTATCCTGTACAAATTTTTTATCAACCTTTACTGTTTCACCAGCTTTATCTGTTGCATTAAAACTTATATCATCTAAAACTTTTTCAATAATTGTGTGAAGTCTTCTTGCACCAATATTTTCTACTGAGGAATTTACTTCTGCTGAAATCTTAGCAAGCATGTCTATTCCATCTTCTGAGAACTCCAAATTTACGTCCTCTGTTTTTAACAATGCTTTATATTGTTTTATTAAACTATTATCTGGTTCTTTCAGGATCCTTTTAAAGTCTTCTTCATTTAAAGCATTAAGCTCAACTCTTATAGGCAATCTTCCTTGCAATTCTGGTAAAAGATCTGATGGTTTAGCTAGTTGAAAAGCTCCTGAAGCAATAAACAGAATATGGTCAGTTTTTATTGGACCGTGTTTCGTACTTACAGTCGTACCTTCAATTAATGGCAAAAGATCCCTTTGAACCCCTTCTCTTGAAACATCACCACCGACCCTGTCGCTTCTGGCAGAAACTTTATCTATCTCGTCTAAAAAAACTATGCCGTTCTCCTCAGTAGCTTTTTTTGCCTCTTTGATTATTTTATCT
>MDSZ01119897.1_pt1 | contig 11338 bp, 11 predicted proteins | sample 811201 | NCBI WGS metagenome assembly MDSZ01 (sample SAMN05326647, study PRJNA326480) | marine metagenome | isolation source: seawater | place: Indian Ocean: North | collected 2010 | reverse complement strand
GCATAATTCGGAATATATCCACCAGCAGCATATGGATCAAATCCGTGCGCTCCCATAAATCCCTTTTGGTAATTTTTTCCAGCAGTACTACCTCGTGGAGGCATAATTGCAGGCTGCTTAAATCCAGCGAAATTTTTGACTGTTTCTGCGCTATTATATATAACACCGCCTTGTCCAGGCATATTCATTGAGCGAATATTTCCTGCGGCGTATCCTCCTTGTGCAGCTTGAGTTCTTTCAGGATGTGCAAAGTTTGGAATATGTCCACCAGCTCTTCCCCTTGGAGACAATCCTGGTCCAAATCCCTGACGATAAAGTGTTGTCGCGGCAGATTTTGATATTGCATTTAGCGCACTTGCTTCTGCAACCTGAGCCTTTAAAAGACCTAAAATAATTTTTTCTTTTTCTGTTCTGCTAATATCAGTTCTTAGCATTTCTTGATTAAGAGCAGTATTTCTACTAAACAGACTAAGCAGTGATGTTTGAATTGCTTTTTGTTTTTGTGCTTCAGAAGTTACTCCAATTAATGATTTTAAACTATCTCTTGCATATTGAAAAGCTCGAAACATTAACTTTCCGAAGACTGCCGTCATTACCACCAAGCCTGGCCCAGTTATAACCTGACCCAATCCAGACAAGAAACCTTTTGCAAATTTATTTCCACCCTCTTCTCCATCTCCAAGAGCAGTATTAAGCCCTTCTGCAAGACTTTTAACCGTATTAAGAATTTTTTCCATTCCTGGGCCGAGTGCGATTTCGCCAATTCTGGCACTAACTTCTTTGAGAGCTAGTCAAGTTTCGGTTGCCACGGCAGACATGGTTTGTCTTAATTGTTCATTTTTTCTTATTGCATCATCTGTTGCGCTAGAGGATATTCTTGTTGCATCTGCTAAAATACCATTTTGTTTTGCGGCGTCACTCAAAACAGCTTTCAAAATATTGATTTGAAAAACACCACCAACAGTTTGTGCAATTTGAGCTTGTTGAGCCGCGCTTAGTTTGTCGAACGTATTTGCAAGATCTGTCAATATTCTTGTTGCCCCAAGAGTATTACCCTCCAAATCTCTAACTGCAATCCCTAAATTTTCTAACTGATTTAAAGTATCAGTTCTTCCAATACGAGTAAAAATTGTCTTAAATGAGTTACCAATAACCTTACCACCACGAGCAGTTTGTTGCTGGGCGGCAGTAACCAATCCGATCAACTGATCGATATCAACACCAGCACTTTTTGCCGCTTGACCAGTACGAGCAATCGCATCAGCAAAATCTTCTGCACTAACAGCGAATTTTACATCAACCGCAGCAAACTTACTAACAAGTTGAGTCGTATCTTTTATTTGGGCACCATATGTATTCATAGCTGCAGTCAAAGACTTAACTGCTTCTGCCGAGTCCATACCAGTTAGTCGAGTAAGAATAAGAGCATCCCTCGTTCTTTTTAAAGATTCTTCAACAGTTAAACCTTGACGAGCATATTCGGTTGCAGCTTGAGCGGCAATATTAAATGCAGCCCCAGTTTCTTTTGCTACTCGAAATAATCCAGAAGAGAACTTATCTAGATTGGCTGCAGATAGACCCATAACCACATTAATATCTGCAAGAGCTTTTTCCACTTGAACGAGATCTCGAACCATAGACTTGAAAGCGTCTCCAACTCCATTAATAATTGCCATAGAGGCCCCGAACGCAATAATACGAGCGTTTGCGGCTTCCATAGACTTGCTGAACTCATCAGCGCCACGCTTCATATTACCCAGCGGTTGGGTAGCGCCCTTGTCATCTATGGTAATCTTGATTGGGGTACGGCGAATTCTATTTACAGCAGCTTGAACCGCTCTCTCAAGCGGCTGAGTATTTCCACCTACATTTAAATTAATTGCCATACCTTATTCCTTGTAAGGTACATTACACCAAAAAACTACTAAGCCCCTTCAACTCCGTGGAGTTTCATTAAATCTTGCATATCTAATTGTCCGCCCTTCTTTTTAGCCTCTTCGTGAAGGTCAACAGCACCAACAGGTTGCTCAATGCCAAGGTATTCATAATCTTCTTTACCAGCGCCAACCAAAGTACCTCCATCGCCTCCAGAGATCTTTTCTTTCATTTTATCTCTTTCTTCCTTTGAAATACTTCCGTAGTCTAATAGTTTTTTAGGATCTTTTTTGATTTGCTCAGGAATATTTTCATTTTGATCAAATATATTTTTAAATACCCTACTATAAACAATTAATCTAATTTGATTGTAAGTAAGCTCGCAAAATGGTTTTCCATAAAACTGAATACTATCTTCGCAGAAACTTAAATACGGAGAATAAAAATCATGTAATATTGTGTGTTGAACATTTTCTTCAGAGAAGTTTTGAAATATTGTATTATAAGATACCACAATATCATTTAGTTCTTTGCCTTCGATTTCATCAAACTCATCTTCAGAGAACATTGGCTTCTTTAGTTTAGCATCCTTAAAAAAACTTTTAATCATATAAAAGTCATGAATTCTATCTTTGGCATATTTTTCGCAAGTGTTTCCAAGAAGACCTATTTTTTGATTTTGCTTTTCCTGTAAAGCCGCCCTCTCTTCCTCTATAAGCTTAGATTGTGCATCCATTTGCTTTTTCAAAACCATTTTGCTTTTGGCTTTATTTAGACTTTCAATAAATATTTTTTTCTCTTCAATAAATTTTTCGTCTTCATCAGTCCACTGCTCTTCATCTTTTAAATAAATAAGCATGTCCTCTTCATTGGGCACACCTTTTTGAAGAGCTATATTATAATACTTTTCTTCTATCTCCTCTAGCTCTACTTGGTCGTGAGGAGTTAAGTGCTTAATATAAATAAGCCTATCATTTAGAGTCGAGGAAGAGTAGCCCCGAACTATATCTCTAAATATTCTTCTGTGGGTAGAGCCGTCCACGCATTATTAAACCTCTCCAGATTCAATATCTGCATCAAGCTGCTCAAGGTCTGCTCTAGAGGCTGCGCCAGAACTGTAATACCAGAAACTAATCATCGTGGCAATCTTACCACTAACTAGATCATACAATTCATCACCGTCTTCCTCCAAGCTATAATAGCTGTCAAGCTTATCTTCAAAATTTTCTCCCTCAAACAAAGGAGTACTTTCTTCTTCATCTCCCTTTTGAATAAAAGTTAAATACAAAATATACCACTGAATAGCCTTATTTTGAGCCCTTGTATCTGCGGTGTGATTAAATAAAGAAGAATAAGAGGTTTCCATGTCTACAATTTCTTTTCTCAATAGAGCGATTTCTCCAGACATCTTATCCATTCTCTTTTTGTCTGTATCGGTAGGCTTGGTTTTTGCACTAAGCTTTTGAAACTCTCCAGACTTTTCACCAAATTTTAGATACAATCCAGAGAGTTCCTGCGCATCCTCTTCGGACAACAACCCTCCAGTATCGCTATATTTTTTTGCGAGCATGGCTTTAGTAAGAATTCCTTTTCTAATACAATTGCTCATCTCAACACTATATTCTAGCTCTGCTTCTTCAATTTGCCTGCGATTAGGCTGCTTTAAAATAATTCTATAAGGAACCGCCTCAGTAACATCCTTTGTTATCGACAAAGTTTCCTTTTTACCGTTTTCGCCAGTAACCTCTTTGGTTTCTGTTTTTTGAACGGTCTCCTCTTTTTCAGCCGTAAAGCTGTAAATCTCCCGAAGTTTATTTCGGGTATCATCCATTGTTTCTTTTTTTTCTGCAGTAGCCATATTCCTTATATTATTGATTAAACTCAAAAGTTATAGTAAAATTTTCAAGCTCTCCTTCAATATTTCTTATTGTTTCGTTTCCGATATCAAGCGTACGCTTTCTTAAATGCTGTAGCTTTTCTTCGTCGAAGTAATCTGCCTGCTCTAATATAGGTAGAGTATCTTTGGGCAGATTTTTACGCAGCTTATTAAATTGGATCTGATGCTCCTTTTGTAGATCCTCAAGCATAACGAGGAAACCCTTAAAAAGGGAAACCGTATTCCTTTGGCAATGTTTTTTTAAAATGCCTTCTGCGTTCATAAACCTTATACCTAACAAAAGATACACAAAAAAAGAGCTTTGGTGTAAAAGTTAGTATGACGGATCTTTTTTCAGACGCAGACAAGGAAACAATATCGGCAAACCTACTTCATCTTCATGATACCTTTGGAAGAGATATTGTAGTATATAAAGAGGCGCAGAAGGTAGTTATTAGTACCGATCCGAATTATAACCACTTGTATAACAGCGCTGGAGCGACAACAACAAGCGTTGAGAATGTTCCAGTTAGAAAAGTATTCAAAGCAAGAATAAGATATGATACAGACAGAAGTCTAGAGTTTTACGGAGAAGCTAATGCCCAAGTTAAGGTTAACAGAACAGACCCAGGAAATAAAGTAAGAATTAAATTAAAAAAAGAAGACTACGATTATATAAAAGAAGCAAAAAGAATCGAGCTTGACGGAAGAATGTTTCATGTAGATTCTGATGCCCGAGCACATGGGTTATTTGATTTTATTCAATTTTATACGCTATTCTTAAGACCAATAGAAAATGATTGATCAATCAGTAAATAAAGAGCTTCGCAGAAAGCTATCTCAAAGCAAACAAGCCAAAAACCAAGTTAGGATGTTTATGGAAAAGCAATTTAAAATTGCACACACCAAACTTATGAATAATTTTGATTCGCATAAAGTAACAATAGAATTATCTGCTGGACCTTCTGCCGAAAATATAACAGGAAGCTTGAGAGAAGGAAATCTATTTGGATTTATTGGATTTAATTCGGGAGATAATCCAATCAGCGAAATGAGAAGACAGCTAGCAAAGGCAAATATACTGATTCACAGACAAATTACCAGAGAGCCACTATCATTTATTTATAAAGTAAATATACCAAGCAAGGAAGATTTATATAAAATGACCCCGATGCCTTGGGCAACAGGCTCTAGCTGGCTAAGAGAGCTAGAAGGAAGAGGCATACCAAACTTAGGGCAGTACAGATTTAAAGACTCAACCGCAAGTCGTTCTGGAGCGGGTATTCAAAATAGAGTCGGAGAGGGTGGTAGGGTAAAAATTCAATACATAACACCACTTCTTGAGGAGTTTGAAAAAGATCTCGAGCAAACAGGTGGAACAGGAGGAATTATATTCGGATGAAGCCGCAGTTTCAACATTTACTAACTACAAGCTTTATGCTTTGGGCAGATAATTATATCGTTAGAAGAGGAGATGCATATACAAATTATACGTCTACTTTTTATCCAGACACTGGAGATATGAGGCTTGGAGACAACCTTGTTGCATATAGTAGCCCTCATAAGCAGTGGGTATTTGATGAACATATAGAATCTGCTACGGTTGCATCTGGAATTATGGATGATGGAACTTTTATAAACAGGGGAGATAATGGGTTAGTATTAGATTTTGACAACGGAAGAGCAATACTAAATTCTTCTTTTGGTATGGAAAAGACCACGATAAGCGGCTCCTATGCTGTTAAGGACTTTAATTTTTATATTACAAATCAGACAGAGGAACAATTAATTATAGAGAGTAAATATGACACAAATAGTAGATTCAAACAAGAATTGTCTGGAATAGATCCCTATAGTCAAGTTGTCCCTGCTATTTTTGTTAATCCAGAAACCGCAGAGAATGAGCCATATGCTTTTGGCGGAGAAGATAAAACAATGACAAATATAAGATGCGTTGTATTTGCAGAAAATACCTATCAATTAGATGGAGCTTTGTCGGTTTTTGCAGATTCAAAAAATGAAGTGTTTGCAAAGCTAGGATTTGAAGATTATCCGCTTTCTGAGTACGGAGATGCCTCTGGATTTAACTACAAAACCCTTTGCGACAGCAAAAGTGGCACATATTTTCATATAGAACAAGTTAGGACATCAAAGCTTAGTGATAGAGTAAACAAAAACATTGACCCCTCTCTATTTATAGGCTTTATAGATTTTGAAGTTACCAACCTCAGGTTTCCAAGGTAATTAAACTTCCCTTTCTTGGGTAAATAATGTAATAATGAAAGAACCTATAACCCTCATATAAAATAATTATCTAAAATGGCAACAGAAGGACGAGCAAGAGTAATTTATCAAAGTGAAGCCCTATACGCTAGTACTGTAGACGCTACTGGACATCATTATTTCGCATGTGTTAAGGACGTTGACGACAATGACTGGGGAGCCAACAAGACAGGTTTTGCTAAACTGTCTTCTATCCCAGCCAACTCTCAAATACGTACTGGAGTAGAACAATTGCGAAGGGTTCAGAGCGCCAATTATAGTTTCTCGCTAAATAGACAAGACGTTAATCAATTTGGTCAGTTGGCCAGAATTGACTCTGTTTCCATCGAACCTCCTACAGTTTCTATGGATTTTTCATATTACCTCACAAATGGGGTAAATGAAAGAATTCTTGGAATGGACGTTCGTGGAACACAAAGCGCTTTCACCGATGAATTCATGGATGGCGGGCCAGCAGACAACGCTGGAGCAGATGGAAAGAATTTCTTTATTTTAACAACCCCACAAGGGCAAGACGCAGTAGGCAACAGCTCTGCAGAGTCTAGAAAGACTGTTATTGCTCTTGGAAATGGATTTGTTTCGAACTATTCAGTAGAAGCTGCAGTTGGTGGAATGCCAACAGCTTCGGTTACTGTTGACGGAATGAATCTTAGGAGTTATACTGGAAGTCAAAATTGTCCAACACCTGCAGTTAATACTAACTATGGCACACCGATTGCGGATATCGAATTTAGTCTTCCTCCCGCAATTAGTGGGGTGCTAAATGATAGTGCCGCAGATGTGGACTCGGAAACTGAAGGTTGGTCCTGCCTTCGCCCTGGAGACATTGTTATGTCCCTTGGTACTGACGGTAGGGCTGGCGAGTTTGAAAAACTTCCAGGCGCTCAACCACCCAACGATTATACTGAGGGTTCCGCTCACATTCAAAGCTTTAGTATCGATGTTCCTGTCAGCAGGACTGTACTTAATAGGCTCGGAACGCCTTACGGATACAGCAGGGTAGTTGACTTCCCAGTAAATATTACTGTTAGCGTTAATGCTATTTTGGCTGACCTTAAACAAGGTAATATCGCAGATCTTATCTGGAATACTGAAGAACACGATCTTCGCTTCCAGCTTCATGAACCCGATCAATACGGAACTGGACGAAAGGCTATTGAATACATAGTCAAGGGAGCTCTTCTTGAAGGAGAAGCTTTTAGTTCCTCAATCGGAGACAATAAGACTGTTGACCTAACCTTTAGCGCTCAATTGGGCGGTCCAGAGGATCAGGCTAGAGGTCTTAGAGTATCTGGCTCTAGAAACGCCTTGGATATTACAGGCACCTTCGCTTAATTATTATATAACAAACTTAAAAAACCCGCCTGGCTAGTCTGGGCGGGTTTTTTATGCGTTATAAAGCTTTAGGCCACCACTTGCGCCCACACCAAATGTAAAGCTAGAAGAAACAGTAGAGCTATCACCAATTGAATTACCATAAGATTGATTCTTCAATTGAGCCTCATCTATTTTAAAAGTACAAATATCTAGTTTTGTGCCATCTGGGTTTCTTCGATTACAATCAATCAAAATATCATATCTTGTACCTTCAGTAAAAAATGTTTCGGTTTGTCCAGTTCCAACATCTCTTAGTATCATTTCTGCGCTCAATGTTCCTATAATAGGATACTTTGGCTTTCTATCATATACATAATTACTTCCAAAGCTATAAATATCTTGTCTTCCTATAGGTACATCAATAGACATATTCTGTATTGCGGCGCCAACTTGCTCAAGTTTTGCACCACCAAACTCTCCAGCATGTTTAGTAATTGTTATTTCGACATCGCCAGGAAGAATAGCGCCAATATAGTCTGGCCCATGAAGACCAGTCATGTGTTCATCAAATGTATTTTCACTTAATTTAATCGGTTCAGAAGAAAACGTTGAGCCATCCGCAAGATTCAGAGAAGGCAATGTTGGAAGATTATTTGGATCATATGTATCAAACTTCATATTACTACAACTATACGATAAAGATGCTCCAGGCAAATTACCCACAGATGCATTAAAACGATAATTTGTTAAAAAGCAGTTTCCAAAACCTATTACATTATATCCAGAAAAATCATTAGGATCGGGTATAAAATTTAAATCTCTATGAGATAAATTATTAGAAGCAACAGCAACTATGTTTATATCGTCGGTAGCACTCCCTTCAAAATATCTTTTAAATATACTGGCATCAGATCCAAGATGAAATCCTATATTTTTTTCATTTTGTCCGCTTGTAAATATATAAGATATCTCGCAATTTACATCTGGCTGCCTAAGAACTGGAGACTCTCCGTTTCTTTGCATGAGCACATCAGAGCCTATAGATTTTACATCTAATGCTGGATGAGTAAAGCCAAAACTTAGCGATTGAACACGCATCAAATCTCCAGATGTATAGGATGTTGTCCTATATGCTGGAAAATCCGTTACCAAAACTCCTAACTTGTCGTAAGTTAGATGACTTACTGTTCCTTGTGCCATTACACAATATATACACAGTTTTATTAATTAGGTGTATTTATAAAAGAACTCGCCATGCCAACAAAGAAGATTTCAGAACTAGATGAAAGGCTGACTTTACAGCCAGATCCGCACAATATTCAAGTGCCTTATAGCGCTAGTACTGCTCCAACGGGCAATAAAGACTCTGAGGCGCTATTTATTATTGCTCGATCTGGAGTTACAAATGAAAAAATAAATTATCGAAACTTCAAATCTTCAACGCTAGACAATGTACTATATTTGACGGGAAATCAATTAGTCAGCGGAAATAAAGTATTTGCGGACACTACCACCTTTTTAGATACTATATTTATAAATCATATAGTTGATGTCTCTTTTGATGGAGATATTAGTGGCAATATTTTCACGGCAGAAAGCGGCCTTCTGCAAAGAATGGGAATTGGAGATTCTTATTTCTTAAGGACAAATTCGCCAGAAAGAGCATTTGATGTAGAAGGAGATTCTTCTTTTGACGGAGATGTTACAATCACTGGAGATATCAATCAATTAGGGCAGGTAGAGGCAGAGGGAGACTTTCAAAATGTAGGTAATTTTTATCTAACTGGACAGGTAAATCTAACAGGGGACGCATACTTAGAAAATCTGCAAATTTGGGACGGAACTGAATTTGCTGACATCGCTGGAGAAGATGACGAGACTATGATATTCAAAACCAGGCTGTTCGCTGGGTCTGACTCCTACCAAATAGACTTTCCAAAAGATTTCGCAGACATACCAATCATATCCTCTTCCTTACAAAATGATCACGAAGGAGCGATCATTCCATTTCAAATTTCAGGGGTAACACGCTACAATTATCAAATTAATTTTGCAAGTAGCATACCAGACAATCATTATAGTGTACATACAGCAGTAATGTCAACAGGAGAAAAAGCAAGAAATAAAATAAGTATTCAAAGGTTTTCTACAAATCTAGCCGCAGGTCAGTCTTCTTATAAAATAGACTTTCCTTCAGAATTTGTCGGAACGCCTGTTGTAACCCCAACCATAGAGGGCGGAAATAAAATTGTTCCCTTTACAATATCAGGGGTATCCGCTGCCCACTACTATATATCATTTTTATCAACAACCTCACAAGACTATAAGGTGAACACAATTTCAACCTTGCCAGGCAGGAGGCATTTAGCTAAAGGCGACTAATGAATAAAGATAATCGCACTTCAAATTTAACAGAGTCAACGAGATTAATTTCGGATGTAGAGGTTCCTGCACATGCAGTAATTCACGATAATCCAAATTTAGACACAGAAGCTCTATTTCTTCTTGCAAGATCTGGCTCTCATAATGAAAAAATTACATATAGCAATCTAAAACAATCTTTATTAGATAATGTAGTTTTTCTTTCTGGAAACCAACTAATAAGCGGAGAAAAAATATTTGCAGATACATGCACATTCAATAGCAGAATGAATGTCCATGAAATAATAGATAATACGATTACTGGAGATATCAGCGGCAATATTTTTGTAGCCGAAAGCGGATTACTCCAAAAGCTCGGCGTTGGAGACCCATATTTTTTTAGAACGAAAGAGCCAGACAACACTCTTGAGGTATCGGGAGACTCTTCTTTTGTTGGTCAAGTTACAATTACTGGAGATGTTAGGGTAGATGGAAACAGAACGCTGCTTGGCAATTTAATTCAGAGTGGAAATATAGACGCTACTGGAGAAATAAATCTAACTGGAGATGCATATTTAGAAAATGTATATGTAACTGGAGAAGATGGGGTTTGGGCGGCAGTTAAAGCTGGCTCTGATGAGGTCACATCCTATAAAACCAGATTAACAGAGGGCAGCAACCATTATGTTATTGACTTTCCGAAGTCATACGGTTCTGCCCCAGTTTTATCTTTATCCCTTGAAGACGGTGGAGGTGGCGGAGCTATAATACCATTTATGGTTTCGGGGGTAACAACGCAGCAATATGGAATTACTTTTGGAAGTTCGATTCCAAATGAAAACTACTATATTCATACGACTGCAAGATCAGCGGGACAGTCAACTTATCAAAAAACAACTACGCAAACACTTTTTACAGACTTAACTGCAGGAAAAGATTCGTATTTTATTGAATTTACAACCGCTTTTGAGGTTCCGCCCGTAGTTTCTTGCGTTGTAGAGACAACCTCAACAATTCGAGTGCCTCACTTGGTTTCTGGTATTTCTACTAGCGGATATAGTGTTAAATTTAATTCAAATATTCCTGCAGGTTATAAAATTCATACCCATGCAGTCAGATAAAGTAAAATAAGTGTAATAATAAACAATGATCTCCAATAATATATTTAATTCAGACATATTTAGTGGACAGCAACTATATATAAAAAGCGGTATTGCTAGTAATGAAGAGGGAATAACTTTCCTAAATTCAAGTAATAAAATTACTATGCAGCTCACTGATGCGGGAGAAGTTTCGTTTGGGGATCCATCAGATACAACACCAAGCCCCTCAACGTTTAAGGGGGAAGTTATTTTACAAAGCGGAATCGTTATTAGTGGAAACTCGGTTTCTGAGGGTAATTTTACAACCCAAGGAGATTCAATAACGGTGGGAAATACATCGATTAGTAATTCCGTGGGTATTGGATCAAACCTATCTGTTACTGGAAACTCTACAACAGTCGGAAATTCAACGATCCAAGGAGATTCGACGACCGAAGGAAATACATCGATTAGTAATTCTATGGGCGTTGGATCTAACCTCATAGTTACTGGAGACACTACGACAGAAGGAAATACATCCATT
>MDSZ01098498.1_pt1 | contig 11340 bp, 14 predicted proteins | sample 811201 | NCBI WGS metagenome assembly MDSZ01 (sample SAMN05326647, study PRJNA326480) | marine metagenome | isolation source: seawater | place: Indian Ocean: North | collected 2010 | reverse complement strand
TATAAAGTTTTTCTGTAATATCTCTATATAAAGTCAAGAGAAAAACAAACTCTTGAAAATTCAACAAAACTTAAGTTCAAGGGGAACAAATACATGTCTAAGTTTGAATATACTGATGAAATGGTTACTCGCATGCACGACGTTGCAGGTTCAGGTGTAACCGAAGAAATTATCGAATCACTCATGGGTGAGTTCGATTTTCCGCGTCGTTCTGTAACAGCTAAATTGCGTAAGCTGGGTTACGACGTACCTAAAAAGCCAGGAGCAGCTCCTGTCTTTTCTGCTGACGAAACTGATGCTCTTGCATCTTTCTTGGAAGCAAATTCTGGCAATCTGACTGCCGAAGAAATCGCTGACCAGTTTGCTGGTAGTAAGTTTACTGCACGTCAGATCAATGGTAAAGCTCTCTCACTGGAAATGACCTCGCATGTCAAGCCAGCTGAGAAAAAGGTTACCCCACGTACTTACTCTGAGGACGAAGAAGCTAAGATCACTTCAATGGTCGAGGGCGGATCTTACCTTGAAGAAGTTGCAGACGCAATGGGTCGTTCTGTTAACTCTATCCGTGGCAAGTTGCTGTCAATGGGCCTCAAGGCTCCTCAGCGTGATAAAAAAGCTGTTAAGTCTGACCCATATGAGGGTATCGATGATATGCTTGATCAGACTGTCGAAGAGATTGCAACATCTTTTGACAAAACAGTTCGTGGTGTCAAAACAGTACTTACCCGCCGGGGTTTGAGCTGTGCTGATTACACACCTAAAGCTGCTGGTGAGTAATCACTATCTTAACTTTTAATTGTTAAGGAGGGGTGGCAGATATGCCATCCCTTATTTTTATGAAAAAACCACAGGCATATACAGAGTTTCAACCTTTAGAAGAAGTGTTGATAGGTAGGTGTTATGATAATAACTTTATAGACTCTCTAGATATCCCTTTTACGAAACAAACAAGAAGTCTGATGACTCATCTTATAGATGAGACTGAAGAAGATTATCAGACATTAGTAAAAACCTTAGAATCTTTAGGAGTTACAGTAAGAAGACCTTCTAAAGATGCATATGTAAAAGGAATGGGGCATCATCTTGCAGGAGGTTATCTAATGACTCCTAGAGATGATCAAATTGTCATAGACAATAAAATTATTTTTGGACAGTGGCACACCTCTCTAGGTAAAGGTTTTGCGCTGCCGCTATCTCATTATAAAAAACATTTTTTACCAGACCCTGTATTTAAAAAGATAGATTGTTCATCTATAGTAAGGTTGGGTGAACATATTATAGTTGATAACAACGAGTTCTCAAATAGACCGAAACATGTTGAAAAACTTAAAACATATTTTGAGCCTTTAGGTTATAAAATTATATATACAAAAACTCACGACTTTAAATTTAAAAATAAGCTATCTCACGCAGATTCAGTGTTTGCGATTTTAAAACCTGGTTTAATTCTTCATGGAGCAGAAGATAGTCACTATTCTGAAAATATTTTTTCTGGGTGGGATTATATAAAAGTAGATCCTGAAGACTTAATGAAACGCTCTCTAAATTTTCAAACTTTTTTAAGCCAAAAAAAGGGTTATCAAGAGACATGTTCTTATGCTTTTGAGGATAAAAAGTATAATGATGAAGAATGGTTTAACTTTTTAAATAGTTGGTTTACTTCTCTCATGGGCTACTCTAAAGAAACATATTTTGATGTGAATTGTTTAGTAGTAGATGAAAGCAATGTTATTTTTTCTGGACATAACCCGATTGTTTTTAAAGAGCTAGAAAAAAGACAGATTAATCCCATAGTGTGTCCTTTTAGACATAGGTTGTTCTGGGATGGAGGCACTCATTGTTTAACTCTTGATTTAAAAAGAAAAGGCTCCCGTGAAAGATATCTCTAATCATAAAAAAGACATAGAAGAATGGATACAAAGGATTGGTATAGTACAAAATACAAAACACCCTATCTGCCCTTATGCAAAAAAAGCAAAATACTGGATTTATCCGTATGAAGACAGGTTGTCTCTACAAATGAGAGCTGGTTTTTTTGATCATAGATATGATTTGTTTATATGCTTGCCAACTAATCAGTATATAACAGTAGATGAAGCTAAATACTATGAATATAACTGTAATTTACATGCAAAAGACACTATCACTCTTTTAGATCACCCTGACGACCCAGGATATATAGACGGAGTAAGCACAAGTAATGGAAAATATGTTATATTCTTAATTCAAGATAAAAAAGGATTAATAGATGCAAGAAAACATTTACATAAAACCTCTTATTATGATTCTTGGTCTAAAGAGTATTATGAAAAAATTGTAGGTAATAGTAAATGACACCCTTTCTCTTAGATGACTTAGAAGATTCTACTCTCGATGCTGTTCTGTCTTTAGAACCAAAAGTAAGAGTAGAGTATTATCGTAAAATAGCTAGAAAATATTTTCCAGAAGTGAAAGAAAACTCTAGTGAGTTTGAAGAATTACTTGAGTATTATAATAGTTCTTTTTATGTAGAAAAAATGTATAGAAGTAATAAGTTTTTTCAAGAAAAATTTACAATAGTTTATACTGATAAAGGATTTATCCGTAACATCATTGCAGATATGTATTATGCCGATGATGATCTCATAACTCATTAAATCATATCTTGCACAGTCCTCCTTAAATTGTTATAATTAGGCATAATTTACAGGAGATATCAATGGCAGAAATTACAGAAGCGAAAATTCGTCAAGCTATCTGGATGCTTAAAGCAAATAAGACTAAGAAGTCTGTTTGTGAACATCTTGGTATTGCTTATAATACAAAACGTCTTGATAACATCATTAAAGAATTCCATGAAAAATTAGAACGCGAAGCTGAATTAAAAAAGAAAGCTCGCAATAAGATATTTACTAAAGTTGAAAAACAAGGTATTGCAGACGCGTACCTTGGGGGTGAAACTCAATCCGCATTAGCAAAACAGTTTCACATCTCTCCACAAAGAATCAAAAAAATTCTAATCGACATGAACGTGCCTATCCGCGCTAGAGGCAAAGGCAAAGCCGCACAAGTAGATCACGTTATTCAAGATTTAGAAGTTAAATTTGTTAAAGGCGATAAAGTATTCCTAGCTGCAGAAAATACTTTTGCAGATGTTCGTGAAGTGTACGACGAAGAGTGGCTAGAGGCACATGAAAACGGCTTTCAAAAATATGTTGAAATATACCCCTTTAAACCGGGTCGTAATGGTATGTCAGGCAAGTACTCAGAACCTGCACAAGGCGTTCATTATGAAATTTATTGGATGTTAGAAGGAGAAGTTTTGCCTACTCGTAAACTAAATGCTTTTTTACATCAACGCGAAAAAGTTAGTAAAGTTATTGAAGAAACAGGTAGAGAATCTTACCTAATTTATAAAACAGATGATTATGGCGGTTATAAAACCGTCACTCGTGATAAACTATTCCCTGTTAAGGTTACTTAATGGCAATTGACCTACAAAAGCTTACTCTGCGTAGATTATTAGATACGCAGAGTAATGATCTATACTCTAAACTACTGAATCAATATTTTACAGGTATTAACTCAGTATTATATGATAAAATTAAATCTTTTTATAAAGCTAATACTCGTCTGCCTTCTACAGATGAGATTCTTGCGTTACGGAAGGATACTGGCTTACAAGAGTATATTGAAAACCAAATTTGTTCAGAAGATAATCAAAATGAACAAATTGCAGATGAGTTTTTAGTAGCACAACTACAAGACTACTATATACGAGATGAGACTATCCACTTTATGGATAAACTAGTAGATGATTTAGATGATCTTGAGAAAGTGGAGGTTGTAGATAAGTTTCAAAATCATTTGTTACATCTTAATCAAGCTATTCCCCATGACGACGAACTTTATGATATTGCAGAACTAGATTTCTTTCCGTCTGAAGATGATTTTAGAATTTATCCATCAGGACTATCATCAGAATTTGATGCTGTAAACGGGGGTTTTGCAACACAAGAACTTATTCTATTGGGTGGCAGAAGAGGCTCAGGTAAATCAATTATTTCTTTAAACTTAGCTATCAATAGGTTTTTACAAGGTAATACTGTAGCATTTTTTACTATTGAAATGCGTTATAAAGAAGTCTATGACAGGGTATTAGCAATCGTATCAGGAGTTCCTTTTCTTGATATTTTTAGAAATCAACTAAATGACACGCAAAGAATACAATTAGCAAAGGCAAAATTTGATACATTCTATAAACCCTCAGAAAAAGTAGATGATTTGATGAAGCATTTAGAGTATACAAAAGATTTTAAAAACTTTGAAAAAAGAGTGAAAATTGAAAAGCCAGATATGAAAGAGCATAGATTATTCATGATTGATGATGAGTCTCTCACTCTTAACAGGATTGATCACTACTGTAATATGTTTGCATCAAAGTACCCTAATTTTAATATGGGTGTTGTAGATTATATCAATATTGTTAAACATGACAATCAAAAAGATTGGCAAACACAGATTACTATAGCCGATAATCTTAAATCATTATCTCGTAAGTATGATATTACTATGATATCTCCTTATCAAATTGATGCTTCTGGGGAAGCAAGATTTGCAAAAGGTATTTTAGATTCAGCAGATAGAAGTTTTAACTTTTTTCCGCCACCTGAAACAGAAGAACGCACACTAGAAAATAAAATAACAATACACACAACAAAAATGAGAAATGGCAGGCATATGAGTTTTGACGTACACATGGACTGGTCTTGTGTTAAGATTAACCCTAACATGTCTGAAGTCGTGAGTGAAAAACCACATGCGGCTGTAAAATTCGGATCAGATAAACAGGAAGGTTCTAAAGATTTATGAAAGCAAAACTAGCGGCACTCCATCATTGGATGGATACAGGATACTATAAGAAAAATGGTCAAATTGTTTGGGATTTATACTTACAATTACTTAGATATTGGGGAGTACTATCTCCAGACGAAAAACAATTTATGGAAAATAGTAAAAAAATATTGTTGATAGGTAAGTAATGGATTTAGTTGATCTTTTAAATCGTAGAGGGATTGAGTATCGCAAAACTAATAATCCATCTGAGATTCTAATTAGTTGTACTAGTGGAGAACATATAGATAAATCTCCTAGTCTTTCGTATAATTTAGAAAAAAATATGTTCCATTGTTGGAGCTGTGGCTTTTCTGGTGGAGTAACTAAATTTATGCAGTCCATAGGAGAAACTATTAGACTAGATGTTGATAGTAAGCAACCTTTCAAAATTAAAAAACTTAAAGATAAAATTAGAAAACTAGTAGAAATTGATGAGATTCATTTACCAGAAGAACGTCATATTTATAATGGAGAGTTTAAAGGTATAAGTGGAAGTGTTATGAAAGAGTTTCAAGCATTTACAACTCAACACCTTGGTCTGAAAGATTATATTTGCATACCTGTCTATCAATTTGGTAAACTTAAATTTATAGAAGGAAGATATGCAGGTATGATTGCAGGAAAACCTAAGTACTATCGTAGACCACAAGGTGCTCCTGTGTCTGAAATATTATTTCCTTTAGATAAAGTTAAAAATACTAACTATGTAATACTAGTTGAAGGTATATTTGATATGTTGAATATGTGGCAGTTGGGATATAAGAATACTTTATGCATATTTGGTGCATCAAACTTTAATAGAAAAAAACTAGAAATTCTTGATCGTATAGGGGTAACAAGAGTTGATATAGTAATGGACCCTGACGCTCCTGGTCAGATGGCTGCTAGTAAAATAGCAGACCTACTTAATACTCGTGATATTTATTCGCGCAACATTAAGCTACCAGTGGGTACAGACCCCGGTGATATAAACCAAAGGCAAGCGGAGAATTATTTAAAATGAATGAAGTATGTTTTGTATTTGCTAGTGCAGCAGAGAAAAATCCAGATAAGGTTATCAATAAATATCTAAAAGGCGTAGATTACGATACTAAATTTCTACACTCAGGATCGAAAGACAAAATTCTTAAAAAAGATATTGATCTGGACATGGATGAGCTTTCAGGATACAAAATCATGTGTCCAATCGGAGCAGATGCTCTTAAGTACGTTGCTGGTATGACAGGTATTCAAAAGTACAACGGTGTATTTATTGAGAAGAAATATCTTCCTATTATGCATCCTAATATTTGTATTATCAAGCCACAGATGGAAGATGAGATTCAACGCGCTTTTTCTCAGATACCTAAATTACTTGCTGGAGAAGATTTACAAACACATGAAAAAGACTATTGTTTTATAGAAACGGCAGAACAATTCGGTAAATATAAACAAGAACTTGAAGATGCCCCAACTCTTGTAGTTGATATCGAGACAACATCAGTATCTCCGCACACAGGTGTTATTCTAGGTATCGCTATTTCAACTAGACCACATCAAGGTCTATATGTATCAATTGATGTCGTTATGGCAAATAAACAATGGTTTCATATGTTGTTTGTTAACCGTAAGTGTATCTTCCATAATTCAAAATTTGATACTAACTATATGGAAACAGAGCTTGGTTTTGAATTTCCTGATTATGAAGATACAATGCTTTTACATTACTGTCTAGAAGAGTCTGTTGGTACCCACGGTCTTAAACCTCTAGCCCTACGATTTACAGATTTGGGTGATTACGAAAGAGAATTAGATGACTATAAAAAAACTTGGGCGCGTAAAAATAAAGTTAAACTAGCAGATTTTAATTATGGTATGTTACCTAGTGATATTCTAGCTCCTTATGCTTGTAAAGATGCTGATGCAACCTTTCAGCTATATATGAAATTCTGGCCTTTAGTACAAAAAAGTGAAGAGTTCTTATCTCTTTACAAAAATATTCTCATGCCCGCTACCCATGCAATGAAAAGACTTGAAAAGAATGGTGGCCCAATTAATATAGAACAAGTCACACACCTCACAGAACAGTACACTATTGATATGGAAGAGTGTCACGAAGAAATTATGATGAGTGACGCAGTTCAACGCTTTGAACGTACTCAGGGTAAAGATTTTAATCCTAATTCTACGTATCATCTTAGAGAACTGTTCTTTAATATTCTAAATATGAAAGTAACTAAGAAAACAGAAACAGGGGCTCCTTCAACAGATAAAGAAGTTCTTGCAAACATGGGTCACCCTTTAGCAGATGCTATTCTTGACTTGAGAGAAAAGAGTAAACTAGCAGGTACCTACATTTCTAATATTAGAAAAGGAGTAGATAAAGATGGTCGCCTTCGTTCTGGCTTTAATATTCACGGCACTACTTCTGGGCGTTTATCTAGCAGTGGAAACCTCAACTATCAGAATATTCCACGCGATAACAAAGACATCAAAAAGTTGTTCAAAGCAAGACCAGGATATAAGATAATCCAGTGTGATTTAGGAACTGCTGAGGTATATTATGCAGCTATGTTATCAGGAGATCAGTTTCTTCAAAAAGCTTTTATTGATAAACTCGACTTTCATTCTTATGTTGCAAAACAAATGTTTAATCTAGAGTGTGATGTTGATGAAGTTAAAAAAATATATCCAGCGCAAAGACAGTATGCTAAGGCTATTACATTTGGTATCATGTACCAAGCAGGTCCTGCAAAAATTGCAGAAACTGTTAATAAAGATGCAAAAGCTGGAGAAGAGATATCTATCCCTCAATCTAAACAGTTCATTAACAAATATTTTTCTGAAGCTAAAGCTCTGAAAAAGTTTATTGATGGATCAAACTCACAAATAGAAAATCACGCATTTATTTATTCATTCTTTGGTCGTAAGCGTAGACTGCCCGAAGCAAAATCCCCAAATCCTGGAGTTTCTAAACATGCGATTCGGTCTGGAGTTAACTTTTTAGTTCAATCTGTAGCTTCAGATATTAACGTTCTAGATGTAGTTGACCTAATAAAATGGATTGAAGATAATAACTATCTTGAGGCTATTAAACCCTTTACAGTGGTACATGATTCTATCGTATCTGAAGTTAGAGAAGACTTAGTAGATACTTATGTTGAGAATGCTCGTAGATGTATTCAAACAGACCGTGGTTTATCAATTCCAAACTGTCCTATTAAAGTAGATTTCGAGATTGGTCCTAGTTGGGGTGAGCTTGAAGACTTATAAAGATATAAAGTATCCTTTTTTCGGACTGTATAAAAAACCTGAAAAGATTACCTTTAGTTTAACAAAAATTTTTGCACACAGAACCTTACAAAGTCATAAGGAAACTATAGATGATAAAGCTCTAGAGGGAGATTACTTCGCAAGACTATTACAAATAGACAAGCGATTAACTTTTGATTGTACTTGTAAAAATTTAGCACAATTAGTTTTCCAAAGACCTAAGTGGGGAATGGACTCTCAAGCAAAACCTCATGATATATCTGACATGTCTTATCATACCTCTTTAAAACTTCCTGTAAAAAAAGTGAGAGAGAATTTTGTGTGGTTTGATAAAATTTCTTACCCTTTTGAGATACCAACACAAGAAGAGTTAGAAATACCAAAAGACATTTTTGGGGTTCTGATAAGTTTGGAAAATGAGTGGTTTTTAAGAGAGTTTACTATGAATGACAAAAATCTAGGATTAAGAAAGAAAATACTAGTATGAAGATTCTAATATGTGGACTATCAGGTAGTGGAAAAAGCACCTTGGCAGAACCTTTTGCTAATCTTATTGGAGGTATCTGGCTTAATGCTAATGCTGTTAGGAAACAATATGATGACTGGGATTTTAGTACTAAAGGCAGATTACGCCAGACACTGCGTATGACACATATTGCAGATGGTATAGTAATGGCAGGTAAAATAGCAGTAGCAGACTTTATTTGTCCAACACATATTACTAGAGATTGGTTTAATGCTGACTATACTGTGTGGATGGATACTATAAAAGAGAGTCAGTACCAAGATACAGATGCTGTGTTTGAAAAACCAAAGCACTACGATTACCATGTAGCAAAATGGTTTGATAACACGCATACCGAACTTGTAAAAGTAGTTAATAATTATATGCTAGCACAAGCAGGAAAACCTACGGAGAGATTATGATGAATGATGAAGAAAAGAAAATAATTCTTATTACAGATCTAGTAGACCAACGACTGCGTAAAGAACAAGAGATAGAATACTACGAGAAAGAACTACATAAAATACAGGAACGTCTTGGGTATTTGTATAAAGAGAAAACGCTTACAGAGACAATACTTGCAATTATACAGACAGACAAAGTAGTAGACATCAAAGAGCATATACAAGCAAAGTTAGAAAATAAAGAATAAAAATGCAGATAACAAAACTTAAGAATGCAGGTAAAAACGGTTGGTATATTGGTAACTTTGATGCTGCTGTAGTGAAATCAACTACTGTAGAAGTGTGTTATAACAAGATCAAAAAAGGCCATACAGACCCCCATTATCATACTAAGTGCACTGAAGTTATCTTAGTTTTAAGAGGCAAAGGTATTATAAAAGGTAAAAAAGTAAAAAAGGGTAATATAATAGTAATTAAACAGGGCGAAATAAATGATCTTGTCGCCATAACAAAGAAGTTTACCGTTGTAGGAGTAAAAATACCTGCGGGAGGAAGCGATAAGGTTAGGATATGATAAAGTTATTAGTTATTGAAGTTCAACATTATAGTCAGAGTATGTTTCGTATCCGTACTAATAGGCCTAATACTTTTCGATTTACTGCGGGAGAGTTTGTTATGATCAGTTGCAGAGAAAATAGTGTTAAACGTGCCTATAGTATAACGAGCGGTCCTGGAGATGATTATTTAGAGTTTCTTAGTATCAAAGTGCCTGACGGAGAGTTAACCCAAGAATTAGTTAGATATGAGCCGGGAGATGTGTTATATATTAATGAACGTACTTCAGGCACACTAACATTGGCTAATATTGAGCTAGGAGGTAGTTTATGGTTATTAGCAACAGGCACAGGTGTTGCCCCGTTTATTTCTATTCTAAAAGATGGTTATACTTATGAACAGTTTAATAAAATAAATCTTATGTGGAGTGTTCGTAGAAGTAACGATTTAAATGTGTATAAAGAAATGCTTCGTACACTTCCAATTAATTTTATACCAATCGTAACGCAAGATAAAACTTGGAAAGGTTTAAACAAGCGAATCACTGAGATGATTAGTGCCGGTATGGTACTAACACCAACAGACTTAGATCCTAATAAAAATAAAGTGATGATATGTGGGAGTATGGAATTTAATAACGATATAAAATCAATACTAACTAGTTGGGGGTGGCAAGAAGGAAACAGAAAAACAGCAGGAACTTTCGTACAGGAGAAAGCCTTTGTCTCTCAGTAAAGCTCATGTGAAAAAAATATACTTAGCAGAGAAGATTTACATCAAAAAAGAAGATGTTATAGACGTAGATCAACTCTTAAGCTTATATACATATGATAATGGAGATGAATGGTTAACTACTATATCAGAGGATGATGATTATTACGTTGTGCCTTCAAACTCTTATCATAAGCTAACCTGGGATAAACTTGAGGATGATCGCAATTTTGTTCAAATGGATAATGAACATGAATTTATAGGTAAATTAAGATGGGAACAGCAAGAGGTAGCAGATAAATTCTTATCTAGAGGTAGAGCTAGGTCTGGTATATTACAAGCTCCCTGTGGTTGGGGTAAAACTTTTACAGGTTGCGAAATTATATCTAAAAATAACACAAAAACTTTAGTTATGGTCCACACTAAACTATTATTTAGACAGTGGATAGAAGAGTTAGAGCGTCAACTACCGTCAGCTAAAATAGGTAGAATAGGTGATGGATTAATGGATGTACAGGATATTACAGTTGGTATTTACAAATCTATATATAATAGACGAGATGAATTAGAAAATTCTTTTTCTACAGTTATAGTAGATGAAGCTCATCTTTGCCCTGCAGAAATGTTTTCAACAGCACTTAACTCACTAAACGCAAAAGTAAAAATCGGTATTTCAGCAACACCAAAACGTAAAGACGGCAAGCATGTTTTCTTAGCTGACTATTTCTCACCCTATATAGTACAAGCTCGTGATCCAAGACAATTACAAGATCCTATAGTTCAGATAAAAAGAACGGACTTTAGATTCCCAGTAATTGACCCCAAGAGAGATTGGTCGCGCCAGTTGAACAAACTTTGTGGTAATAAAGATTACTTGGAAGCTATCGCTAATTTTGCCAAAAGTCAGATAGTCTCTGGTAGATGTCCTCTTATTTTGGGTGAAAGAGTACAAATGTTAAAAGACTTACAGGAGTTAATTCCTGATAGTATATGTTTAATAGGAGAAACAGATGAATCAACTAGAAAAGATGTTCTTTC
>MDSZ01097824.1_pt1 | contig 11340 bp, 9 predicted proteins | sample 811201 | NCBI WGS metagenome assembly MDSZ01 (sample SAMN05326647, study PRJNA326480) | marine metagenome | isolation source: seawater | place: Indian Ocean: North | collected 2010 | reverse complement strand
TCATCAAAAATTAGAACTATATTTTCTTTTGTTGCATAATTTCTAATTTTTTTTAAAAAATTGTTTTTTGGTTCATCAAATCTTTTTACTTCCATTTTAATAATTTTTATTTTTTCTTTTTCAACAATTTTTTTGAAATAATTAAAGTCATTATACTCAAACGGAAATATCGTTTTACTAAGAGACCTAGGAACACCGACAGCTTTTAAATTATTCATTAAATGATTTTTTAAATTTTTTTTATTAGAAATATTTGCAGCTAAATACCAATCATGCCAACCATGATAACCACAAATAGCTACCTTGCTAGAATTGGTAAATGCTCTAGCAATTCTTATCGCAATAGAATTAGCTTCTCCCCCCGTTCTTGCAAATTTTACCATTGATGCCCATGGATGAATTTGGATCAATTTTTCCGCTAAACTTATTTCTTCGGGCGAATTTAGAGTTGACATATTGCTTTTATCAATTGCTTTTTTTACAGATTGATTAACCTGTAAGTTATTGTATCCTAGAACATTTGTACCAACTCCCATTAAACCAAAATCAATATATTTTTTATTATCTAAGTCCCAAACGAAACAGCCTTTAGCCTTCTTATAATAACTTGGCCATAACTTAGGAAGATTTGACTCAGCTCTTTTAGATAAAAGCATACCACCGTCTGGAATGATTTTTTTTGCTTTAATCCACATTTTTTGCCCAGTGCCCATATTTTTAGATGAATAATTGTATTCAAATTCCTTTTTATTTTTTACAAAATTTAAAATTTTATTTTCATTAATATTTATATTTTTATAAAAATTAAATACTTTTTTTATATTTAAAAGATCCTCTTTTGTATCTAACGTTAACCTTAAATTCGAAAGATTAATTTTGTTCTTTAAATTTGCTTTTTTTACCAGTTTATTTTTGACTAAGTAAGGTGTCACATGTTCCTTGTCATATTTTTTGGTAGCATTTTTATAAGCTAAATGTAATGCCTTTTTTTTAAATATTTCTATATCAAAACCATCAGGAAAAGAGGTGTGAAGAGTATTTGAGACATAATCAACCTTTTTTGTTTTTATTAAATTGAACATTTGATCAATCAAATTTGGACATACTAATGGACAATCTGATGTAACTCTTAAAATAAAATCTGCATTATATTTTTTTGATGCCCAATAATATCTACTCAAAACATTTTTTTCAGAACCGCAAAAAAAATTATATCCTTTCTTTTTAAGAAAGTTTTTCAATTTATTATTTTGCTTATTATTTGGGATTGCATAAACAATTGCTTCTATTGACTTTGATTTTTTTAACCTGGTATTTATTATTTCCAAAACTGTTCTATTTAAAATTTTTTGCAGAATTTTGTTAGGAAATCTTGAGGAGTTTATTCGTGCCTGTACGATACAAATTAAGGTATTTTTTTTCATTCTGTAAATAATTACCAAACCCTTGGGTCAATAAAATTTATCTTATTTGATGAAATTTTCCTATAATCTATTTTTATTATTCTTTTACTTTTAACTTCTCTTACAATTTCTTTTAATTGATTAATTGAGTTAACACCAAAAATAAAGTTTTTTATCTTTTTTTGATTTTTTAGAAAATTTATTAATAATTCAACTTTACTTATATTATTTTTGTTACATATAGTTTCTAGCTTTTTTAAATATGGACTAAATTTATTAAATTTTTTTGGTATTTTTTTTTGTATTAATAGGCCTTGTAGAAATATTGACCTAACAAAAAATTCTATTTTTTTTATCTTTTTTTTATTTAGAAAATTTAAAATTCTCTGATCAAATATATTAAATGATGTTTGAACTATATCTGGTTTGACTTTAGAAATAAAAAAACTTAAATTTTCTACTCCATAAACTGAGATACCTATTTTTTTTGTTATACCCATTTTTTTGAGTTTTGAAAGATTTTTATAATTATTTAAAAAAAAATTTTTTTTAACTGAGAAGGGATTATGAACCAGTATTGCATAAAATTTTTTTATTCTTAATTTTTTTTTTGATATTAAAATTTTTTGGATAATATTTTTGTTATCAGTTCTATTTGGAAAATTTATTTTTGTAATTATGTTCCATTTTTTTACACCAATTTTTCCTAAATTGTAATCGCAGTTTTTATATCCAATTGCGGTATCTAGATATCTAAATCTATTTTTAAATGCGTATTTCAAAATATTTTTTACAACTTTTTTATTTCTAATTTTTTTTCTTTCTACTCCATACTTTGTGAAAAATTGGGCAGTACCTAGTACTAATTTTTTAGTCACGACTTTTACTTTAAATTTTCTTTTATAATATCTTTTAAAATTTTATTTTTTTTATCAAATTTAATTTTAAATGGCGAAGTATTTTGAATTTTACTCCACTCTTCTTCTTTCAGATTTTCTAAATATTTAATTTTATCAAATATTATTTTTTGGTCATGTCCAGCATACCAATGAGAACCTGATCTTTCTTTTGTAAACATGTTAATATAATTTCCTCCTAAAAAATGAAATGGATCCAAAAATAATACTCTTTTACCTCTTGATAAAAGTTCTAATCCTAGTGTTGAATAAGTAGTAACTATTACTTTAGATTTAACAGAGAGATTATATGAGTCTATATCCTCTATTTTAAAATTATTGGAAATTGAAGAATAAAAATCAATTTCATTATCTCTAATTTTATATTTTTTTTTATCAGCTCGGTTGAAAGTAGTTGCAATACAAAAATTTTTATTGTTTTTCTCACAAAAATTTGAAATTGTTTTTGCTACAAACCACATTGCAGAATCGTTAATATTCATTATTTTTGGATTATAAATACCAAAGAATTTATATGGATGGTTTCTATATTGCGATATTAGCATTATGTCATATTTTGTCTGAATAGATTGTGTAATTTCAATTTCATTATTTTTTACCGATCCAACTTCAATAAATTTTGAATTTATAAATTTAACAGTTTGCTCAAAAAGTTTATGTTTAAGCAAATAATAGTCACAATAAATATCTCCTTGATGGTATCTGTTTATTAAAATTTTTTTTAAGACTTTTTTGTTCTCTATTTCGTGATCACTAAATTGATAAACAATTGTTTTAATTTTATCATTATTCTTAAATTCAAAAAGTTTTGAATTAAAATCGTTTCCAATTAATATTTTCGTATCAAATTTTATAATTAATTGATTCAAATAAATGAGGGATAACTTGTAAAATTTAAATTCAAGATTTATTAGACATTTAAATAGAGCTTTTAATAAACAGAAAAAATAAATCTCATTAGTAATTGTTTTGTACTTACATATTTCAGATAAATTTATATTTGAAAGGCCTTTATCAAGAACTAAAACATCATATTTATTATTTTCAAAAAATATAATTTTTTTTTGAAAATTAGATTTTAATGTTTTAATAAAAATCTTAAAGTTCATCTTTAATTGGTTGACGATTAATATAATTTTTTGAATTCTTCTAAGTTTAAATCTTTTGAAATGGTTTTTAAGTTTTTGCTAGCCCATTTGTTCAAAAGTGTTGCTGTTAATGCATCCTCTGGTATTTCAAGACCTCCAAGCTCAAGACCGTATACCAACCATTCAATACAATTCATATCCTCTTTATTTTTAGATCTTTTTTTTCTAAATTTTAAAATGAAATCTGCACTCTCTATGGTTTGGGACCATCCTCTTTCATTTTTTTCCTTTTTAATAATTTTTTCAGTAAGTAAATTGGGAGTTTTATAAAAGTCAATAAGTCTTTCATAATCGAGTATGCTAATTTCATAAAAAATACAATTGCATTTATCGAAATTATAATTTTTTGTTGGGGTGATTTTTGCCCCTAAAAGTGATAGATCAACTATTCCTAGCTTATTTATAAATACCGCAGCATGATAAGCTTTACTGTCTTTAAATAATATTATTAATTGATTTGGTACTTTGATTATAGAATTTTCTTTTTTTTGATTTTGAATAACCTTAATAACATCACTTTCCTTAACAATTTTTTTTGAAGAGAAAATAGAATAATCTAAATTATTATTTTTGATCATTTCTGTAGCTTTTTTTGTAAATACAACATCTTGTTGTTTTTTTAATTCTTTTGTTTTTCCTACGATTTTCTCGTCGTTTATAGTTGCAATTACTTGTTTGGGTTTGACCTTTTCATCTTTTGGATAAAGAATTTTTAAGAAACCAGTTTTTTCTGCAGTCACCTCTTCTAAAATTTTTGAACTCTCAATAGATACAATATGATCACCTTTTTTTACCTTATCATTATCTTTAAATTTCCACTCTGCTATAAAAACTTCCTCATCATTTGCATTTGTTTGTGGAACTTTTACTTCAATCATTTTATAAATTCCTTAAAGAGCTTTTTATTTTTTCCTCCGAAATAATAACTTCTTTTTCTTTTTCAAATGAAGAAGGTATTATCAAATTTTCTGAAGAAATTCTTAAAAATTTTCTTATTTTTAAATCTTGATCTTCATTCAAACTAGCACCAATTTCTGAACCAAGTCCAAAACCTTTATGTGACTCCTCTATTACTACAATTTTGCTATTTTTTGCTAAATTTTTTTTGATTAAATTTAAGTTTAAAGGATTAAGTTTTGAAATAATTAAAATTCTACATGAGATTTCAGTTTCTAGAAAAAATGAATAGGCTGAGTTTATTACTTTTTCAGACATACCACCGTGACATATTATAGTTATTTCATCATTTTCAAAGTTAGTCATAGACATTTTTGTTAAAAAATTATCCGTATCATTAATTATATTAAAAGATTTATACTTAGTTTCATTAAGCTCGCTTAGTAAAAAATTATATTGTTTTTTATTTTCAATTATCAAATTAGGATTTTTATTGTTAAAAGCATCAGAATAGATTTCTTGAATTGGAAATAGCGGATTTAAGGAATACACATTTAAACCAGTTATTCCATAAAAAAACTTTTCGATGCTTTGTGAATGTGTGGGTCCATATCCCCTACCAGCACCCATTGGCGTTCTTATTATTAATGGAACTTTTACAGACTCGTTATACATACTATGAAATTTTGATAAATTATTTAAAATTTGATCAAAAGCTAAACTCAAGAAGTCACCAAACATAATTTCTACAATTGGTTTAAATCCTTCTATCGCTAATCCAGAAGACATTCCTACAATTGTAGCTTCACTAATAGGAGTTGAGAAAACTCTTGTTTTATATTTTGTTTGTAAATTTTTGGTTATTTTAAATGCACCTCCATATGGATCTACTATATCTTCACCAAAAAAAAGTACGTTTTTTTTTTCATCAGCTAATTTATGAAAGAAATGATTAATTAACTCACCAAATCTTTTTCCCTTGAAATCTTTAAAATAGTCAACTTTTGATAATTTATTGCTATTCTTATTATCCTTTAAAATTAAATTAGTTTTGTTTTTATTATTATTATTTCCTTTTAGAGCATTTTCAAAAATTTTATCTATTTCATTTTCAAGGCTTTTGTTTATCCCCTCAATTTTAATTGAATTTTTAATTCTCTTTTCTAACTTAAAATATGGATCAATTTTTTTTAGTTTTTTCAAATAAGTTTCTGATCTAGTATCATCTCCTTTGCTATGAGGGCCTAGTCTAGTTGATTTTAAAATTATTATTTGTGGTTTATTTAACCTTACTGACTTGATGGACTTTTCAGCATGTTTGTAAATTTCAAAAGCATCCTCAAAGTTTAATTGTGTTGTTTTTATTTTAAATCCTTTGCATAAATTATAAATTGAATTAGATATTGTTTCTTTAGTATTTGTTGTTTGGGCAATACCATTGTCCTCTACAACAATTAAGATTGGTAATTTAAAAACTGATATAAAATTTAGGGTTTCATAAATAACCCCTTCACCGAAGCTTCCATCACCAAGAAATAAACATACTATTTTTTTATTTTTTTTTAATTTATTTGACAATGCAAGCCCTACTGCCATTGGAGCATTTCCACCTAAAATACCATTTGAATAAAATACTTTGTCATAAAATAGGTGCTGACTACCACCAACACCTCTACAAACACCACTTTCATTACCTAAAATTTCGTTTATTAAACCATCATATTGATCAGTGTGAGACAAAAAATGTCCATGACAACGATGGTTACTTAACACAATATCGTCTTTGTTTAATGCTGATGTTATACCAACAGCATTATTCTCTTGACCTATACATGTATGTGTCGTTCCTTTTATCAATCCTTCTGAGAAAAGATTAATTAATTTTTTCTCAAATTTACGAATTTTATTTGATTTTTTATAAAATTCTAAAATTTTATTTTTGCTCATTAATTTTTTTAAGTAATCTATCGTAAGATCTGAATATATCTATCGACTTTTGTGAATTAATATTAATATCAATTTTGAATTCTTTTTTTATCATTACAGATAGTGTTACAATATCTAAAGAGTCTATAACGCCATTCGATATTAGATCAATTTTTCTTAAGGAATTAATACTTTTATTTTTTATTTTTTCTTTAAAGTACTTTTGAAGAAATTTTTCTGCTTGCATATTAATTGAGGAAAATTTTTTTGTCTTTATGATATTGATTTTTCATTAAATTGAAAGTTTTGAACATATCAAGATGTGAGATATTAGTTAGTTTTTTTTCATCACCTATCTGTTTTAAAAGATGATTTTTCTTAATTATGATGTCTATTTTAAAAGTATTCGAAATATATTTTTTGTTTTTTTTGTTTCCTATTCTTGCAAAAGTTGAATAATTTTTACCTATATATCTATCTTTTTTGTACACTTTTGTTTTAAAAATCTTATTAACTCTGTAGCTTACATTTACACTTTGTTCGACGTAGTGAATAATTGTATTGCCAAATGAAAAAGGTCTCCCAAAATGAAATAAAGAGGTTTTTTTTTTTATAAGTCTGTCAAAGATAGACTCTTTTCCAAAAGCTGATTTACCTATATTTTGAGTTATATTTGATTTCCTTCCTAAAGCAGCAACTGAGAATAAAGGGTGTTCGGATCTTTTAATTTTTTTTTGTTTTAAAATCCATTTTGTTAAAAAACCTAAGTTAGAATTTTCATCTTCAACGTTAAATTTACCTTTGTCTGTATAACTATATGTTGGAACTATTATGGTTAAATTCAACTTAAGAAGAACTCTCACAAAAGCTTGACAAATTTGTTCTGGATTTTCTATGCTATAATTTTTTATAAAGCCTCTTAGATCTGCAGTAATATATACAAATTCATAACCTTTAAGGTGTTTTTTGACAAACTTATAAATTCTATTTTCCAAAATTTTTATTTTGGTCATTAAGATAATTGAATGGTTTTCAGGATACTCTTACAAATATATTGCACATCCTTTTTCGTTAAACCAAGGTATAAGGGTAAGGAAAATGAGTTCTTATAAAATTCTTCAGTATTTTTAAAATTACTAAATTTGCTCTTATATTTTTTTCTAAAGTAACTGAATCTATAACTTGGAATATAATGTTTTTGTAATTGAATTTTATATTTTTTTTTCAAAATTTTAAAAAATTTTGTTTGATTTTTCTTAAGTTTTTTAAAGTTAATTATTAAAGGATATAAATGATAAGAATTTAATTTATTTTTGTAAATTTTTACGGTTTTTATATATTCATAATTTTTAAAAAAGTTATCATATAACTTTGAAATTTTTCTTCTTTTTGTGATTATTGAATTAATTCTTTTTATTTGACTACAACCGAGTGCACAATTCATTTCAGAAAGTCTAAAATTATACCCAGGTTTTTCAATGTCATAATCCCAAGGAGAATTAATTTGGTGAAAAGACTTGAAGCCGTGTTCCCGCAAATCTCGTATTTTTTTAAATACAACTTTGTCATTGGTTATTAACGCTCCACCTTCTCCAGTAGTTATGTTTTTTACAGCATGAAAGCTTTGAATTAAATAATCTGCGTATTTTAGTTGGTAAGATCTATCTTTTTTATATTTTGAACCTAAAGCGTGACAATTATCATTTATGAGATGTATATTGTATTTTTGTGAAATTTCTTTAAATTGTTTCCAATCTGCTGGTAACCCCCCATAGTCGGTAACCATTATAGCTTTTATTTTTTTTTTAGTTTTTCTGTACTCTAGTATTTTTTTCTCTACCAGATTTGGGTCTAGATTTTGATCTTCTTTTTTAATATCTACAAATATTGGGTTTGCACCAGATAAGGCTATACTATTTGCACCAGATACAAATGTTAAAGGTGATAGAATGATATTGTCATTTTTTTTCCAACCCAAGGCTTTTGAAAGCAATATTTGTGCAGCTGTTCCATTTGATAATACGACACAATATTTACTTTTAAAAAATGTTTTTAGTCTATTCTCAAATTCAGATAGTTTTTTTCCTTTACTAAGCTTTCCAAATCTCAGTGTATTTAACACTTCTTGTATATCAGTGTTATTTATAAAATGTTTATTGTAAAAAATCATAAGTTAAAAAAATTTCTATCAATTTTATTATTTCGGTTATATTTAAATTTTTTTGTAAAAACAATTTCCTCTGGGATCATATAATTTGGAAGTTTTTTTTTTAATTTGGTATAAAAAGTGTTATGATTTAACGATCTATTATCAGTTATAAGAACTAATTTTGAATAAGGATAAACCTCTTTTTGCTTCAAACTCACCAAGCAATCAGAAAGATTAAAAACCTTGTTTATTTTTTTTTCAATTTCTTCCAACTCTATTCTATGTCCTAAAAATTTAATTTGATTATCTACTCGGCCAAGAATTTTTAAATTTCGGTTTTTATTTTCTTTAACAATATCACCAGTTTTATATCCTTTATGTCCTTTGTTTTTATAGAAAGATTTCATAGTAAGTGATTTGTTATTAATATAACCATCACCAACTGCCGGTCCTTCTAAAAAAAGTTCACCATATTTGTCTTGTTTGTTAATTTTACTTATTCTGTAATTAAAATAACTATTAATTCTACCAATATAAATATCTTCAGAATTGTACAGCTCCTTTTTACTAACCTTATGTGCTGAACACATGCAAGTACACTCAGTGGGACCAGAAACATTATAAATTTCAGGGTGTTTGAGGAACCTATATATACTTCTCATAGATTTCACTGGAAATCTTTCTCCTCCAAAAATAATTTTTTTTAATTTTGTATTTTTAAATATTTTAATGTTGTTAGTTGTAATAATTAAATTTAGGAGTGATGGAACACTAAACCATAAATCACATTTTAATTTATTTAATTTTTTTATTAATTTTTTTCCATTAAGTAATTCAAATTTATTAATTGGTATTAATTTTGCTTTATTAAATATTGAACCGTAAATATCGAAAACTGAATTATCAAAGTGAAGTGGATTTAAATTCGACATAACGGTGTTTTGATTTACCTTAAAAGTTTTTTTTATCCATTCTATAAAATAAGTTAAACTGTTATGTGATATTTTAGCACCTTTTGGTGCACCTGTTGATCCTGAAGTAAACATTATATATGCAATATAAGATTTATTTACGAGTTTTTTTTTACTTTTATTATAATTAAGAATTTTTTTAAGTTCTTTCTTTGTTAGGAAAAAACTATTTTTTATTGAATTATTTTCATTAAATGTAAATATTTTTTTTGGCTTTAATTGAGATAAAATTAAATTAGTTCTTTCACTAGAATCTGACCCATCAAAAAAACTATATGTTACACCTTTTTTTAAACAAGCGATTATTAATGCAAATGTGAAAATATTTTTTTCTGACTCAATTGCAACAATATCTTTTTCAACAATATTAATTTTATTAAAAAAAGTTAAAAATTTATTCGATATATCATCAAGCTCACTATAAGAATAATTTTTTTTGTCAAATTTTAAAAAAATATTGTTATTTTTATTAGCTAATTTTTCAAATAGTATGCCTAGATTTTTAATTTTTTTATTTTTCATTTTGTTAATTCTTTTAAAATACCTAACGAACATAGTTTTCTGCTCATCTTTAATAAATAAAGATAATCTTTTCTAATAATTTTAGAAATATCAATTAAATCATGCTCACCATCGCAGTAAGATACTAAGTCAAGGATAGTTTTAGTTTCAAATTGAAGGGGTTTATTAAATCCACTAATTTCTTTTTTTAAATTATATTTATTAAGGAACGGCTCACCCTTAATCTTAGATATATAGGTTCTATTGTGCTCTAACATGAAAATCAGTTTTTTTAACATTTTGAAAGAATTTCCTAACCCTTTTGAAGAAACATAGTTTAAATTATCAAATGAAGTGTGGTACTCTTTAAAATCACCAAATCTTGTTCTCATTATAGTGCAAAAAGGTAAGTTAAATAATGGGGCACAGTATTGTCTTTCATCACTTCCTCTTTTTAAATATGAAAATTTATTATAAGAATAATTATTATATTTATAATTAAATTCAGCCATTTTATCTGCAAAATTATTTCCATATCTTGAGTTTAGAATTGAATAATTATCGTCATCGCCAAGACAAGATAGTACGAAACCACCTTTGATTTTTTTAAGTTTTTTTTCATTTTTTTTTAAAAAAGAAAGCGCTCCGATAGTTTCTGGTACAAATAAAATTCTATATGAATAAAAAAGATTTTGTTTATTTAAATATTTTGTTAATGCAAGTGCAAGAACTGGGCCTGATAGTTCATTATTTCCAAGTGAAGGATGGCAGACATTTGTAGAAAATACTATTTCTTTTTTACTTTTTCCTTTTAAATATATTTCTCCATAATTTAGATAGCCCGATTTAAATGAAGAATTGATATAAACTTTGTAATTTTTTTTTTTGTTTAACTTTTTACGTATTTTGTCTTTTAGGCAGAAACCCCAAGTTTTATTGTAATAACTTGTAATGTATGGAATAGCATTTGGTTGTTTGGGAATACTATAAAGGTGTTTATTTAGCTCAGCAAAACTAAGAGTTTTATTAATTGGATTTGAATAACCAACAATATGCAAGTTACTATTTTTGTAATCAACAATCTTTTTTCCATTTAAATCGCTTATATAGGCCTGCTTGACTTCCCATTCTTTAGGAATAACCCAATCAAAAACCTTTGTGCCAGACTTAATTTTCTGAATTTTCATTTTTGGAAATTCTTTTTTAAAAAAGTTAAGTGTTTTTCTTAATCCCTTACCAGTGATACTTCTATGGATTGGAAATAAATGTTTTAACCAGGAATAAATTTTTAAACCTTCTAAGTCTTTTTTCATTTTATTAATATTTTTTTTAAGATTAGTAATTTAATGCTTTAAGATAGTTTTTGTTAACCTTAAAAACTTTTCTTAAAGTCTTACCATTTCTTGACATCGACTTTAAATTAAACTT
>MDSZ01138029.1_pt1 | contig 11341 bp, 9 predicted proteins | sample 811201 | NCBI WGS metagenome assembly MDSZ01 (sample SAMN05326647, study PRJNA326480) | marine metagenome | isolation source: seawater | place: Indian Ocean: North | collected 2010 | reverse complement strand
TAATTGATAAAAATATTAAAAACATGAAAAAATTTATTAAAAACTTACTAGCCCAATTTAATTATTTTTTTAAAAATCAAAAAATTCCTGATGTGTTAAATAATTTAAATATTGAAACCACAAGTAAATGTAATCTGTCTTGCAAGTTTTGCGCTTACAACAAAAGAGATTTAGATGTTGTTCCATATGAAACCATGTCAAATAATTTTTTTATAAAAGTTGTAAATCAAGCTATTGAAATGGGTTATAAGAATATAGGCCTGACACCAACGACAGGAGATATATTTATGGACAAAGAAATTCTGAATAAAATTAAATATTTAGAGGAAAGAAAATCTTTAAATGGTTATTACTTTTATACAAATTTTATACCATTGAATAACGATAAAATCATTAGTCTTTTTCGTCTTAATAAACTAAAAAATTTTGGTATAAGTATTTATGGTCATGACAAAGAAAGTTTTCAGAAATTTTCAGGTGGATCTGAAGCATCGTATTTCAAATTAATTAAAAATTTAAATTTTTTTTACAATTGTTTAATTAATAATAATAACTTAAATTTAAAAATCGAGATATCTCAAAGAGCAAAAAAAGATTTTAAACTTAGTAATTCAAATAGCGAACTCTCTGAAATCTTGAAGAAAATTCTGATGATAAAGAATGTAGAATATAGCCAAAATTCAGATTTTAATAATTGGGGTGGAATTATAAAAAATGAGGATGTCAAAGAATTGGATATTAAACTAAATGATACACATAAAAAGAAAATTGGATCTTGTTCCTTAATATATTCACGACTAATAGTTGGAGCTAATGGCCTAGTAAATGCATGCGCGTGTAGAGATGCAAATTTTTCATTAGCAATTGGTAACGTAAAAACTGAAAACTTAAAAAATATTATTAGTTTAAAGAATAAGAAATATAAAGACTTAATTTATAAGCAGGAGAAAAATGATTTTCCTGATGTTTGTAAATCTTGTGATTTTTATAAAAGTATTTATCAGGATAATGACTTTATCTGGAGCTTTAGAGATGAGAAAGTTAAACATTTTTCATTAAAAGATACACTTAAAACACTAGATAAAAGATAGACTTTAATAATGAAAAAAACTGTCATTGTCTTAGGTACTTGGAGTAGTGGTAGTGGTGCTGTAAGTGACTATTTGTCGAGTAGAAAAGATTTTATTAACCCTTTTGGAACTAATGAATTTAAAATAATTTCTGATCCTATGGGGTTACATCATCTATTTATAAATCTTTATAAAACAAAAAGTTTACTATACCCAACTTTTGCATTCGAGAATTTTGAAAAATATATTCACAAACTAGAAAAATATATAGTTTATTCATCTCCTGGAGTAAAAAAAAAACTTTATAATTATAAGCTTCTTGAGCACACTAAATATTTCTTAAATAAAATTATTAAAATATCATATTTTGGTTATCCCCATTATAAAGACGTTACAATTGATTTAGATAAGAGAATTAGCTTAAAGTTAAAAAGAAAGTTTCTTAGCAAAAACCTTGCAGAGCAAAAAATTTTGTCTATAGTTTCACCAGTTGCTAAAGCAGATTTTATAAAATACTCAAAACAATACATACAAAATGTTTTAAAATCTTCATGCAAATCTAGCTTAAATAATAAAAACATAGTCTTAAACAATGGAGCAGACATACTTGACCCAATAACTTCATCACAATATTATAAAAATCCAAAGATTATTTGTGTATTAAGGGACCCACGTGATATTTTCTGTGGCATGAAAATTAGACAAGCTAATTCGACACCATGGTACGATGTTAAAATATTTATTAAGTGGTACAAGTATCACTTCGGAAACAAAAAATTTCGAGGAGTTTTGAAAAATAATCGAATATTAGTTATAAAATTTGAAGATTTTATTCTTAATTTTGATAAAGAAAATAAACGTATTTGCAAATTTTTAAACATCAACAAAAATATTTCATTTAAAAAAAATAACAAATTGTTTAACATAGAATTTTCTAAATCAAATATATATAAATCAAAAAAATTTTTATCCAAAAATGAACTAAAATTAATTAAAAAAAATTTAAGAAAATATTTACAATGGTAAAAAGGGCTTTAATTGAAAGAGTAAAATGTCCCTTTTGCGGCTCTAAAAATTTACAATCAATATATAAAAAAAATTATTTAAGCGAAGATATAAAAAATTTTCTTAAAAATCATCTAAATCGTTTTCCATTAAAAATTTTAGAAAAAAAAAATTTTGAAGTAATGGAATGTTTAAATTGCACTGGTATTTTTCAAAAAAATATTTTGAATAAATTTTATAACAAACAATTTTATGAAAAATATGTACCACATAAATTTGCATTTAATAAAAAAAAAAAAATAAGACACTATCTTAATAAAGTTTATAATTACGAATACTCCATCATTAAAAAATATTTTAAAAATAAAATTAAAATAAAAGTTTTGGAAATTGGAGCGGGTTGGGGACATTGGCTTTTAAATATTAATAAATATAAAAATTTTGTAGTTGCTGCTGTTGAGATTTCAGAAACAAGAAGAAAATTTTTAATAAAAAACAAAATTAAAACATTCAGCTCAATGAATTCAATTAAAGGTAAATTTGATTTTATTTTTTCTGATCAAACTTTTGAACATTTGAGCGAACCTTTTCTTACCTTAAAAAAAATTTCAAAAAATTTAAATAAAGGTGGAATAATATATCTTAAAGTTCCACCAGGTATATATATTAAAAAAAAATTGAAAAAAGATTATAAAGTAACCGATGATGAAATTATACCATTGGAACATATTAACGTATTTAATAAAAAGGTAAATGCAGTTCTAGCTAAAAATTTAGGTTTAAAGTATTTATATCCACTTAATCCATATAGGTTATTTTCTTTAGATTACTTCAAAAAATTAATTATTAATTTTTATAATTATCACTCTAGTAAAACTATAATATTTCAAAATATGAAAAAATAATAATGAAGAAAACAATTTATTTTTTATTTGAAATATATTAATAACTCAGAAAAATAAGTCATGAAAACAAATAAATTACAAAGAGATGTAACAATCATTTCAGAGATACATCCTCAACATTATGGTTCAATTAGTGAAATTAAAAGAATGATAATCCAGTCAAAAATTGGTGGTGCAGACATTGTCAAATTACAGCTTTATGACAGTAAAAAATTGTGGGGAGATGCTAAAAGATCTTATCTAGACATTACAAAAGATGAACTTTTTGAAATCAATGAATTTTGTAAGTTTCAAGGAATAGAGTTATCTGCTTCCATATTTGATTTAAAGCGAGTTGAATGGTGTTCTGAATTGAATTTTAAAACTTATAAAATAGCAAGCAGAAGTGTAGATGATAAAGAATTGTGTGAAAAGATAATTTCTTTAAACAAAAAAACTATAGTTTCATTAGGAATGTATGATTATCAAAAAAAAGGAAAACCATTTGAGAATAATCCAAACATTAGTTATTTATATTGTGTTGCAAAATATCCAACACCATTATCAGATATAGATATGCCAGATTTTAATAATTCATTTTTTTCTGGATATAGCGACCATACAATTGGAATAAGTGCATGTTTATATGCAGTTTCAAAAGGTGCTAAAATTTTAGAAAAGCATTTTAGTAATAGCAAAGCAATGAACGTTGAAACGCAACAAGGTCATACTGGTAGTATGAATATGAATGATCTATTTATGATCAGAGAATTATCAGATAATCTAAGACTTTTGATTTCATAATAATCGATTCGGTATAAATACTCAAAATTGTAAAATGTTAAAAAAAAAACATATTTATATTCCAATAGAGATTTTAGTTAGAGAAATAAATCCAAAAATTTTATTTTCATTTATATCAGCGTTAGAGAATTACAGGGTATATATTGGTACAAAAACAGGGATAGATAAAATATTGAAAAAAAAAAAACTTCTTAATAAGGCTGGCATTTTTTTCTACAAGAGCCAAATAATCAATAATAGACCCTATATAAAAGAAATAAAAAAAGTATGTGAAAAGTTTGTAGTTCTAGATGAAGAGCTTGGAGTTAGTGTAGCAAATTTAAATTTTACATTAAATAAAAGAGCAATAAATATTGAGGAAATCGATTATTTTTTTGTAATTGGAAAAAAAATGATGAAAAAACTAGAGCAATACAATATTTACTTCAAAAAAATTTCAGTAGTAACTGGTTGGCTCAAATATGATATTTATAAGAATAAATATATTAACTTATTTAAATCAGAAATTGATTACATAAAAAAAAATTATGGGAGTTACTATTTATTTTCATCTAATTATGGGGCTCTATCAAAAAAAGGATTGTTATCTAGAGTAAAAAAAGATCCAAAGTTGAAAGAATATAAAAATTTCCAAAAAAAAGAGAATAATTATCATACTTTTTTGGATTCAATTAAAGATTTTAGATATTTAAAGAAAAAACTTTTGTTGTTTTTGAAAAAGAATCCAAGTTTTAAACTGGTAATACGTCCCCATCCAGCTGACGAAAAACAGGAGGACTGGAAAATATTTGAAAGTTTTGAAAATGTAAAAGTTATAAATAAATTTGATATTATTCCTTGGATAATTTCATCAAAAGGTATTATTCATAGAGGATGCTCAACTTCAATAGATGCATTTCTTTTAAATAAGCCAATATTTTTCTTTAAACCAAATAGAAAGTTAAAAAAATCAGAAAAAAATTTAACTTACAAAATTTCTAGAAAAATAAACGATTTTAGTAAAATTGAGGATAAAAAATTTATAAATATAAGGAACATTAAAATGATAAAAAATGAGATAAAATTTGATAAAGCAACTACCAGTAAAACTATAATAAATTACTTGAATAGACTTAAGATAACAAAAGAATATCCTATAAAATTCAATATTTATGAAAATTTCTTTAACTATTTGTTGCCCTACTTAGGTAATATTAAATTAAAAATTCAGTCAATTTTCAAAAACAAAAAAATAGTAAAAAGCCAAAAAATTCATAGATTTTATAATTTAAGCGAATTCAGAAAGAAAATTGATTTAATTAATAGTGAAAAAAATCTAATTAATGTTAGAGAAGTAACCAGGGAAGTATTTGAAATTGAAAAAACATAAACCAAAATTGTTCACTTTTAAAACAAAAAACCTTAGTCCTTTTACTAAAAAAAAAATTCTTAATTTAAAAAAAATACACTATAAATTTTCATTAAATAGCCAGAAAAAATGGTTTAAAGAAAATGTCAATGATAACGATATACATATTGTCTTGATGGTGGATAAAAATGTTATTGGTTATAATCTATTGCATGAAAACAAGTGCTTAATAGAATCTAAAAAAAAAAAAGTTTTAAATACTATTTTTATATTTGACACATTAATAATTAACAAAAATTTTAGAAATATGGGATTATCAAAAATATTAATGGAAAAAAGTAATAAAATAATAAATGCTAAAAAAAAATTATCGATATTAGTTTGTTATAAAAATCTTATTATGTTTTATAAAAAATTTGATTGGAGAATTTTAACTAAAAAAAAACTAAAATATAATCATTTAAGCAAAGATAAGTTTTCTATGTTTTATGGAAAAAACCTTAAATTGAATAATATAAAAAAAATAACAATTTTATGAAAAGAAAAATTTTACCATGTTTTATTCTTTCAAGAAAGAATTCAAAAGGTTTGAGAAATAAAAATATTTATAAATTTAATAACAAACCTTTAATACAGCATACAATAGACTTTGCAAAAAAATCTAAAAATGTGACGCACATTGTTATTTCTACAGACGATCCTAAAGTTGTACCAATTGCAAAAAAAAATAAATGTATATTAATTTATCCACGACCCAAACATTTATCATATGATAACTCAATTTCACTTCATGCATTACAGCATGCTGCAAAGCATATTATTGAAAAGGGTTATGATTTTAATATATTTGGTTTCTTACAAATAACAGAACCATTGCGACCAAAATTTATTTTGGATAAATGTATTCAGAAGCTAAAAAATAATAAAAAAATAAATTCTGTTTTTGCAGGTTTTACTTTTAAAAAAAATTTTTGGATATACAAAAATAGAAATTTTAAGAAAATATCGCCAGTTTTGGAAAGTACTCTTCCAAGACAAATGAGAAAAATTATTTACAGAGAGGACTGCGGTGTATCACTGGCATCGAGAAAAAATGTTTTATTGAAAAAAAAAAAGCTTTACGCTGATCCAGTATCTATAATTCCTTATAATAGTTTTGAAGGTCTTTTAGATGTACATTCTAGAAAAGATATTTTATTGGGTGAATATTTATCAAAATATGTTACTAAACAAAAATAATCTTTTTATCTTTATTGTTTTTTAGGACCCCTCTTGTATCAAAAACTATCTTTGAATTTTTCAGAATTGATTTGTAATTAATATTTTTATGATCTGTGCCAATTATAACAATAGAATTTTTGGACTCTTTTTTAATAGATAAAAAATTTAGAGTTTTATTATTAAATAATTTGTGTTTTAAATCGTATTTTTTAACAAAAGGATCATAAAATTTAATTTTATATTTCTTTGATAAGAACTTTTTTAACAAGTCAATTGATGGTGACCCCCTTGTATCAGAGGTATTTTTTTTATAGGCAATACCAATAAAAATTATTTTTCTATATTTAATTTTTTTTTTTTTAATATGTGAAAAAATTTTGTTAAAAACCCATTTTGGCATTGCCGAGTTAAGTTTTGATGAAATTTCAATAATCTTTGTTTGGTATTTTTTTTTCCTCATTAACCAAGATAAATAAATAGGGTCAATAGGTATACAATGTCCTCCAACTCCAGGCCCAGGATTAAATGATCTATAGCCAAAATTTTTTGTTTTAGCTGCCTCGATTACATCCCAAACATTTAAACCCAGTTTATCAGATATAATTTTAAATTCGTTAACTAATCCAATATTTACTGACCTATAAGTATTTTCTAAAAGTTTAGACATCTCGGCAACTATTATTGATTTTGCAAGAAAAACCTTTTTTGCAATTACTTTATATAAAGTCGTCCCGATTTCTTTACAATCTTTTGAGTCCCCCGACACAACCTTTGTAGTAGATTTATATGAGAAATTTTTATCACCGGGATTTTCTCTTTCTGGTGAATAAATTAAGTTAAAATTTTCTCCAATTCTTAAATTGTTATTTTTATTCAAAATTTTAAATATTTCATATGTTGCACCAGGGTATACTGTACTCTCTAAAACAAAAATCTGATTATCTTTTAAAAATGGTCTAATTTTATTTGCGCAATTTTTTAAAATTGAAATATCAGGTTTACTTTTACTACCAAGTGGAGTTGGCAAGCAAATTACAATAATATCTACATTTCTTAGCACAGAATAATCTGACGAAACACTTTTAAAAAATTTTTTAAAGTAAATATTTTTACCAAATTTTTTATTTTCTATATAACAAAATCCTTTTTTAATTAAGTTTATTTTATGTTTATCGGTTTCGATACCTTGTACGTTAAAATTTTTATTTAGAAATCTAATAGCCAAAGGTAATCCAACATAACCTAATCCAATAATACCTATATCAATTTTTCTATTTTTAATTTTTGATAGAATATATTTTGACATTTAAAATTGACATTCTATATACTCAAATTAATTAAATTAAAACTAATAATTTTATTTGGGTTTGTCTCGTTTTCACTTGATTAAATAACATTTATGAAACATTTTAATATGGTTAATATTTATTTTAGACTAGATGTAGACAAAGGAATTAAATATGGAATAGGTCACTTTTTTAGATCAATACAATTATATTCAAAATTAAAAGAATTAAATTGTACTTTTCTAGTAAATGATATCTTTTTTTTTAAAAAATTATTAAAAACCTACTCTATCAAATACCCAAAAAAAATTATCAAATTTAATATAACTAACTTCAAAAAAAATTATCAACCAAAAACTAAAAATATATTTATTTTTGATACTCTAGGAAGAGATAAAAAATTCAAAGTATTTATCAAACATCTTAATTCTTGTAACAAAATTGTTAGTTTAGAGGATAGAAGTATTTACACAAAATATAATGATATTGTCATTAATTCTAAAATTTATTTACTAAATAAAAAAACCAAAAAAAAAAAATATATTCTCGGATATTAAGTACACAATATTAAGATTTAAAAAAAAAATAGGATATAAAAAATTACTACGCAAAAAAAAATATAAAATTTTAATTTGCTCTGGAGGCGCTGATTACAAAAAACTATTATTTAAGGTAGCATCAATTTTACTTAAATTTAAAAATATTGAGATTAATTGTATTGTGGGACCTAGTGTAAAAAAAAATGACCAGATATATGGTTTATCAAAAAAGTCTTCTAAAATTAAATTAATAACAAAAACTCACAAACTAGAAAAAAATTTTAGAGAAAACGATATTGTAATAACCTCAGGCGGAACTATGATGATTGAAAGTATCTTTTTTTCTAAACCTACTTATGTTGTTGAAACCTTCAAACATCAAAAATCTATAGTTGAATTTTTTAAAAAAAAAAAATTAATTCATTTTTTAGGTACTGTTGAGGAAATTGATAAGAAAAAAATAAAGAACTTTGTAGATAATTTAAATTTAAAAAATAAAGAGATAAATAAAATGACTAAAAATAGTTATAATGTAATAGATGGTAAAGGACTGATAAGAGTTTATAAAATAATTAAAAAATTAATTTAGTAGAAGATACTTTTGAAATAAAACCCTATAAATTTTATATGAAAATTAAAAATTTTTTTTCTAACAAAAGCAAAGGTGACGTTTTACTTGATTTAGAAAATCACAATACAAAATTTAAAATACCAAGAACTATTGTTTTTAATGTCAAAGAATGGAAAAAAAATAAAAAATTAATTTACAAAAATGTTAGAAAACTATTGAACAATAAAGTAGCAGTAAGATCATCCTCAGGGAACGAAGATCTTCAAAATTATAGTGGTGCTGGAAAATATCTAAGTTTTCTTAATGTTAATACTTTTTATGAAAAAAATTTTTATAATTCTGTAAATAGAATTATTAAAAGTTATGTAAAAAAAAATAAAAGATATGATAAAATTATAGTTCAAAACATGGTTACTATGGTTAAGTCAAGTGGAGTAGCATTCACAAAAGACCTAGAAAACGGAGCTAATTATTACGTCATAAATTATGATGATGTTACTGGAAAAACAAATACTGTTACATCTGGTCAAGGTCATTATTCTAATAGAATTTTATACATTTACAAAAAATTCGATAATCAAATTAAATCTAAACGTTTTAAAAAATTAATTGATTGTATCAAAGATCTTGAAAAAAAAATTGGTCTAGATGATTTAGATATAGAATTTGCAATAAATAATAAATTAGAAATTTATCTATTACAGGTTAGGCCAATATCCACAACTAATAAATGGCATAATAAAAGAGATGAAGAAATTAATAAGTCGATCTTAAGTTCTGAAAAAAAAGTAAACAAAATTTTTAACAATAAAAATAATCATTATAGGTCTAATACTATTTTGGGAAATATGCCTGATTGGAACCCTGTTGAAATTATAGGGAAATATCCAAGTCAATTATCAGTTTCTCTGTATAAATATCTAATAACTGACAACATATGGGCAAAGGCAAGGTCTTTTATGGGTTATAAAAATATGACAGGAAATAAGTTAATGCATATAATTTGTGGGCAACCTTACATAGATACCAGATTAAGCTTATATTCTTTCTTACCAAAAGCTATTAAAAATAGTACAAGTAAAAAGGTTGTTAATCATGGAATTAATCTACTTAAAAAATATCCTTTTTTACATGACAAAATAGAGTTTAAAATTTCCGTACCATCATTTGATTTTACTTCTCAAAAAAAAATAAACAAATTATTTAACAAAGTTTTAAATCAAAAAGAAAAAAAGTATTTATTAAGTGAAATAAAAAACCTTACTAAGAAAGCAATTGAGTTTGATGGAATATACTCAGTAAAATATTGTTCAAATGAAATAGATAAACTCAACTATGAATTTGAAAAGGATAATAAAAGTAACATGAATAATTTAGATTACCTAATCCAAAAATGTAGAGATATTGGAACACTCAATTTTTCTATTTTGGCTAGACATGGTTTTATAGCAAAATCTTTTTTGGATTCTTTAATTGAAAAAAAAGTTTTAGAAAAAAAAGAAGTTGATTTATTTGAGCAAAATTTAAATACAATAACAACACAAATGTTAAATGATTCAATAAAAGTTAGATCTAAAAGCATTAATAAAAAACAATTTATGAAGAAATATGGCCATTTAAGACCTGGAACATATGATATCGAGTCAAAAAAATATGCTCAGATGAAAAATTTTAAATTTAGTGCTAGAAGAAAAAAACATAAATCTTTTTATCTATCTAAAGAACAAAAATTGAAAATCAATCAACTTCTAAAAAAAAATGGTTTTAGCTGTAGCAGTGATAAATTCTTAAATTATCTAAAAACCTCACTAATTTTGAGAGAATACAGCAAATTCGTTTTTACAAAATATTTAAGTTTAATTTTAGAAATAATTGCTAAATTTGCTAAGAAAAAATCTTTGTCCAGATCACAAATCTCTAATGTAGATATTAATAATTTTTTAAATAAAAAATTTCAAAATCTCAGAAGGTCAAATTTACTTAATTTGATTAATAAAAATAAAGATAAGATTAATCTAAATAAACAAATTAAGTTACCTTCATTAATAATTGATAGATCTAATTTGAGAGTGATACCTTTCCAAGTTAATCAACCAAACTTTGTAACGAGAAAAAAAATTGAGGGTGAATATATATATTTAAGTAAATTTAAAAATATAAAAAAATTAGATAATAAAATAATTGTTATAGAAAATGCCGACCCAGGGTACGATTGGATTTTTGCATTTAAAATTTTAGGTTTAGTTACAAAATTTGGAGGAATTAATTCCCATATGGCAATAAGATGTTCTGAATTATCAATACCTGCAGTTATAGGTTGTGGTGAGCAAATATTTTCAGATATTATTAATTATCAAAAAAAACAAATATTTATTGATTGTTCTGCGTCTTTAATTTACTCAAACTAGAGAAATGAAAATTATTGGTGTTTCACAAAGATTAGAATTTTCAAAGCACGGTGAATTAAGGTCACAAATTGACACTAATCTTTTAAATTTTATTTCCGAATGCGGTTATATTCCAATTCCAATACCGTACTATAATCTACCAAAAAAAAACTCACTTAAAAAACTTACTATTTGGTTAAATTGCATAAGGCCATCAGGAATTGTT
>MDSZ01136632.1_pt1 | contig 11341 bp, 13 predicted proteins | sample 811201 | NCBI WGS metagenome assembly MDSZ01 (sample SAMN05326647, study PRJNA326480) | marine metagenome | isolation source: seawater | place: Indian Ocean: North | collected 2010 | reverse complement strand
TACGCTTTTATGCCGCTTGAAGAAAGAATGGAAATCATAAACGCAATTAAAGGTGTTGACTTTGTTGTTCCGTGGGAAACGGACGGGGATCAAACCGTTTGTGGAGCAATAGATATCTTGAAACCTTCATATTTTACCAAGGGTGGTGATAGATTTGACGCATCAACTATACCTGAGTGGAGTATCTGTCAGAAGATTGGATGCGAAATCATAACAGGCGTTGGCGCAGGTGGAAAAGTACAATCGTCGTCTGATTTAGTTAATAAAATGAAATCTTTGGAGAAATAAATGAAAATAATTAAAAAACCATGGGGAAGAGAGGAAATTTGGGGAAACATTCAGGATATATGTATTGCAAAAACAATACATATTAACATGGGCCAAAAATTATCCAGACAGTATCATGTTGAAAAAGAAGAAGCAATCTATGTAATTCGTGGAGTGTTACGATTAGAAATAGGAGAAAAGGATGGAAAACCAGAAAAAATATTGGTTGGTGGCCCAGGATTTACTTATCACATTAAACCTGGTGTCATACACAGATTTTGTTCAGATGGTGGCGATGTTGCTCTTTGCGAAATATCAACAAATCATCTAGGCGATGTTGTAAGGCTGCAGGACGACTATGGAAGGAAAGATGAATAGAAAATACAAAACGGGTGCTGGAATCATCGTATATCAAGACAAGCCAGATGGAATATTCATACTGGCTTTAGAGGGGCCACAAGAACATCAGGTAAAACATAGCGGTAAGTGGGATCTTCCAAAAGGCATAATTGAAAAAGAAGAAGACATGTTAGATTGTGCCATTCGTGAAACATACGAAGAGTCAGACTATATGGTATCCAAAGGAGATATCCTTGATGGCCCATTTCAGGTTTCACAATGTTTTATGTATGTTGCTCCATACGACAATATTCAAGCGCCTAAAATAAAACCAAATCCTATGACAGGCATTTTAGAACACGAAGGCTGGGAATGGGTAAATATTGACGAGTTTGAAATTAGCGGATATGACTGGCTAAGACCATTTGCTTCTTGGGCGAGGAGAGTCATTAAGGGAGCATAATCCACACACAAGTTTATTTTATCCAAAAGAGGTGTATATTTATCCTAGAATGGAGTGAATATGGGCAGTGTATTTAGTCACCATAGTACCAACGCAGACAGAAGCGCTAGCGATAGAAGACGCCACAAAGAGAAAATTGAAAAAGCTATTAAGGATGGCGTTAAAGACATCGTAGCTGAAGAATCTATTATTGGTAAAGACGGAAAGAAAAAAATAAAGATTCCCGTAAAAGGAATCAAGGAATACAAATTCGTATTTGGCCAAAACAAGAACAATGTTGGTGCCGGTGGAAAAAACGATATTAAGCGTGGACAGGTCATCGGAAAGGGAAAGCAACAGCAAAAAGGAAATGGTAACAAGCCGGGAGATAAAGCCGGAGAGGAATACTACGAAGTAGAAGTAACCTTGGAAGAGTTAGCAGAGTATCTTTTTAGAGATTTAGAGCTTCCGGATCTTGAAAAAAAGAAATTCAAGGAAGTCATGTCCAAACAATACAAACGTAAAGGTTACAGGCCACAAGGAATAAGACCACGCTTAAGCAAAAAAGAAACAGCTAAACGTAGAATTCGACGAAAGAAAGTTGCTATGAGAGATCCCGACTTTCAAGAAGAAGAAAATTTTTCATTTCTAGAAAGTGACCTTAGATATAAACACATAAAATTAACAAAAAAGTATGCCACAAATGCATGTATATTTTTTGTTATGGATATATCGGGATCAATGAGCACAGAGAAAAAGTACTTTGCGAGGTCTTTCTTCTTTTTGTTGTATCAATTTTTAAGATCTAAATATGAAAAAATTGAGCTGGTTTTTGTTTCTCATGACACCCAAGTATACGAAGTCGATGAGGAGAAATTTTTCAATAGAGGTTCTTCCGGTGGAACCAAAGTGTCTCCGGCTTTAGAATATGTTTATGAACAAATGCAAAAAAGATACAACCCTAAGAGTTGGAACCTATACACTTTTCAATGTAGTGATGGAGACAACTGGACAAGCGACAACGAAAAGACATTGGAAGCTGCAAAGAAGTTAAGGGACATCTGTCAACTATTTGGTTATTGCGAAGTGGATCCAAACGGTCATCAAGCTAATCTATTCTCTTACGAGTCTTTGCATGACCTGTATGGTTCATTAATTGGAGATGACTTCAAAAGAACCAAAATAACCAAAAAAGAAGAAATTTGGGCTTCATTTAAGTCTTTCTTTGGTGGAAAATTGGAGGAATCATGAGTGACTGGGATTTGGAAGACCTTTCGAAATGGGATGAAAAAATATGTGAGATAGCAAAGAAGCATAATTTAGATTGGTATCCAATCACCTATGAAACGTGTGATTACTATGAAATGATAGGCAATATGTCATATCACGGTATGCCAACTCATTATGGTCATTGGTCTTATGGAAAATCATTTGAAGTTCAACACCAAAGGTATCAAGCAGGTGTTTCTGGGCTTCCTTACGAGTTGATAATTAACTCAAATCCATGTATCTCCTATTTAATGAGGGAGAATCCTCTATACTTACAGATACTGATTATGGCTCATTGTGTTGGACACAGTGATTTTTTCAAGAATAATTCCAATTTCGCTTACACTCGAGCAGACACAGTCGTTCCTAGAATGAGGAATGCTAAAAAGAGAATTCAAAAATATACTGAAAATCCCAACATTGGGATAGAGAAAGTAGAGAAATTCATAGACGCATGTCAAGCAATAACATATCAGGTACCAAGATGGGCTAGCCCTGTAAACGATATAGAGGAAGATAGAAAAGCATACATCCAATTTATGCTCGATTCCGAAGAATTAAAGAAGCACGAACAGAAAAAAGTTAAAAAAATACCCCCGAAGCCCGAATACGATATATTGGGATTTATAGGTGCTTATGGAAAATTAAAGAGTTGGCAACAGGATGTCGTTTCAATAATTAGAGATGAAGCCTATTATTTTATGCCCCAAATAAGAACAAAGATAATGAACGAAGGCTGGGCCTGTTTTTGGCACTATAAAATATTGCACGAATTAGACCTTCCGCAAAAGTATCATATACCATTTCTCAAGTCTCATAATCAGGTTGTGAGACCACATATAGGGGGACTGAACCCATATCACATAGGGTTTCATCTTTTTAACAAAATTGAGAAAAGATACGGGATTGAAGAATGCTATATTGCAAGAGAAGTGCATAACGACGAATCTTTCATTAGACAATATCTAACTCAAGAAGACTGCGAGGAACTCAATTTGTTTAGTTACGGAAACAACGATGATGGAAACCTTGTTGTAGAAGATGTTTCTGATGAAATTGGGTGGAAGCAAATAAAAGATGAGATGTTAAAAAATATCGCTGCTAACAGTATACCCGTTATCTACGTTGATAATATTGAAAGAACAGGAAAAGTTTTGGTCCTTCATCACGAGCATGACGGGAGAGACTTAAAAGTTGAGTACGCAGAAAAAGTTATAGAACACGTTAAACATCTTTGGAAATATGATGTAAAATTAATAACCATGATTGACGATGCACCATTTGAAATCTAGTAAGGAGATAACATGTCAAAAGACAAATACTTGAAATTAATTCAAGAACAACGAAAAATCAGTAAGGTTGAGAAATTTTCAGGAAACTTTTTAGAATATATGGAAAAAGTAGAAAAGGATCCCACGATTGCCCAACATGCTCATAAAAGACTATATGGCGCTATTTGCGATCATGGGATAGAAAAAATGAGTAACGAAAATCCTAGAAAGAGAAAAATTTTCAATTCAGAAAATATCAAAACCTACAAATATTTTGAAAAAGAATTTTTCGGTATGGAAAATGTAATTGAAAAAATTATGAAATACCTAAAGGGAGCATCATTGAGAGGAGAGGAATCTCGACAAGTTTTATTGTTGATGGGCCCAGTAGGAGCAGGGAAATCTGCTTTAACTGAACACATCAAGAAGTCGATTGATGGTTTATCTTACTTTCATATAAAGAATGATCCTCAGAAAGGCGAACCTTTACAATTGTTGCCAAGAAGTTTACGGGAAAACTTTGAGGAAATTTTAGGAACCAAAATTGATGGTGATTTATCGCCAATTGCAAGATATCACCTTATTGAAACATGGGGTGGAGAGTACGAAAACGTAGAAATAGTTGAATCTACTTTTTCCCAAAGGGGCCGAAGAGGTATTGCATCGGTTCCTCCAATGGATGCAAACAGTCAAGATGTTTCGGTATTGATAGGGTCTGAAGACATAAGTAAATTAGACAAGTATTCAGAAGACGATCCTAGGGTCCTTAATTTGACAGGTGCTTTCAACGTTGGAAATAGGGGTATTGTCGAATTAATTGAGGTATTTAAGAATGAAATTGAATTTCTTCACACCATTATTACAGCTACTCAGGAAAAACGTGTCCCTGCTCCTGGTAAGCACGATATGGTTTTCTTTGATGGCGTTATCCTTGCTCATTGTAACGAAAGCGAATGGAATAGATTTAAGTCGGAGCATACGAATGAAGCTATTCTCGACCGAGTCGTCAAAATAAATGTTCCATATATTTTAGAATTAAGTCAGGAACAAAAAATATACGAGAAGATTCTTAACAGATCGGATTTTAATGCTCACATAGCGCCTCACACAATTAAGGTAGCATCGATGTTTTCGGTAATGTCTAGACTTAAACCAACTGGAAAGTGCGATCTACTTACAAAAATGAAAATTTACAATGGCGAAGAAGTTATAGAGAAAGGCAGGGTCAAGAAGATTGATATCAAAGACCTTAAAGAAGAGCATCGAGACGAGGGGATGAAAGGAATTTCTACCAGATTTATTATGAAAGCTATCGATCATGCTTTATGTGAAGCCGACACGGAGTGTGTTACCCCAATTGGCGTCATGAATTCTCTTACAAGAATGGTGAAAGATCAGATTGTGGATGAAGACTTTAGAGAAAAATGTTTAGAAATAATACAGAAAACTGTTCGCGAAGAGTACTTAAGAATTCTTGAAACGGAAATTGCAAAGGCGTTTATAACAGCTTACGAAGAACAAGCGCAAAGTTTGTTTGACACTTACCTTGACAATGCCGAAGCTCATACAACCAACACGAAAATAAGAGATAGGATAACTGGCGAAGAAAGAAGAGCAGATGATACATTTATGAAGTCTATTGAAGAAGTTATAGGGATATCAGGTAGTGCAAAAGAAGGTTTTAGAAAAGATGTAACTGCGTACATGTTTGCCAAAATGAGAAGAGGCGAAAAAGTTGACTGGTCTTCTTATGAACCTCTTAAAGAAGCAATAGAATCATATCTTATTAATTCAGTTAAAGACATGGCACGTATTGTTACTAAGAGCAAAACGAGAGATGATGATCAAAAACAGAAGTATTCAGATATGGTTCAAACTCTTATCGATGAGTATGGTTATAACGAAGCATCAGCAGAAGAAATTCTTACTTATGCTTCAAACAATCTGTGGAGAGACTCATGAAAATAAAGTTAGGATTTTCGGAGATAGCGCTATTGTGTAGCTGCTATCTCTACACGCACAACTATATATTTTCTATGATATTGGCTGCATTAGCAACATTAGGCGCCGTAGGTGATTATGCAATTCAAAGAGAAGAAAAGTCTAGAGAAGACAAAATACAGCTCACCAAAGACAACAATTCTTCCGGGCATCTCTAAGCTTATTCTTAATTGCCAATCCTTGTGGTCAAGAAATAAGTTTAGGGCGAATAAAAATTTTATAAATTCTGTTGGTCCATCAAATATTTTTAGGTACGTAGCTTTAAGCAAATACGAAAACTCAACAAAAAATATTTGGTACGATTGCCTAATGTCTTGTGAAAGTAGGGTTAAAGGTAGTGGAAAGTATGCTAGTGTTTTGCTTTGCAAGAAAGAAGACATAAATTTTATAGGAAGGGTTCCATCCAAAGTGGCGTTAAGAGTTGCAATCAAATCGATCAGAAACGATGACTCGAGAAATTTGATAAAAAATCTATATGAGGAATTAAGTTCAAAATCTATCATACAGATCTATAAAACTAAATCATCTCGCACTTCGATAACTGTTGAAAATAATCTAATTCTAGAAAGTCATATTGAGCCAAATTTTCAGAGAATGGTAGGAAATAAAAGTCACGAATTTAATGACTGCAAAATCTCTGTCATCGATGGTTCTGTAGCTTCAGTTTCAGAACTGAACAAACTACTGGAAAGAAATTTTTCAAGTAAGGAACCTTTTCTTTTGTTTGCAAGAGGATTTTACGAAGAAGTTGTATCAACTTTAGCCACAAATTTTAAATTGAAAAAGTTGAACGTGGTTCCTATCGTTTATGGTAACGATATCAATTCTATAAACTTTGTGTCTGATATATCGGCTATTTCTGGTTGTGTTCCTATCTCAAGGGATTTTGGAGATAATATAGGTACCTCTATCACTGATGAAAGCAAGTATGGATTTTTACGTAGTGTTTCATACAGCAAAAATAAATTTACAGCGGTGAGTGATCTCGAGTATACTGAACACATATCAAAATTAAAATTATCTTTGGAAAAGGAGCAGCAGGAAGATAAACAAAAAATTATTGCAAGAAGAATTTCAAATTTAACTTCTGAGAGAATAGAGGTTAGAATACCAGAAAGCAAACTATATATGCACGAAGACTGTGATGATTTTATTAAAACATATAGAAATATCATAGAATCTGGATTGGTTCATCTAAAGGGTTTTGGAGCATTGCCTGTAAATTGTTATCATGTCGCAAGGGAAGTAACCAATGTTTTTAAGCAAAATGTTGAAAGTATTGGCTGTGCCATTTGTCTGGATGAAAAGCCTATTCAAGAAAAAAACAAAATCAAACAAACCGGAGTTTCAAATGTCAAAAACATCTGATACATATAGAATGATCATCGATCAAATAAAAGCGCAAGTAGCCGTCACTTTGGTAACAGGTTCAAGGTCAAAACAGTTCAATTTTGAAGAAGACGAAGCAACAAGAATTAACGCTGTACTTTCCAGCGTAATAGATTCCGAAGCTGCAATCGGATATGAAAAAATATCTAACTCCTTCAAAGATGATGTGAATAAAAAAATAGCCGAAGCTACGAAAGACAAAAAGAAGAAATGAACTGTTGCAAACACCTCATAGAATGTCATTGTGTTTTACCGCAATTTAGGCAGGTAAAAGATGCACCATACCATCAATTTATTGTCTTTTCGATTTTGGATGAAGGAGGAACCGTTATACCGAAGCATGCAAAATGTAACAACTGTGGCGTTATTCACAACGTTGTTGATATACAGAAATCGGAAGTTCTGCCCGGGAAAGAAGAGGGTGGCGTGATAGAAAAAGAAGACATAAAATTAATGCTTCCAGAAAGTATTGTCAATATATTGGAGTCTTATGATTGTGAGGTTTATAACTGGGAACATGCCTTATTCATAACTCAAAACAAATTGTGGGATTCTAACATTATTTTAACCCGTAAAGAAGAAAATGGAGAAGCCTATGGAAAAATATTGAAATTTAAAGGGCCATCTAACTATTCTATTGAACCTTACAATCAGAGGTTGTTAATATGAAAGATCAAGAAGTTGAGAGTGTTGAAAGCTCAATTAAATGCAGAGAAATAGTGCAAACAGTTCTAGATTATGGTGTAAATCAAAAAGAGATATATCAACTAATTTATCTGCTTTCACTTGAGCTAGAAAACATCGAACACATGAAAAAAATAACTAACTTTATATCTGAAACCAAAAAATCAAAAATTATCGGAGGATAAAAATGTCAAATCCAATTACAGACAAATGGGAAGAAATCAAAACTTTAGTAGAATCAATCGAACTGGATGTTGCTAAAAATGCTGCGGGAAACAATTCTGCAGGAATTAGGGCAAGAAAAGGTTTGAGATTGCTCAAAAAAGAAGCTGCTGATTTAGTCAAACTAACCGTTGCAGAAGAAAAAGCAAGAAAGGCAAAGTAAAAATAACTTGTTTTATTGTAGAAAATGAGTGGTATACCACTCATTTTTTGTTTCCGAGGGTATAATTAATATTACAGTATTAGGGATTTTATCTTCTCTATAGCCTGTTTTTCAATCTGACATATTCTCATCCTGGTCAAGCCAAAAATGTCCCCAATATCTTGCAGTGTTAAGTTCGAATATTTGGATGCTATTAAAATGCAATTCATATTTTCTTTGGATTTACACCAATACTTACACGATTTCTTTCTGCATGATTTTCCGGATAGTTTATGTTCCTTAAAACAAGTTGTATTCTTTACGACATCCATATTGTTATTCTCCAGTTTAATAACAATATAATCACTAAAGCCACATTTTACACAGGAAAATAAATGACCAGAAAAAAATTCATTGTTGATACAAGCGTTCTTCTCTACGATAAAAATGCAATCCACTCATTTCCGGGAAATGATGTAATGATTCCTCTAGTTATTCTAGAAGAATTAGACAAATTTAAAGAAAAAAGAGGATTAATTGGCGAAAATGCAAGATACGTTAACAGATTTCTAGACAATCTAAGGCTTACTGAGAGTGTCGATGGTCTTAAAACAGATGCCGAAACAGATATAAGATACGGATTTATTTTTCCGGAAGATCATCATCTGTTAGTTCCAGAAGGATTTGACATAGGTTATAATGATAATCTCATTATTGCTAGCGCAATCAAATTATCGCATAAATGGGAAAAGGTTATTGTTGTTACGAAAGATATTAATTTGCGTGTGAAGTGTGACGCAGTAGGTGTTGTGGCAGAAGATTACTATAAAGATCATGTCGAGGTGGACGATCTTACAACCGGTTATATCACAACAAAGTTTAATGAGCAACAAATCGATGAATTTTACGAGAACGGATCTTTAGAATTTCAAGGATACCCTAACGCATTTGTCATAGCTGAAGACGACGTTTCAAGCAAATCCATGATTGGAATGATAAAAGATAATTACGTTGTTCCAGTGAATAGAAAATTGGACGGGATTGTTCATGTTTCTCCAAGAAACGCAGAGCAAAAGTTTGCTATTGAAGCTCTATTGGATCCAAGCATTCCTCTCGTGACGCTAACAGGTCTTGCAGGCTCTGGAAAGACATTCTTGGCACTGATGGCAGGACTTGATGGAATAAGTAAACACGACACTGGAAGCAAATCTGGCAATAAATATGAGCGACTAATCATCACTCGTACACTGCAACCGGTTGGAAGAGACCTAGGTTATCTTCCCGGTTCTATGGAAGAGAAAATGTCGCCTTGGATGATGCCAATATTTGATAACGCACGACACGCATTTAAAGATCTAACTTTTTTTGAAACTCTTATGAGAATGGGCGATATAGAAATTACTCCTATTCCATACATTAGAGGAAGAACCTTCAATAATTCACTAGTGATTGTAGATGAAGCTCAAAATGCGACTATCCATGAGTTGAAAACAATAATTACTAGAATAGGGGCTGGAAGCAAAATAGTTCTGTTGGGAGATGTCGATCAAATTGATACTCCATACATCGATAGAAAAAGTAATGGTTTGAGCATAGTTATAGAAAAATTCAAAAATTCAAAACTGGCAGCTCACGTTAATTTGAGCAAAGGGCAGCGTTCCGATCTTGCTAGCGTTGCTAGCAATATTTTATAAGGAAAAATAATGGCATTCACATTTAAAACAAGGGATACTTCCCGTTTGAAAAAGGTTTATCCTGTCACAAGGCAAAAGCCTAGGTACAATTTAATATCTGACCAAGCAGTCGTTTATGAAAAAGCGACAATAACATTCTCTAATTCTTCAGGCGAGACGTATACATTTAGAGAAGAATACACAACGCCTCCTCCGGTTAGTTTATCTGTTACTACATCTGACGAAGGATTGGTGAATGTTTATATATCTACATTGACAACAGACCAAATTACTGTTGAAGCATCAGCTCCATTCACCGGTACTGTCGAAATTAACATATTGGTGGTTCAATAATGCAAAGTTTTACAGTAGTTGTTGCCGATGGAATAAGTGCCGTCACAAATGCCAAGTCAGTAAATATAGCTCATGGCTTGACTCCGGGGCAACTAGGTGGACATGCACAGATATTTTTAGAGACGCAAAGTACGAATACTAGCGACACCCTAACTGAAAAGGGAAGAAATCCTGATATTACGTGTGATGGAGTAATTTCAGGTGATTATTTATTAGTTACATTCTCAAGCATATACACCGGGAATGTGGTTTGGAAAATATACGTTACACATCAAGGAAAGGTTGAATTTTAAGTTATGGCTACAAAAGATTTTAGAGCGGAAAGATTAAGAACGGCTGCGATTATCGCTTCGGGTTCGGATACAACATCCAAGCCTTCTTTATTGATATATAGCGCAAGTAATGCGTCAAATTTTACTGGAGGAACAGATTCTGCGTTTACTTCCAACATGACAGCAAATGTTGGAAATGATGTCTTTATGTTTGTGTCTGGTTCAATCGGATTAAGTGGATCTAGATCTGATGTAACGTTATTCGGCGGAGATATAGTTGTATCCGGAACAATTTATGGTGAAAAAATTGTTCAAGAAGTGCTGATTACTCAAACGGAAGATCTGCATCTATCCGGTGGTTTGATTCTTAATAATCAGGCTGCCGTTAAAGACCCACCAACACTTGGGGCTAATGACGGCAATCTGTATGTTCACACAGCCTCTCTAATTTTTAGGTCTACAACAAATGGATCTACGTATAGCGAAGCAATTATAACAGCCGTCTCGGGTGGACTGGGAATAATCAAAGATGTTGTTGGCAATACATCAGCTCTTCGAACAGATAATAGGGTTGTTGCTCACTTGACAGGATCTCAATTTTCAGGTAATGTAGGTGTAACAGGGTCGATTGGTACCGTTGGTGGCGTTATAACAAATGCGATCTCTTCAAGGACTAATGCGCCACTAACTATCTCTTCACAAGAAGGCGTGACAGTAACACTGGATTCAAACCAAAACGATAGTCAAAGATATTTCATCATTAATAACGGTGATGGCACCGCAGAACATTATTTTGGCGATACCGGTGAAGTTTGGCTTAATTTTGGGAGAGCATCAACTGGAGATTTTCAGGTCAGAGGTACTAGTGATTATGCCCTAATATTTTCCGATGCTGGTGAAAATGCAGTTGCTTTAGGCTGGGACGGCGATTCTAGCCCTGAATGGAGTGATTTAACTGAAACTGGAACTGACGTTAAGATATTGTTATCCGGAAGTGCGGGTTCAAAAGACACTGG
>MDSZ01267631.1_pt1 | contig 11342 bp, 8 predicted proteins | sample 811201 | NCBI WGS metagenome assembly MDSZ01 (sample SAMN05326647, study PRJNA326480) | marine metagenome | isolation source: seawater | place: Indian Ocean: North | collected 2010 | reverse complement strand
TTCTTCTTCCTTCTTGAGCACGCCCGACCAGTCGTCGGGAGGCGCGCGACGCGGGTTCATCGCGTAGTATTAAGAGGGGTCAAAGTCGTTTGGGAAAGGAAGATGTGATGCTTTTTGTCGTCAAGTTCCCGAAGAAGAGAAACAAAAATTTCTTTTCCCCTTCTCATAAAACCTTAAACCCTAGACCTTAAACATAAAAAAAAGGACTTTTGGAGTTTGACTTTTTTCGTGTGGTGGAGGAAAAGAAAGACGACACAAACGAGAGAGTGCATGGCACTCTGAGCAGCTTTGGGTTGTGGAAGGTCTCGACTTTTTTTGTCGCGGTGGTTGTTTCCCCTTTACGACGACGACGACGACGACGACGATGATGGTACCACCACCACCGACGACGACGACAACAACAACGCGACGACGGGAGAAGAAGAACGGCGGTGGTTATGGCGAGGACCTCCGTCGCGCGCTGCTCGAATCGCGAACGGCCGACGAGACCGAGCGAGATGTAAATCTTCGAATGCTCATGCACCTGAGAGCGCGACGACCGGAGTTCGAGGAAACGGCCGAAGCGTTCTTGCGAGAAGCGAGAGAAGGAGACGGAGGGCGACTCCCGAAACGTGTGGACGTGAACGGAGTCGAGAGAGAGATGACGATGCAGGAAATGGAAGCGGTGTTTTTCGGAGGGGATATACACGGGAGATTGAAGAAATCTTTGCCGAACGAGAGAGACGTTGGTTTACTCTCACGAAATGACGTTTTGCAACGAGGAAGAGGCGCGATGCGAAAAGCGAAAGGATTGCCGAATCGACGCGAGTGCGTGAAATTTATCGGTAAGAAGAAAAATCCACTCTCCGTGGTGGCAAGGAGAGGGAGACTAATGAACGCCGCGACGGAACGACGTTGGAACGAGTTCGACGCCGGCGAAACAGAGTTTACGTCCAAATGTTCCGACGTGTATTTTGGTAGAAGGTTTGAGTGTCAGAGGACGATACACGCACACAGAGACGCGTGTTATTGCGCGGTGTACAATAGCAAAGGGGATAAATGGGTGACTGGATCGGACGATTGGTTGGTGAAAATATGGAGCGCGAGGAATGGAAGATTGCTCGCGAGTTGTCGAGGACACACGGAACCGATTACAATCGTTTCTATTTGTCCCAGAGATTATTTAATCGCGTCTGGGTCTATAGACAAAGACGTGAGAACGTGGAAGCTAGAGACTGGGGAACCGGTGTCTGTTTTGAGAGGGCATTTTTTGCCGATTACGGTGGTGATATTCAATCCGGCGAAACCGTGGATTCTCGCGTCGGCGAGCCAGGATGGGACCATGAGGTTGTGGCACGCGTATAAGCACTCTGGTGAACAAAGTGCGGCTGTTGCTGATGTACACGCTATGGTTTCAGAAAAGAACGATAATGAGAACGCGAACGGTAATAATAATAATGACACCAACAATCCTCCAGAAGGGCAGCAGCAGCGGCGGCAGCAACAAAATCGCGGTGGAAGATTACCTCGGACTCAACTCACGCAAGTAATAACGCTTTCTTTCAATTGCGATGGAACGGCTGTGTGCGGCGGAACGGACACGTGTCATCCCTCATCTTCTCGACTATTTTGTTATGACTTTGATTTGAGTAAAATAAAGGAAGAATCTAGAGGTGAAGCTCCGCCACTTGATTCGTTAAGTGCTTACGACTTGTCAAACTTTTATGATAGAAAAATAGACGTGCTTGATCCTCTACAACTTGTGCATCATATGTCCAGGGTTGATGTGACAAAGTTCAGTAACACGGATGCGCGCATCTTCATATCTGGTAGTGCGGATGGATACATAATGTGTTGGCAACTGCCTCCGAAACCGAAAAGCGATGATCGGATAAAATTGAAGAAGGGGAATCGAATGCGCGATGAATTGCTGTGTCGTCTTTGGGTAAAGAAATCTCAATGTTCGCTTGAAAATAAGTCGCCTGAAGTTGTTCAAGCCGTGTGGACGAAGGATGATAAACACGTCATCGTTACATTTGCCAACAGCGAATATCCTCTAGATTGGCCGACGGTGGAATTTTTCCAATCGCATTCTGGAACACCGGAACGTAATTATGAGATAATCACTCAAACGAAAAAAATTGTCACCCTTGCGCCGCATCCTTTTGATCCACAAATATTCTTAACGGGCAGTTACGACGGTCATATAGTGATGTGGCGTATTGATGGTTCGATTAGCTCCAGTCACGACAATAATTTTTTAATGGTGCCGTGGCGTACTGGTGGTTCGATTAGCTCCATACGAACGTTCAGCCCACAATTTGAAAACGCAGACTTTCAAATTGTTGAATTGCACTGGAACCCGGATGGTTTATCGTTCGTAGCTGCTGATACTAAAGGTAACTGCTATCTGTTTGGCATTGGTGATAACAAGCGCTACTTGACGCAGAAAAGACAACAGTATTTTAGCGTCGAGTTCATTCCAGAATCTGCCATCGCGCGAGACGAGCACGGTGTCGCCCGAGTTTACCAGGATCCGCGCGCTGATTCAGTTTATGGTGAAACGCTTTTTGAGCACTATGGTTTCGAATCAGAAGTCTTGTGCGATCAAATGGGCGATCCGTATTCGGTAGAATTCATGGACGCCTTCAAGAAGGGTGAAAATCTCGAGAATTTTTTTTCAGCTATCCCGCCAAACCCATCCGAGCGTGAATTTGAAGGTGCATGGAACCGACTCGACGGTTGTCAGCATTCATCGTCACTTCAGTTGATGATATCGCATCGGTACGACGAATCCCCGGGCCAGTTTTTTATAGAGGACCCAATATTAGACAATGGCGACGAAGCGAACGAGCCAGATGACGTGGAGAGAGATCCAGACATTACTATATCAGATGATGAGGCCGACGACTATGAAAACGAAAACGATGATTTTAATGTCGAGCCGGAAGATTTAGCGGAATTAGAAGATTCGGGGAACGCAAACGACGACGACTCCGACGATGACGATTGGGGGACAAATAATCGACGCAGAACCCGTAGACGCCGTGCCGATAACAGAGCTCGAATCGAGGCCGCTAGAAATAGGCGCCAGTTGCGAAGATCGGCACGGAGATCGTATGCTGAATCTGAGACAGATAGTGAGGAAGAAGAAGTGTACGAAAGCGATCTCGATGAGGAAGATGAGGATGAAGATGCGCGACCGCGAACGAGACGACGTCGGAACAATCAACAACTCAGCTCCGAGTCGGAAGAAGAAGAAGAAGAAGAAGAAGAAAGGAAGGACGCGGGAGAAGGAGAGGAACATCGGTCAACGCGTCTTACTTTTGTCATGGGCCCCGTCAAACGTTCTGAGCAGTGTTTCAGTTGGTTATCGCGCGAATTCCAGGGATACGGCTGTTACGTTCCGCAACTCGGTGACTCGGTCATGTATATACCCCAAGGGCACGAAGAGTTCTTCGACGCCTTGAACGATACTGTTTCATATCGCGTGTGGGATGATAAAGCAGACGTCCGATTCTGCGAACCGTGCGTCGTCTCAAACTTGCGGTATATCATTAACGCAAGTACCGGAAGTACCGTTACCGATGCCCCAAACGAGACGATTTGTGAACTCATGCTGCGATTTGCTGACCCGAGAAGCGCAAATTTTGGCGAAACATTCTCGCTGAAACTTCCAAGATTGTCAGTTCCAGACTTTATCGTTTGTATGGATAGATTCATAGCCGCTCGCGATAAGAAATGGAAAGCAAACGATCAAAACGTTTTCTGTCTGTGGGATTGGGAAATTGAAGACGAGCAACATCCGGGCTGTTTCGGCAGGTGGTGGCACGGCGAAATCTCTTCGGTAGTGAAAAACGAAGGCAGATGGCGTGGCTCGCCTTGGAATAATTTGCGCATCACGTATTCCAACCAAGCTAACGAAAGCGTAACTCACTGTTTCTGGGAGCTGTTCGATGCGGAAGATAAGGTGCGTTGGCGTCGTGCAGCAGAAGCGAGACAGCGCAATCGAGCGAGCGATTGTCTTCTCGGACCGGCTTTATCTACCGAAGTCACGCGAGCGCTCACACAAAAAGTTGAGAAACTCATTGCGAACGATAGATTCCTTGCGTATGTTACAGACGCCTCTTGCGATGACGTCTACCTTCGTGAAGCGATTGGCGTGAACGCAAACTATTGCAAGATCGTCCCGCTTCCGATGTCTCTGGAACGAATAAAACGTCGACTCAAAGGTCGATACTATCGTCAAATTGATGCATATAAATCCGACGCCGATTTGATTCTCTCCAATGCCACGTTATTCCATGGCGAGGGCTCCGGCTTTGAAGCCGTAGCGAAAGAGATCAGGGAAGAACTATTGAAAGACATCGATGAGAACGACTTTGTCGCGGATACTCATGAAATTCATTTGAACTTTCCAAGCTACGGCGTGATTAAAAGGGAGATGAAGGAAGACGCGAAAAATGAAGAAGAGGAGAAACAAGAAGAAAAAGAAGAAGAAAAAGAAGAGAAGGAAGAGGAGGAGAGGGAAGAAGAGACGCCAACTCTTTCTCCTCCTGTAACCCGCACGCGTCGCGATGGAAATACTACGGAACCGACACGACGCACGACACGAGCAAGCGCTTTGACGATGGCCGACGCGTCGGTCCATCCAACGAGACAAAGATCCTCGCGACGTAGAAATAGATAGAAATAAACGCATGTACAGCTAGTAGAACATAGCGATACCTCAACAAAAAGTACTCTGTGATATGGTATATACTATACAAAAACAACTATGCTACTAATACGTCCTTCCCCCGCTCCCGGTTATCTCCCCCGCCGCTTTCTTGTGATAAAAAAGGTCAGTCTTCGCGCTTCCTAAATTTATAATCTTCGGGCATCCGTCTCTGTCTTTCTCCTGCATCACGCATCCTTGGCAGTAATACGCGTCCGAGACGCCAACCGCGTTGCATATCACGCATCGCCCTTGGTTCGATCCATAGTTACATTCGTCGCAGACTCGGACGAGCGTTGCAGGGCGGACGTAGGAATCGCACACGACGCATTTCCCGTCGCACTTTTCGCACAAACGTCCGATGGCGATGCCGGGCATCTTCCGGCACATGATGAGGTCCGGATGGTGTTTCGCCATGACGATTTTTTGATGCGATTTTGACGACGACCACTTTGACGATGACCACTTTGTTGTTGTTGTCGCGCGCGCGCGCACGACGGTGGTGGTGGTGGTGGTGCGGTGGAGAAAAGATACGCGAATTCGACGTAAACGACGACGACGCAGATATATATATATATGCGCGATGTGAAGAGCTCTGAAGTATTTCTTCTTCTTCTTCTTCAATTGGAAAAAAACGAAACGAAGAAAAAGAAGCGCCATTTAAAAAAGCGATGATGGGGATGTGGCACCGCGCGACGACGACGACGACGACGACGACGTCGATCGTCTTTGTTCCGACGACGAAACGAAACGTCAAAGGGTGGTGGTCTCGACCGACGACGACGAAGAGGAGAACACCACCACCACCAACAACAACAACAACCGCCGCGAAAAAAAAGTCGTCGATGCAGCAAAGCGCTTCTGAAAAGGACGACGACGACGACGAGAGAAGAAGAAACCAAAGACGCGCGATAGTATTGACGACCGCTGCTGCGTGCGTGGTGTCAAACATGAGAGCAGCGTGGGAAGGAGGACCGACGGCGGCGGCGTACGAAGACGAGAAAACAGTCCCCGCGCACCAAACGGAAGACATGCCACCGGTCGCGTATAAAAACTACATGGACTCCGACCGTGGTTTTTCGTTGAAAGTGCCTCGAGATTGGCAGATGGATGCGCCCAACGGCGTTTTGGAGAGAGAGTTTCACCCGAGAGCGGAATTCGGAGGGAGACGGTGTACGGTTATAGTAAGCACGGTTGGAAAAGTGGAGAATATTTCAAGCAGTAATGGCGTTCCAAAGTTGAGAGATTTAGGCGCGGAAGAATACAAATCCGCGGAAAAGTTGGGCAAGACGAGAGCGAACGATTTCGCGCCTTTAGACGGCGCAACGGGAGGCGCAAAAGCGGCGACATTTTTAGTCAAATCAGAGGAGAAGGACGACGGGAGTTTGTATTTTTATGAGTGGCGGAGTCAAGCTCTATTGAATTTTCACTTTTGGGAGGTGGCAGTGTTAGGTCCGGGGCCGAAAGGTGCCGGGAGGAAGTTAGGGAGGAGAGACATTATTACGGTGAAATGTCAAATGCCGGAAGATGGAATGACGCCCGGGGACGTTGAAATTTTCGAGACCATCACGCAGAGTTTGAAGTTGTTGCCCGAGGAAGAGATGGATGTTAACGCTGAGTTTTGATACTCGTATTATGTAGTTGCTAAATATAGTTCTAAATTGCCGCCTAATGTTATTTATACGCAAAAATCGACGTGCGTACTCACCTAATATTTATTTTTCCTTCTCTCGCGAATCCTAATCAACTCCGCATCCTTCTCTATGCATTCTAACTTTAAAACCTCCACCATTTTTAACGCATCGTCTAACTTTTCCTTCAACCTTTTCTCCCGGACAATCATCTTCTCCCTCAACAGCTCAAATCGTTCCCCGTTTCTTAACATTCGAATTTCTATCTCCAGTTTCTCGCATCGGTATCGGTACCTATCGCGCTCCTCTTCCATCTCTGTCGCTTTCTTTGTCGCCATTCCCATAGAGTCACGTACTTGCTTCACACGCTCCTGATTCTTTTCTGTTGCGTTTGACATGTCTTCCAACACTTTGTTTTTCTCTTTCCTCGTTTTGTTCAATTCCACTTGCAACGTCCGCGCCAATCTTTGCTGTTCGACTCCTTTTCTTCTGACGAGAGCCATGGAAGCCATCTCTTCTGAATCGAACACGTCTCGCGCGCAAATCGTGCTCGCACGAGTAGGAGTGCTTTCCTTCTCGCGCGCGTGGTCCTCCTCCGTTTTCTTCTTCTCCTCCTCCGAGAGGAAATATTTCTCCACGTTTTCCATCAGCTTTTCCACGTCTACTTTTCTCCCCGCTTGGTGGGGGGTCTTCTCGCGCATCATCATCGCGCTTTCAGCAAACAGTGAAGTCGTCTTTTCGAACGATATTTCGCTCTCCTTATACGGCCAAATGCGTCTCAGTTCGTATCGAGAGTACCCATCACAACCACCACCACCACCACCACCACCAAATGGTCCCAGATTATTCGACCGACAGGCGTTTGTTAACCGCTCGAGTTTCCGCCGAATTTTTTTTGCTTTATAGTCCGACTCGTCGTCTTTTTCGTCAAAGTCGTCGTTCACGTCGTCGTCTTCAATATTCGCGCGCATATATGATGCTCTCTGCCTCTTTTACAATAATGCCGATTTTAAAGGCGATTGGAAAACGAGTCGTAAGTTATTTAACAAAAAAAAAGGGAGAAAATGTGGAGTATACTAAACACTTCATCATCATCATCATAAAGTGTTTCAACGGCTCTCTCATGCGACGACGCGTTCTTCTCCTCCTCCTCCTTCTACTCCCTTCCGCTCTTTTCGCCGAGACGACGACGACTCGGGGTCATCGAGCGGGGATCCCAGAAGAGGCGCACGCGGACGAATCCATCATGCGCAATCAACGCGTACTCGCGAGCTCAATGACATCGTCCCACATGAGATGGAATACTCGCGCTTCTACAGCGAAGCAGATATGCGCGCGAAACAGGCACGGCGCGGAATGGAGCGGGTTGCTCAACCGATCGCAACTGTTCATCGACGAACTCAATCGGGAGATGGATGGTGGTGGTGGTCACGTGACATTTTTCGACAGCGCGAGACACCAACCCGTGTTTAAGGTGCACAAGCGACCTTTGCATCAGTTTCTGGAAGAAAGCGTGAAACACGGATGGCCGAGTTTTCGGGTGGAAGATGTCGTGTGGGAGAACGTGAGGGTTTTAGAAGACGGAGAGGTAGTCACAAAGGATGGACTTCATCTCGGACACAATATTCCGGACGACAAAGGGCCGAGGTTATGCATCAATCTCGTGTGCGTGTCCGGTTTCGCTCCCGAGGAATAGAGTAGGACAACGTGACCGGATGACGAAAGGATGTGAAGATGGATAGATGTTTGGATTTAGTGGTGATTTGTATAATAATATTAAATGTATTTTACCTAATCGATCGATCTTTTGTGTTCGATTTGTACGTTTGTAATGGTCGTTAGAGACCGAAGTCGTACAGGCAACGTGTGTATATTATCCACTCGAGACGGCTTGACAATCTGGTTGCCCGCCTTCGCCTTTACACGAACACTCCATTTCCACTTTACACTCGCAAGACGCGTCACACACCATCATGTTATTCTCCACCATGTACTCGTTAAACCCGTGACTGGGTAAAAGTGCCATGAACGTAAACTCGTTTCCTCTCACATACTTTGCAAACGCCCCGTTCGCAGACCATTCCCCGTCGATTCTCAAAAACACAGCCTCACTTCCTCTTTGGTCCCTATCGCCGACCAAATACACGTAAAAGCCTAAATCTTCAAACCTTTTCGCGATTTGAAAGGTCCCATCAAACAATAAACTCGCAATCTTATTCGTCTTCAACATGGTTTTGCCACCTTCCAACATAATATCTGTTGCCGCTTTATCCACGTGCACTAAACTAATTGCGTGATTGATGCAAAAGCCCAACTTCAAACCGACTTCGCTCGAGCACCACTCGCCGTCCGGCGTTTTCGTCTGCAAATCGATAAATTCTGTTACCTTCGCCCCGTACACGTGCGTTTGTTTTTTCCCCACATCCACCGTCTCCTTCTTTTTCTTTTTCCCAATCAAAACGCCCATGTGATTGTACGCCTTCTTCGCCTGTCGATTATCGATCAACATCTGCTTATCCGTCTCGTACAACCTTACATCGCAATTCTCCTTCCTATTACTTGACAACATCTCATTATGTACCCTCCCTGCAAACGCTCTCCCTTCCGGCGTCGTCCCAACCAAACTGATAATCCTGCACTCTCCTTCAATCGTGTTACTCTTCGCAAATGCCTGCACCGCTAAATCTGCCGGCACTTTCTTCTTCCCGAATTTAATCCTCCCTTTCTTATTCGCTTTTGATACAACCCCACTTTCTTTCGCAAAAGACGGCAAAAAGTCGCAATGCTTGTTTCTCGAATATTCTAGCTGCGCGTGTTTCATGCTCACGTCGCAGGTTGGACTCGGCGGCGCCGTCGGCGGCATCGGCGGCGCGATTTTCCCAAACAAAGGCGAATTTCCTGCATCCATTTTATGAGCCATTCGTATCGCATCATACACACTCTTCGCCGGATTTTTCGGATATTTTTCCGCAAGCGCGTAACATCTCGGTAAAATTTTGTGCATCGTTTCTTCCGTCACGTGTCCACTCATCTGCGCTGCAATTAAGCCGGTCTCGCATTGCGCGACGGGTTCCGCGACGTTCCCTTGTTTGTCCGTGAGATTCAATCGCGGGTTGAGTTGTAAAGCATCTTTTCTCCAAAAAATGTGGACGCAAAGGAGAAGGACGAGCGGGACCCAGAAGGGTTGCAAGGTTTTCAGGAAGAAGTCCTGCGCGCGGAAACCGAGGACGGCCATGGTGCGTCACGTCACGCGCGCGAGATGAATGCGAGTTGGTTTTTGCGCGTGCCTTTTTTCTGAAGAGATTGTTTTGGATCTCATTCAAATCAATCTCAGACTGAGAGGAAAAATCCTTCGAGGAAAGCGAACGCATACCCAAGCGCGAATGAAATACACATCGACAGACACACAGACAGAGGGAGAATTTCCACGAGAAGCTATAAGATATACCGGCGATTACGTTTAAAATGTCTAATTCAATTCTATGTATTATTTAGCTAAGAGCGGATAACGCTTTCTATTCATCGGTCTTCGTTGCAAGCGCATGTTCTCGGTGCGTTTGTTATTTCTGGTCCGTTTGCCTTTGGTATTTACTCCCCAAGGAGAAACTGATTGGTTGTTACCTTTCGATCGGCCTTCACCGCCACCATGAGGGTGGTCGATCGGGTTCATCGCGGTACCGCGAACGGTTGGGCGGATGCCTTTCCACCTTTTCGCGCCGGCTTTGCCCATGATGGTGTTTTGGTGTTCACGGTTGGAAAGGACGCCGACGGTGGCGACGCATTTGGAAGGGACGAGGCGAAGTTCGCCAGACGGGAGTTTGATGGCACAATAGCCATCGGCGCCTTTTTTAACCAGCGTGGCCGAGGCACCTGCGGAGCGCGCTAAAGCGCCGCCTCGACCGGGGACCAGTTCGACATTGTGCACGATGGTGCCGATTGGCATTTCCGAGAGTGGCATGGCGTTGCCTGGACGGATGTCAATTGAAACAGAAGAAACTGAGTCATCGTCCGTGTTCGTTGGTCGACCGCCGCTGGAAGAGACCACGTCTCCGGCTCTCGCCCCCTCCGGCGCTAAAATATACCTTGGCTTAATCCCATCCGGATAATCCACCAACGCGATTCTTGTCGTTCTATTTGGATCGTACTCTATCCTTCTAATCACTCCATTTACTCCAAACAAATCCCTTTTGAAATCAATCATTCTGTACAGACGTTTGTGTCCTCCTCCTTTATGCCACACCGTAATTCGTCCGCTATTGTTCCTCCCGCCTCTCTTCGTCAAACCTTTCGTCAGAGCTTTCAAAGGTTTGCCTTTCCACAACTTCGAACGATCCGTGATAACGCGACCGCGAAATCCCGGCGTGGTTGGTTTGTATGCTTTTAAACCGGCCTCTTTCATTTGCGAGAGAGATTTAGCGTAACGACGGATGTGATGATTGTGACGCGGCGGCGTTTTCGTCCCGCAAAGGGTTGGGTGGAGCACAACACTTCCTCCACGCAGACCAAATAATAATGTGGTGATGCGCAAAGCAGCAGGAGCAGGAGCAGCAGGAGCAGCAGCCGCCGACGCCGCAAAACTTCTACGCGGGGCACACCTTTCGACCCAAGACGCGAGCCGAGAACGCGTGACACCATCGCTCTTTGTCAGAAGAGCATTCGAACACGACGCGTACGAATTCGATGCGGCGCGAGACGACGACACCAACAACGTCGTCGATCGCGCGGCGTTTTCAAACACCATCGTCGTCGTCGCGCGAAGCGAGACGACACATCTTCGCGCCGCGCGAAATGCAACGACGACGGCAGACAACGACATGACGATATCGCTCGCTTTAACGCCGCGTGGTGTGAACGCCACAAGGGAAAAGAATGGGAGGATACAAATGGAGAGGAGTGGAACAGAGAGGTAAAATCCAACACAAAATGAATCCCCATAAAATACAAAACTATATGTGCGAGCGGAACGCCGACTATATACCACCGCGCGTCATCCTTCATCTCTACCGATCGATTTA
>MDSZ01119905.1_pt1 | contig 11342 bp, 8 predicted proteins | sample 811201 | NCBI WGS metagenome assembly MDSZ01 (sample SAMN05326647, study PRJNA326480) | marine metagenome | isolation source: seawater | place: Indian Ocean: North | collected 2010 | reverse complement strand
GAGGCATTGCCTTGCGAATGTCCGAAACATTAAATTGTGGACTTCATCAGCCTCGAGTTGTGTTCCTTAGTCGAAGCATTAATCAAACGACAATGGAAAATGCCATTAAAGCATATGCTCCTAAGGGAGGCGGAACCCATCACTATCATGGCCATGGAATACCTCATTCAGATGTACATGCCGAATTCCTTTCATCGGGTGAAGACTTACCAAAATGGCCCCGCCATTGGCTTGCCTATAGCTGCTACGACATGATCATTTTAAGGGGGGCTGAATGGAATCGAGCACCTAGCGATATACGAAGCGCTATCGGCCGATGGATTTTATGTGGCGGAAAACTGGCAATAATCGGGGCTGGCTACACCCCTCCTTCTGGCTGGGAAGGACCAGATGATACACCCTTGAGAAACATCGGAATGGGAGAGGTTAAGGAATACGAATCCGATTCTGAAAATACTTTCAAAGAAATAGCTCTATGGCTTGGAGCCGATGATCTGGAAAACAATCAAGGAACGATTCCAATTTTTGGAGGCCTACAGAAAGGGGTTGATGCACTCCATCATACTTGGAACTACAATGACCGGGATTTCAACTCATATTTCCCAGTCATTGGTGAAGCACGCACCCCAGTGCGCCTGATTATTATCGTACTGACTATTTTCGTGTTATTAGCCGGTCCGGTTAATCTGTTTATCCTAAATAATAAAGGGAAGCGGGCTTGGTTTCTATGGACCTTACCGGCCATCTCTTTTGCCACCAGCACAGTGGTTTTTATTGTTTCATTCTTCAGTGAAGGATTGACTCCACGACTCAAGACACAGTCACTCACCTTGCTCAATCAGATTGAACAGGAAGCCACAACTCTTGGCGCCATTGCAGTATATGCCCCCGTTGCTCCAAGCAAACTGAACTTCAGTGGGCAAACCGAAGTCACTCCCCTTTTTCAAGGAAGGGAACGCGGCCCATTTGGCGGTAGCCGCCAACGTGATAGCGGCTCCAACCGACAGGTCGAATGGAGCGCAGGTGGCGAACAACGACTCACCGGAAAATGGGTCGGATCGCGAGTGCCAGCACATTTTGCCATACGTAAGAGCGAGCATAGGGAGGAACGCCTTCAGGTCGACTGGTCTGGCGCCGCACCTAAAATTATCAACGGCTTGGGCTGCCGAATTACTCGTCTTTACCTATCCAGCCCCGAAGGAAAGATATATGAAGGATCAGAAATCGGACCTGGTAAAAACACACTGCTCACACCAGTTGCAGGTGGACTAAAATCAAAAACTAACAAAGATAATTCAACCACCTCTTTGGCCAAACAAATAGCGGACCTCGCAGATCAAGATTCGGTGAACACAATTTCGCCCGAAAAAGTACCCCCTAATTGTTATTGGGCGCAATTGTCTGAGCCCTCGCCTTTTCTTGAAGACCCCTTAGCAGGACGCAACAGTCGACATCGAACTTCCGGACACATCATCGGCATTCTTGCTCAACCCGAAGATTTGCCATGAAAATAATCGTAGAAAATTTGCGCAGGGAATTCGGGCAGACAATTGCCGTAAATGATGTGTCGTTCCAATTTGAAAGTGGTCAGATTTTCGGTTTTGTCGGACCCAATGGAGCCGGCAAAACAACAACCATGCGAATAATGGCCACGCTGGATGAACCTACCTCTGGCGATGTGCGTCTGGACAACCTCTCGGTAGTGGAAGACCCGGAACGAGCCAGGCACCTGGTTGGCTTTGTTCCTGACGAACTGCGTGCCTACTGGGATACTACTGTAGATGACTATATTGATTTTTTTGCCCGCGCTTACGGATTAAAAGGTGAGGAACGTGAACAGGCCGTCAATAGCGTTGAAGAATTCACCAATGTAACCGGCATTGCCAATAAACAACTGCGCGCACTTTCCAAGGGGATGAAGCAACGCGTCAGTCTAGCCCGCGCACTGGTAAGTGATCCCGAAATATTGATCTTGGATGAACCCGCAGCCGGATTGGATCCTCGCGCACGCATTGAGCTGCGTGAACTCCTTTCGCTTTTGGCCGACCAAGGCAAAGCCATTTTTATCAGTTCACATATTCTCGCTGAACTCACCGAAATCTGTCATGGCGCTGTCATTATCGAACAAGGCCAAATCCTTGAGGCCGGGCAAACTGAAGAAATAGTTTCCAAACGTGAGCAAAAAATGACCTATGCTCTTCGTAGCATGAGTGACCCAGACCATCTCATGAGGGATTTATTACAGATGCCGCATATCGACCAGCCTCGTCAGGCCGGCAACGAGTTTCTTTTTGAAGTGGGAGGCGCCGAAGAAAACGCCTTTGAAATATTGAATCTCCTTATCCAAAAAGATCACCGTATTGTGGAGTTTCGGCAGACCAAAACTAACTTGGAGGATATCTTTATGGATATTACCGAAGGGAAGGTGCAATGAGTGAAAAACCAAAAAAGCAGAGTACCTTAGATCATTTTCAGTATTTTGATACCAACCCGGTTTGGGTAAAGGATTTGAGGCAGGCCGCACGCAACTGGACGGTAACCGGGACATTGCTATTGATGCTTGCGGTGTTTTATTTCATCTCATTAGGATTTGTCATCTTCAGTGAAGTTGAAGATCGTATCAGCGGATATCTTGGCCCGTCCATCTTTGCAGCCATCGGTGTCGCCGCCCTATTAGCTGCCTATATCTTTATCCCCATTTATGTGGGTATTCGCACTCTAATGGAGCGTATTTCTATCAATGCCGACCTGCAGTATATCACCACTATGACACCAGGACAGATCATCAGGGGAAAAATACTCAGCAGCAGTTATTTAATTATTCTCTTTTACTCAGCAGCAGTTCCATTTCTGGTGTTTAGTTACCTTCTAAGAGGGATCGACCTACCTACAATCGCAATCGCTGTTTTGCTGACTTTTATTATGAATGTGCTCCTTACAATGGGCGCCATTGTTCTGGCACTTTCTCCTTTGCACATTGTGATGAAAATCCTGCTGGCTCTTACCGTCGGCGGGAATGCAATTTTTACTGCAATTTACCTGGTTATCGGAGCAGTAGCCAGTAGCGCCATTACCAGCTTATTTGGGATGAGTTCTTTTTGGACTGAAGCCGTACCCATCATGATCACTTTTACACTGGATGCCTTCCTGATTGCGGGGCTCTTGTACTTTACAGCCGTTACTTTCATCACTCCATCCTCAGCAAACCGATCATATCCTTTACGGATCTACATTACTTTTTTTTGTACGATGATCATCTTACAATTTTTCCTCTGGGGCTGGTTCACCAACGAAGAGGAATTTATTTTTCCCATCATTATCACCATGCCCTGCCTGATATTCCTGGGTTTTCTCTTTGGGATCGGTGGGCGCGACAACTTAAGTATACGTGTTCAACGTGAAATCCCCTCAAACCTTGTTTCACGTTTTCTCTCGTTTTTTTTCTTTAATGGAACATTTTCAAGCCTGCTCTGGTTACTGGGATTATGGACACTTACCATTCTCAGCATGCTGGGCTTTAACGCCCTCTGGAACAAATTTCAACCCTCAACACTGATAGATTATGAGGATCTTCCCCTTATTTATCTCGGGCCCAGTTTATTTGTCCTCTATAGCTTTGCCTACGCACTTTTGGGACTGTGGATACATCGCACCTTTCTCCCAAAACGTAACCCAATGCTAGCCAGTCTTTTTTTCACCCTTTTAATCGTCCTGCCATTTCTTTTCTTCATCATTATCTATTTCATTTTAAAACAGAATATGATTGACGATGATTTCCTCATACCGGGCATACCACTGAACGTTTTCATGATTATGAATGTGTACGATGAACACGAACGAAATTTTGGCCTGTGGGTCCATCTTGGATCAGCCATCTTTCTAATTGTTGTTGCAATGTTATTAAATACAAAGTGGATCATCCAACAGTTAAAACAATTCAAACCCTACCAACGCTCCACTGACATACCAACTATAGAAACCACCCATGCCAGCGAAGATAACAACCTACCGCCCATCGTTAATAGCGGGTGAACAGCTAGGCCTGCGCTACGCATTAGCACTGCCCCAGACAACCCTGGCAGGGCAACGCGGGGAGCAACTGGGACGTCGTTCGGGTAGTTCTGTGGATTTTCAAGACTACCGCGATTACCAACCTGGAGATGACTTGCGGCATATAGACTGGAACGCCTATGCCCGTACCGACCAACTTACCGTAAAACTTTTTCGCGAGGAGGTGCAGCCTCACCTCGATCTGATCTTGGACACTTCTGGCTCAATGGCTTTAACTGATTCGCCGAAGGCCGAAACGTTACATCAACTAGCTGCAATTTTCGCCACTGCAGCCGGAAACGCACGTTGCTCCCAATCTGTTTGGATGACCGGCGAAGGTTTCCAGCGGGTGGCCAATGACAGTCAACCTCCTTCAGCCTGGGGGGACATTCCTCTGGGAAACGCCATCCCTTTTGAGGAAGCCTACAGCTTACTACCTCCCAGACTTCGCCGCCAAGGTATACGTGTGGTCCTCAGTGATCTTTTCTGGCCGGGAAACCCATTGCCCACTCTTCGCAAGCTAACAGAAGGTGCTGCTTCGGTGATCTTAGTTCAACTTCTGGCTCCGGAGGATCTCGAACCTCCGCAACCGGGCAACGTACGATTGGAGGATTCAGAAACAGGTGAGACCCTTTCACTCTATATCGACACTACCATTCGGGAAAACTACCGGAAGACCCTTCAGCGACTGCAACAAAGCTGGGACGATGCCGCCAGGCAAACAGGAGCCAAACTGATCACCGTCATTGCAGGTAATGCAGCAGCAGCTGTCCGTAGTCTTGAGGAACACAACGCGCTGGAACCAGCCTAATGCCCGCTTTTACTTATCCTCTGGCCTGGATCGCAGCCATCACCTTACCCACTCTGGCGGCTATTTATTTTTTGAGACATCGCTTCCGACGCCAACAGGTTTCCAGCTTACTCCTCTGGCAAATCCATCAGGAATCACGTGAGGGCGGTCGCAGGGTGGAAAAGCCCAAGTGGCCGCTGGTCTTTTTTCTGGAGCTCATCGTTTTGACCCTCCTAATTCTGGCGGCTACCGGCCCACGTTGGCAGGTTCCACATACCACACGACCCTTAATCGTTGTACTCGATGACTCGCAATCCATGCTCGCAGGTCCTGAGGGAGAACGCCCTCGAGATCTGGCCCTGGAAAAAATACGGGAAATCACTGAAGAAAGAAGCTTTCGATCCTATCAACTGATTGCTGCAGGTAGTACACCGCGCTTACTAGGCGACAAAGTCAGACACTGGAAGGAACTCGAAACACAGTTCGACCGTTGGACCTGCCAGTCCCCGGAAACAAAACTTGATGGAGCCCTTGGACTGGCTCGGGCCATTGGCCATCAGGAAGCTGACTTACTGGTACTAACTGATGAAGCTCCGGAAAGACCGCCTTCGAAGGGACGACTCAAGTGGGTGTCACTGGGCACACCACGAATCAACTTCGCTTTTATCAACGCGGCACGCACAATTAACGGTGGTGAAGACCGAGTATTACTCGAAATTGCCAATCCCTCAGCAACCTCCGGAACCAACACCCTTCAAATAACTGCGGGTACCAATGTACTATTTCAACAAACGCTCGCTCTGGAGACCAACCGAACCCGGAGACTGACGCTCCCGTTGCCATCAGATACTCCCGGTCTAAAAGCATCCCTTGGACCTGACGCGCTAGCGGGAGATAATCAGGTCAATCTTCTACCCCCAAAAAGGTCTCAAGTCCGGGTGCGCATCAACGTTGAAAATAAAGAACTCAACGAACTGATCTCCGAAAGCCTGCAATCCACAGGATTACGAGCTCCGGTTAACACTCCACCCGAACTGGTCATCCATCAGTCTGATTCGGTTCCGGCCGGTAAGAATGTTTGGGGACTAAGATGGTTGCCTGCACCAAAAGAGCCCGAACGATTTACCGGACCGTTTGTAATCGATGCTAATCATCCTCTAACCCGGGGACTCTCCCTGCCGGGTATTGTATGGGGCGCTCATCCAGGAGCAACGAATGCTCCTGGCTATCGACCGGTCATTACCGCAGGTGACACTCCTCTTCTGACCCACCGTCCCGAAACCGACGGGCGCCAGCAGATCTCTCTGCGTTATATCCCCAACCACTCCACCTTGCATACCACTCATCATTGGCCAGCTCTTTTCTGGAATCTGTTGGATTGGCGAACTCAATCTCAACCCGGTTTACGAGAGGCCAACCATAGACTGGGCAGCGATGTACCATATCGACAAGCAGGTAAAGAAATAGACCTTAAATCCCCTAATGGTAAAACTCAAAAAATTGATGCCCCCGGTGATGAAATCCGCTTACCGGTAAATCTGCCAGGAATTTATGAAATAAGTTCTGGATCAGGCACCAATCTTCTGAGCGAAACTTTTGCCGTTAATTTTTTAGCCGGGAAGGAATCAGACCTGTCGCGCGCAGCTACCGGTCAATGGGGCCAATGGGGTACAGAAAATGAAATACGAATGGAATATGCTAGCATCCTTCCCTACCTAGTCCTGCTAGCGCTTGCATTCATGGTGTGGCATGTATTCTGCATTGCCAAACAAGGAGGAAGGGTATGATCTTTTTCTCACCCATCTGGCTACTTCTACTAATCCCGCTAGTTGCAGGTCTATATGTATGGCGCCTACCCACCCGTGGACTGAATATCTTGCGGCTCATTATTCTTCTATTGCTGGTACTGGCCATGGCTCAACCGGCAATGAAATTCAAGGATCAACAGGGAACCGTTGTGGTTTTGGTAGACCGAAGTGAATCCATGCCACATAAGGCAGCTGACGAACAGTTGGAGGTGATTAAGACACTCCACTCAGAAATGAACCTTGAAGATCGACTGGCGGTAATCAGCTTCGGAGAACGGGTTAATATCGAACAACCGCCTAGTGATCGCAGTACTGAGTCTTTTTTCTCAAACGCTGACCAACAACACTCCCGGTTAACTGATGGCTTGGAGGCAGCATTGTCTTTAATCCCTCCGGACCAGCCTGGACGCGTCCTTATTGTGTCTGATGGCCATTGGACTGGACGCGATCCAAGTGCAGTTACCTCGCGAGCCGCCGGACGCGGGGTAGCCATTGACCACCGATGGCTAAGCCGCCCACGTGCGGACGACTTGGCCATCCGAGACCTCCAAGTACCCACAAGTGTTTTGCCCGGACAAGCCTTCATGATTAGTGGCTGGGTATACTCCCCCCGCGAACAATCAATTGGGTACACACTTACAAAACACGGGGAAGTGTTAAGCACCGGTCAAAAACCTGTATCGCGCGGGCTTTCGCGCCTGCTTTTTCGCGATCGCGCTAATCTTTCAGGAAATGCCGCCTACCGACTAACCCTTCACTCCCCGTCTAAAACTGACACAAATTCAACCACTTCCATGGGCGATGCTTTCCCTGAAAACAATACCGCCCGAGTACTGGTGGAAGTGCGAGGTCGCAAACCAATTCTGTTGGTCTCCAATTTTGGAGCCGACTCTGGCCTCGCCAAGCTTATGGTTAAAGGTGGCATGACATTGGTCGCTCGACGGCCCAATCAGTGCCCTTGGACATTGGCTGATCTGTCTCGTTGGTCAGCGGTGGTACTGGAAAATGTAATGGCCGGAGACATTGGCCAGGACGGCATGGAAACACTTGCAGCCTGGGTTGAAGAAACAGGCGGAGGGCTAATGATGACTGGCGGAGAAAAATCATACGCTCCAGGCGGGGATTACGGTTCACCCTTGGAAAAAGTGCTCCCCGTATCCATGGAACGTCGCAATGAAATAAGAAAGCTGCAAACAGCTATTGTCGTTGTCTTGGATCGGTCTGGATCGATGAGTATGCCGGTGTCTGGCGGTAAAACTAAAATGGATTTAGCTAATATCGGCACCGTACAGGTTCTGGACTTACTTTCACCCACAGACGAATTCGGCGTCATTGCCGTTGATAGTTCGCCGCATACGGTTCTCAATCTAGCTTCTGCCGAACAACAACAAAATGCTCTTTTCCGGAATAAGATATTAAAAATTGAATCAATGGGTGGGGGTATTTTCGTGTATGAGGCACTCAAGGCCGCTTCAAAAATGCTCCTCACAGCTAAAGCCGCTAATCGGCACGTAATTCTATTTTCTGATGCACAGGACTCTGAAGAACCCGGCGATTATATGAATCTAATTGCGGACATGCGAAAAGCGGGTATGTCCATCAGCGTTATCGGACTCGGCACCAAGAAAGATGTCGACGCACGATTACTGGAAGACATTGCCAAGCGTGGAGAGGGGAACATTTACTTCACAGACCGCCCTAAGGAAATCCCAAGAATTTTTGCTCAAGACACTTTTGCAGTAGCCCGCAACACATTCATCAAGGAACCTGCTGCGATCGAGCTAGCTGGTGCACTAAATACTCTGGGAGCTCCAGCATCTTGGAATCCAACTCCAGTCGGCGGATATAACCTCACCTATCTAAAAGAAAAGGCCAGTGTGGGTATGCTTACTAAGGATACCTACCGAGCTCCTATCGTTGCTTTCTGGCAAGCCGGAAACGGACGTACAAGTTGTTTCATGGGGGAAGCGGACGGTACTTATGCAGGTGATTTTGCAAACTGGGAACAAGCCGGTGATTTCTATGCCACTCTCTCTGGCTGGGCAGCAGGTCAACAATCGGAATTACCAGACCGAATGCTCCTTACCCAGGAAGTTCGTGAAGGAGTTTGTTTTGTTCAGTTGCATCTGGATCCTGACCGTCAGGGGGAATTATTTACCGAACCACCGCGGCTGAACCTTTTGCGTGAAAGCCCTGGCAAGCCCCTCCAAAAAGATGACACTGTCATGAACTGGAAGACAGCCGATGTACTGGAAAGCTCCATCCCTTTGGAAGGCGAAGAAACTATCCGCACCTCAGTCAATATAGCTACCAATATTAGCCAAAGCCTACCGCCAGTGTGCCTGCCCTACTCCCCGGAATTTGCGCCAGATAAGCCTGACCGTGGCCGCAACGCTCTAGCATCCATTAGCAAGACCTCCGGCGGACGTGAACGCATCAATTTAGCGGATATCTGGTCAGCCATTCCGCGGCAACCGCGCTTCGTACCTCTCTCACTTTGGCTAGTTTTGACCGGACTGTTATTATTTCTTTTGGAAGTGTTTCAACGTCGAACTGGTTTCTTTGAATTCAGGAAGCGAACACCTTCAAACACAGAAACCGAATCCGGACGAACTACGCTGAGAGATATAGAGAGTCTCACTCAAGCTGGCTCAGCCACCGGCATAGCCAAAGCACCGCCTTTCACACTGCCAAAACGCAAACGCCGCAAAAAGTCAGCCAAAAGAGAAGATATCCCCCCAGTTATTGCCCCTCCGATGCTTGATCAGGATGACGGAAACCAACCGCCAGTTCTCTCACCTCAAACTCCTAACACCGGTACAACTTTTGACGCCCTATCCCAAGCCCGTAAGCGCGCGCAAGAGCGTCGAGGCAAAAATGAGGACCCCGAGGATTAACCTTCCCGTCCAAGCTTCCTTGAATAGTAATGAGCAACGCTCAAACTACACATAATCCGAACGCGTAATAATTACATATTTTAGCAAAAAATAACGCACTTGCTTGCGAAAAATTTTAGGATAATAATGATTTGTGGTTGTTTTGTAACAGGCATATATCCTGCTAGAGCATCTCGGCAGAAACTAGATATCCTAAGAACATGAAAACTCGCTCCCAATCGAAGAAAGGCTTTACGCTCATCGAACTATTAGTAGTCATTGCCATCATCGGCATATTGGCGTCCATGTTGCTACCTGTCCTCGCTAAAGCCAAAAAGAAAGCCAATAAAATGAAGAGCAAAAACAACCTGAAACAGGTGCAAAATGCTCTATTTATGTGGACCACCGAAAATGGAGGCTACAACCCCGGCTACAGAAACCGTACGGGTGATCCGGGCCACTCTCCCGGTGCAAATTGGAATAATAATTTTTGGTATCATAAGGTATTTAAGTACGCCGATAATGCCCACAAAATACTCATTAGCCCAGCCACAGTCACAAGAAATGGAAACCGTGTTCAATGGGGCAGCAATCAGCTTTGCTGGAAAGGATGGAACAATGTCCCCACCATTAATAACGGAAAGCGAGTCAATGGTAGTTACGGGTTTAATGGGTGGAACCATTTTGATATGTATAATCCAGGAAGCTCTCACTGGGATAAAACCTACCAATCCCCGGAAGAAGGAAACCCAGCTAAGGCTCCGTTATTGGCAGACTCACTTTGGGTGGATGGCTGGCCGATGGAGAATAATAAACCTCCAACCTCTTATAAGGGAGGCAACAACTCCAGCATGGCCCGGTTCTGCGTTGACCGACATGACGGTCGTATTTGCGTAGTCTTTAACGACTCGCATGTTGAAGAAGTATCTCTACCTGATTTGTGGACACTGCACTGGCACAAGGAATGGAAAACCCCGACCAATCTACCTTCACCCCCCACCATGTCAGACAAATGAAGAGCCCTATCCTACAATCAATTATAGCTATTATGATGCTGAGCTTCCTAATAGCTTGCTCAGGCGGCGAAGATGATGAAACAAGTCCCTTAGACGACCAACCGGTACCTGCCCCGGAAAAACCAGACATCCCCCAATAAACACCAGTTTCTTGTTCGCAAGACTTAATGGGGAAGTTGATCTAGTCTCTACAAAATTTTTACCGAAGTGCTTTCCCACATTTTTTGCAAATATACAATATGCCTCGTTGGATTCGATTGTGCCGGATAGTGCTTAGCTCATGGAGTAAACCAGGACAATCACACTGATAGGGAAAACGTTTCAACCGTCTTGCAGGTATAACTTCAAAGTTATGGGTTCTAACGGGCTTAACGCCCAAAGCGACCATTACTGATTGCCACTCTGCTCCATGCGGTTTAATTCGTCGACCGAATTTGGCATACGCAACCAGATGGGCAAATTCATGGGGTACCGTTTGGCTGACAAATTCATCAGTAAATTTCTCCAATAAATCACGATTAAACCGAATCTTGTTTTTCAGATAATTTGCCTGTCCAGCAGCTTGCCCTCTTAGGTCAAAGGCAATCTCTGGATTAACGGTAAACCCAAACAGCCTACAAACCTTTTTTTGCAATTCACTTAGCTTATCTAAAACCAGACACTCAAGTTTGTTGCTAGATTCACTCATGCCCGATAACCCAATAAAAAAGCCGCCCTTGAGATAAACCGGAGTTTACCGCAGGGCGGCTACCAATCCTTTTCGATCCAGCTCTTGCGAACCTTTTCTCGAAGGTCAATGCCT
>MDSZ01176637.1_pt1 | contig 11343 bp, 8 predicted proteins | sample 811201 | NCBI WGS metagenome assembly MDSZ01 (sample SAMN05326647, study PRJNA326480) | marine metagenome | isolation source: seawater | place: Indian Ocean: North | collected 2010 | reverse complement strand
GTTTTCCGATTCCTACAAAATTTGCCCCTAGGCAAAGATACTTAATTATATCTGTACCTTTAGTAACGCCACCATCAACTATAATCGTAATTTTTTTTCCAATTTTACTCCTAATAGATTTAAGTGCTTCACCAGAAGAGATACCTGAATTAAACATTCTACCACCATGGTTTGAAATCCATAAAGTACTTATTTTATATTTTTTAGCCTTATAAGCATCATGTAGATTTATAATACCTTTTAAAATAATAGGTTTCTTTGTTTTTGACTTTATCCATTTGATAATACTCCAATCATATCTCAAAGCATAAGAAGGGTTTTGGCTAAGCCTTCTCATTTTACCATATTTTCTTGCATCATATCTGCTTTCTCTATCTTTAAATCTATGAGACCTTATTGGTGCATCAAGACATAAAGCTATGGCTACACTACCATAATTTTCTGCTCTTTTTATTTCATTTAAAATCCATTCTTTATTTCCAAATAAAAATATTTGCCATACCATTTTTGCATTTGGATTTTTTTTTCTTATTTCATTAAAAGTGTATCTACTTTGAGTGCTAAAAAAACTAACAGAGTTGGCAAGAGTAACTCCTTTTGCCATTTCTACTTCACCATTTTTATGAAACTGAGCTTGATGCCCCATTGGAGATAATAATAATGGTGAGCTGATGTCACAATTAAGAAACTTTGTTTTCAGGGAGAAATTAAAATTTTTTGCAAAAACTTTTGGATAAATTTTAATTTTATCCAAATATGAAGAATTTAGTTTTGTAGTTTTGTCATCTTCCGCTCCACTAGCCAACCAGTTGAAAGTTCCTTTTCTAATTTTTTTTTTAGCTAATTTTTCAGCTTCCCTAATTGTAACAAATCTTTTTTTAACCATTATTAATTATATATCTTATATTATTAAAGTGAAATAAAGCATAGTTATAAATATTTACTAACACTTTTGTAACGTTTAGGAGGTTTATATTTTTTAAAGAATTTTTTTAAATTCTTTTTCAAATCTTGAATATTCTTACATGTAAACAATTTTTTTTTTAAATCTAAAAATTTTATTTTAGATGCATGAAGGTCAGTTTTTATTATAGAAATATCTTCATCTTTAAAAATTTTTTCTTCACTAGAGTAAAGAGTTTCCCTAAACTTTTGACCATCAGATATGGAAGGTGATAAATATACAAATAATTTATTGTTATTATTAAATTTAAATTTTTTTTCAGAAAATTTGTAATTTACTTTTAGGAGAAAAAGTATTTTTTTTGTTAAATCAGAAATTAGGATATCTTTTTCCAATATTGATGGGTTTGGTATAATTATTTTTTTATTATTTCTATTTAATAGAGCTTTGAGACAAAGAGAGCTCGCTTCTGAATGAGTTATAAAAAATCTTCTTACTTTTTTTGGGACACCGAATGGTTCTAAAGCGTTTGCTTTATCTACAACATATTTAAGTATACTTCCATTTGAAAAAGATACATTTGCAAATCTAGCTGTAGAAACAAATACTTTTTTTTTATTTGAGAATTTTACCAGCATTTTTTCCATTAAATTTTTAGAAATACCAAGCACACTTGTTGGATTCACAGTTTTATCAGTAGAAACAGAAAATACTCTTTCAAGGTTGTATTTATTCTTGGGTAAAAAATTAAATGAATTAGTTTTTAACATGTATTTAATTGAGTGAATATTTTCCTCACTTCTTACATGCTTTGCTGCTGCAAAATTCATATAAATTTGAATTTTATTATCTCTTATAAAGTTATCTAAATTAAATGTTATAAGATCTGTACATATAAATTCTACTGATATCTTTTTTCTTTGCAGTAAAATTGTACGGTTTAAATCTGTAAGTTGATTTTCATTTTTATCCAATAAATAAATTTTTTTCGGTCTAAATTGATATTTATATAAGTCTAAAACAATTTGCGAACCAATAGAACCTGCGGATCCAGAAATCAATAAAGTTTTATCCTTAAAAATTTTTTTTAATTCATGGAGATCTCTAACTTGCAATATAAATCTATTTTTACTGCTTATTAGTTTTTTTTCTAAACTTGCATAAAAATTTTTATCCATCATTTTTTTGATATAAATGTATACTTAATTTAATTTTCCTTAAATCTTTTTTTATAAAATAATCTATATTTATATCTATATAAGTTTATTTAAATAAATCTTATATAATTTTGTTAGCAAGTAATTAGAACAACTGGAGTTTCAGATTTTTTCCAATTAAATTGTTAAGGTACTTTCTATATTTTATATTTTTAACAAAATAAAGTATAAAACTGTCTATGAAAAAAAATATAAAATCATTTTTAAATAGATTTGGAATAGATATTAAAAGAATTAATCCTGAACTTAGAAATAAATTATCCTTTGATGATATTTATAAACATAAACTCAAAGATAATCCTATAATTATCGATGTAGGAGCAAATAAGGGCCAATCAATAAAAAGGTTTAAAAAAATTTTTCCTAATTGTGCCATTCACTCATTCGAGCCAAATTATTTAGAATATAAGAACATAAAAGAAAAATTTAAGTTAGATAAAAGTATTGTTATTAACAATTTCGCCCTAGGAGAAAAAGAAGAAACAAAAAGCTTCAATATTACAGCTAAATCAGGAAGTTCCTCATTTAATAAAGTCAATTTAAATACAAAATGGTTAAAAAAAAGAGCTAAACAATTTGATGTTTTGGAGACAGAATACACAAAATCTGTGGTTGATGTAAAAGTTATTACATTAGATAAATATTGTGTTGATCAGAATATATCTCACATTGATATTCTTAAAATTGATACTCAAGGCTACGAAGATAAAGTTTTAGAAGGTTCTCAAAAAATATTAGAAAAAAATATTTTATCTATTGTTGAGATGGAAATAATTCTTGATAATGTTTATGATAAATATCTTACTTTTTCAGATGTAGAAAAATATCTCTTAAAAAATAAATTTAGACTTAGCGGAATTACAACTGCGAATAATAATATTTTTGAAGGATTGGTTTTTTTTGTTGATGTAATGTATTTTAATACCAAAATATTTAACCTAAATGATGTTTATTAATGTATAATAGAATTTCCTCACATGGTTTAATGTTCCATAATTTTCATGACGAAACTCATAAAAAAATTCAGGGGTCAATTTCTAAAGATCAATTTATTAAAATAATAAATTATGTGGGAAGAAAAAATATTTTAGATAGTGATGTTTTTTTGAAAAAGTTGAAAGAAAAAAAACTAAAACCTAAAGAAGTTTGCTTAACTTTTGATGATGGAATAAAAAATCAATTTGAAATAATATTACCGGTTCTTGAAGATTTGAAAATAAAAAGTTCTTTTTTCGTTCAATCTTCTATTTTTCAAAATAAGCTAGATTTTCTTGAGGTTTCTAGATATTTCAGAAATTCTTTCTATAAACACATAAATGATTTTTATTTAGATTTTTATAAATTACTAAATACTAATTTTAAAAATTTTTTTCTTAGAAAAAAAAAAATTATTTATCATATGAAAAAACAATCGAGTTTTTATTCATATGAAGATATTAAATTTAGATTAATAAGAGATTATTATCTTAGTCCTTCAAAGTATAAAAGAATAATGATACAGATTATGGAAAAAAAAAAGTTTGATTATAAAAATATATATAAAAATTTAGTATTTAATAAAAAGGATCTTAAAGTTTTAATAGATTTAGGACATGTTGTAGGTTCTCATTCTCACTCTCATCCTGGAGATATGAGCAAATTAAGTTATGATAATCAGATGAAAGAATACAAAAAGAGTATTTCTATTCTTTCAAGCATTACAAGAAACCATATTAATACGATGTCGCATCCTAGCGGTAAGTATAATATAAATACTCTGAAAATTTTAAAAAAACTTAGAATTGAAATGGGTTTTTACGATAAAATGCTTATTGAAAAAAAATATTTGCGATATGCAAAAAATAATAATTATAATTTTTTAATTATACCAAGGCTAGATAGTACATTTCTTTTACATAAAATAAAATAATGAAAATTACATTATTTACATCAAACCAACGTAGGCATATTTATTTGATAAATTTTTTATCTAAATTATGCAATCATTTATATGTAATTCAAGAGAATAACACAATTTTTATCGGCAAAAATCATAGTTCATTTAATAAATCAAAAATAAAGGAAAATTATTTCAAAAAAGTTAAAGAAGCTGAAAAAAAAATTTTTCCAGTCAATTTTATTGATACGAACAAAAAATGTAAATTTAAATTACTACCTATTCAAGTCGGTGATTTAAATAAGTTAAATATTAAAGATCTTAAGGATTTTTTAAAAAGTGATTTGTATGTTGTGTTTGGAAGTAGTTTTATTAAAGGCGCACTCTGTAGTTTTTTATTAAAAAAGAAAGCAATAAATATTCATATGGGTATATCTCCATATTATAGAGGTAGCAGTTGTAATTTTTGGGCTCTATATGATAAAAATAGCAATCTTGTTGGATCCACTATTCATTTTTTAAATAAACAAATTGATAATGGAAAAATTATATACCACGCAGTCAGCGAACCACATAAAAATCCATTCATTTACAGTATGTCAGCGGTAAAATCAGCAATACATTCTTTAAAAACTAGAGTTTTAAATAAAAAGCTTAAAGGCATAAAAATAAATAAAAAAATTATAAGATATTCGAAACAAAAAGACTTTACAGATCTTAAAATAAAAAAATTTTACAAAAAAAAAATTCAGATTAAAAAATTTGTTAATGATTTGCTACACAATAAGTATGTTCTTAAAAAGAAAGATTTTTATAAAATCTATTAACTTGTACTATCCTCCGGTGAAGTGATCGGCACTAATCACACCATTGTCGTTAATTTGATAATTTATTGCTGCAAAATTCTGATCTACACTTTCAATTTGCAAAACACCTTTGGAATTATTTGAAATTCCCAAATCTCTCACAACATCATTTAAATGTAAAATTTTATAAGGTTCTTTAATTTCAAATGTTATACTTTTTAAATATTCTTTTTCTTCAACTAAAATTCTTAGTTTTAAATTATATTGACTAAGACTTTTAACTTTGTTCAAATAAATTATTGCAAGATTTTTTTTATTATTATTTAAGTCAAAACTACAAAACTTTCTACATGATTTCTTATCATTTGATAAAATAGGTACTAAATTATTTTCTTGCAAATCCCAATTTATACTTTCTGTATGTACTTGATCATAAATTTTATATTTATCAGCAAAGTGTACATGAAAATAAGCATTTGAAGAGGTAGTATTCATTTTTGCAATAAATAAATAATCTTCATCAATGAATTTGCCAAATATATTTGATATTCTCTCTAAATAATTTCCACGATTTTTTATAATCTTCTTTTCTATCACAATGCCATTTTTATAAATTAAAAATTCAAAATTATTTTCACTACAATTTGTCTCTTTTTCATCAATAAAAATAAAAGGATCGTACGATTTGATTTTATCATTAGGACAGTAAAAACCAGAAGATATTCTTCTTACATCCGTACTTTGATTTTTTGGTGATTGATGAAAAATTGATACAATTTTATTTTGAACAGTATCTTCAACAGTTAGAAAACCATAATTTGTTTTTTTTGAAATAGTATCATTGTTTTCAATCTGTATCTTGCCTGAGTAATAATTATTATAAAATGAATAATTTACAAAATCTGAAATAGTATATGTCCTAGCCCATTCACTAGACTTTTCTAAAACTGAATAATATTTTGATATTGGCATTGAGTGAACCATGCAATCTACTTTTTCATCCTCACTATATTTTCCTATAAATCTAAAATGTCCATCATTGCCAGCATGATTATTTCCAAATAATGGATGAAATAATTCTAGTATTAATGAATTGTAATTTTTTAACTTCTTATCAAATATTTTGTTTATAGACAACTCCCTCACAATATTAACAGGTATTGAAAAAAACCTTTGATCAAATTCACTCTTATTTTTTAGAAGTGTTATTCTTAAAATTAATTGTTTTCGTAAACTATAATTAACAGAGAAAAAATTATATAAAACTACACTTAATTTATTTTTTGTAATTGGCAACCATCCAGCAACTGAATTTATATTCTCATCTATATCTAAATTTTCCAAATTTTCAAAATTTCCAGGGTTTTTTTTAAATAATTCAGAATTTTTTTCAATTTTAACTGTATTTTTTTTATATAGATTTAATCTAGATACTGATGAATAATATTCTTTAAAAAGCTTTATTCTGTTAAATATAGATAAATTATCCGAAATAAAATTTTTTACACTAAATTTAATTTTTTTTTGTAAACTCACTTCTGTACAGTTTTAATTGTTAGCATTTTTAGTTGAAAACAATTTTCTTTTTTAAAAAAGACTTATATATTAAATTATGAGTATTAATAATGTAAATAAAATTAGATTAAAATGGATTTTAACGCTTATTATTCTGGCATTTTTATTTATATTTATAGATAGATATCTGAATAAAATAGCATTTCCAGCTAATGATTATGAGACATTTTGTAGAGATAAACTTACATTATATTCTTATTGTAAAGATAAAACACATATAAGAGATATTTCAAAAGAGAAATTAAAACAAAATATAATAAAAAAAAATATTAATTCAGAAGGAATTTCAATACATAAAAGTTTAAATTTTAAAGTTTCTGAGGCAGATATAATAATTATGGGGGATTCTTTTATTGAAGCAGATGAAGTCAATCAAAATAAAACAATTGGTTACTTGCTTAATAAATACAAAAAGACTGTTGAGATAGGATATAGAAGTTGGAACTCTTATCAATACAATAAACTTTTTGAAAAATATAAATTTAAAGAAAATGCTACTTTTTTTATTTTTCTATTTACTAATGACTTTGCTCCTAATTATGAATTTTCTTTTCTTAACGTAAAAAAAGATTTGAAAAATTTTGATGATCTCTACAAAAAAGAAAAAATTAAAAAAAAAAAAATTATTTACAAAATTAAAGAAAAGTTTTTCTATAAAAGCTTCACTTATAATGCAATCCGAAAACTCTTTATCAATAAAAAAAATAATTTAGCTCAAGTATCATCTGATAAAAAATTAGATATAAAATTATTAGAAGGTGATTTTAAAAATTGTAATATTAACGTAAACAAAAATGATGTAGATTTGGTGTTATATGACTATATTATTTTTTCAAAAAGCTATAATTGCTGGCCAAAAAAATATCTAACCTACGTCAATTCAGGAATTAATTCATTAAAAGAGTTAAAAAATAATTTGAAAGAAAATCAACAAGTTAAATTTTTTTTTATTTCTCCTGGATGGAGTTTTAAGAATGAAAATACTATAGGAAAAACTTTACACCCTTACAACCTTTCTATGAATTCAATAATTTCACAAAAAGGTCTATCAGACTATTTGGATACACATTTAGGAATAATAGATACAGCTAATATTATTAAACAAGTTAAAAAGGAAACTTTAAATAAATATTATCTGCCAATAGATGGCCATTGGAATGAAAACTCTCATTATTTAATATTCAAATGGATTGAAAAAAATTTAATTTAAAATTAGGACTCAAGTGTCCAATTATTTATGTCTTTATCAATAATTTTATTAGTTAATATAGTCTGATCTTTCTTTTTTATGTCATAAAATAAATCTTTATTATGCAAAACCTCCATTAATTTCATGTGTACATCATACAAATTGCCATAATCGTGTAATTTAAGAGCTTCTAAGATTCTTTTTTTCTTATCTTCTGAAATAAAAAAAGTTAGATCGTTACCACCATTATAATTTTTAATGTCATCTTCACCATTAGATTTTTTAATCCAATTAGGATAATCATGTAAAAAATTTTTATTTATTTTAGAGTTTTCATTTAAATCCTTAAAATCTATATTTTTGTAATAACAAAAATCTGCAACATCAATTAATTGATTTTTAATTTCGTCAATATTTTCATTTTTTATTTTATCAGATAAAAGATCTGAGCCAACTTCGCAAATTTTTTGGCACATCTTCCCCTTTAAATTAAATATTACTTTAGAAGTATATTTTGCATTCATTTTTGCAAAACTTTCAGCTTTTAATTTACCGTCTATAATTTTGCTATTATCTAAATATAATTCCTCTCTTGTATTATACCATTCTTGTAAAGACTCTTTTTTAAATTCATTAAATAATTTTCCTAAGTCATCATCTGACTTTTCAAAATTTTCTATCAATTTAAGAATAAAATCTATCGGATTAACTTTCCATTGTTGTAAAAATTTCATACATTCTATGAAATATCCGTGATTCCAAAATAAAAATATTAGCCAATTTACTGGTCTTAGTGAATGTATTTCTTCTTCTGAAATTGAATCTGTGGAAATAATAACTTCCTCATTTTCTACTACTTTTAAATCATCGTAAATTCCATATCCTTGCGTAAGTATTCTAAATTTTGTTTTAATATTATATTTTTTTTTATATTCAGGATTGTTCATTTCAGTTCCACCCAACATTCTACAGTTAAATGTAACGATTTGGTCAAAATGTTGATCAAATACTTTTCTTAGGCCATCTAAGTAAGATTTTTTTGTCTCTCCAGGTAAGCCTAGAATTACATCGGTGTGAGTTTTTAAACCTTTTGATTTAACATGCTCTCTAACTTTATTAAATTTTTCAATTGATATATTTGAACGTCTTACATTTTTAAGAGTTGTATCATTTAGTGACTCATAAGCTATTGTCACTCCAGCTTGTAACATTGGCTTTAAAATAGATGCTATTTCAATTACTTTTTCATTAGAATTTTTTGCCCAAGTAGCCCAGATAGTTTTTGGCCAGCCATATTTATCGTGGGTTTCTCTTATTTTTTTTGCAATTTCCTCATCTCTTTTGTGCATACCAAAGTTTGAGTCCGCCAAATATAAATATCCATTTAGTAGTTTTTTACTCTCGATGTGCTTTTTTGCAATATAATCGATTTCGGCATTAACTCTTTCGGTGCTGTACCTATTACTAGCTCTTAACCAATCATCACCCCAGGCACAATAAGTACAAGGAAAGGGGCATCCTCTCATCGTTTCTATTATTGCAATTAGATTCTCATCATCAATAAATTTATCTAACGTGCCATCTAAGTATGGCGAAGGTATTATATCCAAATCCTTATATCTTTTTGTTATATCTCCTATAAAAACTTTTTTTAGAGATTTATTGTAATAAGCAACGTTATCAATAACACCTAGATTAGAAGAATATCTATCTAACTCATTAATTGAAAACTTATCGATAATATTTAAAAATCCTGTCTCACCCTGGTTTACAATAAAATAATCTAAAAAATGCTTATTCTTAAAGTATTTATCCAAATCATAATTATTAAAATTAGGCCCGCCCATAATTGTAATTATTTCAGGGTTCAATTTTTTTATTTTTAATAATATTTGATCATTAAGATTCTCATTCCAAGTATAGCTGGCCAGTCCAATTATGTCAGGTTTGCATTTTTTAATTTCGTCTAAAAGTTCATTTGGATAAACAAATAATTTAATTTCTAATTTTTGATTTCCTTTAAAATATTTTTTTGCGTAAGATGATAAATATCCTAAATTTAGAGGGTGGGTAAAGGGACCTTTGCAGGCGTAATTGTTATTTAAACTTGCCAAATAAATTTGGATTTTTTTTTTCATAGTAGTAATTTTTATTTTTTAATTTTTTCAAAATAATTTTACAGTTTTAATTTAAATAAAGATACTAGAAAAAATGTTCTATAGAAGATGATTTATCTTTTTTTAAAAATGAGTAAGCAATAAATCCTTCAAAATTGGACCATAAAGAAATATAGCCAAAATTATTATTTAAGAATGATTTAAAATTTTTAAAAAGCTCTTTAACATAAAATTTTCTAGGAATAAGATCTATATTTTCAAACTCAATTTTTTTTTCAAGATATTTTATATGCTCTGATGAATATAATCTGAAAGTAAGTATGATTTTTTTTGGGATTTTGTAAAATTCTTTATAATTTTCTAAAAATATCTTATTATCGTGGTTCCAGCCAACTGTTCCCCATTGGAATCTCTTACCTCTTCTTTGTGGATGAACTATTCCTACAGAACATTCAAATGGTATCTTATTATCATCTATTGATCCAAAAAGTCCCGTTACTATTCTCGAAGGAAAATGTTTTTTTTTAGTTTGGAAAACTATTTTTTTTGATTTTGAATCATTTTTAAAGACTATTGGTGTATTTTTTTTAAAAAAAATTTTAGATTTATCATTTTTAAACGCCATATAACTTCCCTTAGCATATTTAGGATAAACTATTGTAAGGTAGTTTTTAATATCATCACTTAAGTTTGGAATTTTCATCAATGCTTGGGTTTCTTTAACAAAATTTGTATCAACAATAGAATAATTAAAATTAGTATGTGTTACTTGAAGATCATCTTGAGATTTAGAAACTTTCATGTGCATTAGCCTTGAAAAAGATGAGTAGTTTTTAAAATTTATACTTCCATAAGCGAAATTATTTTTGAAAAATTTTTTAAATTTTTTTAGATACTTAGTGTAATCTAATTTTACAGTTTCAAATTTTTTTATTTTTTTTAAATTTATTTTAATTTTTTTATCCTTGCCTTGAGAGTTAGTCAAAATCAATTCACCAACCTGGCTTTCAATTTCTGAATGTCCATTGTGAAAGATTAAAATATATTTGGTATTTTTTTTTAAATCTCCTGTAGTCCAACAACTTTCACAAACGTTAGTAAATGCTTCATTATTTTCTATTTCAATAAGTGAATGATTCCTAGTATAGGAATGTATCTGTGATATTGCGCTATTATTTCCATATATACACATTACTGCTGCATAAGGAATTATTAAATTTTGCTTTCCAAAAGCCTCTATTTCTATAGATCCTTCCAGAAAAGGATAATCTTCAAGATTTATAACATTGCACTTTTTAAAATTAAAAAGCTTTCTATTAACAATAGAACCATTTAAATGTCTGTAAGTAACAAGTAAAGTTACATCCACATTATTTTTTATTTTCCAATAATTTAAAATTGAGATGTTGGTTTTTATTTTTTTATTTATAACGTAAAAAATTGCAGATGACCGATTGACAAAACCATAATCATTTTTGTAGTTTTTTTTTTGATCAACAAAATATTTTTTCATTAATTTAAATAATTCATAAAATATTATGATAGTTAGATCTGATTAAAGACTTTTTATCTATGTAAAATTTTTTTCAGTGCATAAATCAAGCCAATTGAGCTATTAGTACTGGTCAGCTACATGCGTTACCGCACTTCCACACCCAG
>MDSZ01129211.1_pt1 | contig 11343 bp, 8 predicted proteins | sample 811201 | NCBI WGS metagenome assembly MDSZ01 (sample SAMN05326647, study PRJNA326480) | marine metagenome | isolation source: seawater | place: Indian Ocean: North | collected 2010 | reverse complement strand
TGGTGAAGTTAATTATCCTCAGACTGTTGTAGCCGAATTCAAAACATCTTCATTAAAACAGATAATTGATTATGCTGGCGGGCTAACACCATATGCTAATTTAAATGCATCAAGTTTAATCAGGGATGGAAAATTAATAACACTTGACTTCAATAACCCAAATGCTGATGAAATATTTGAAGACGGTGATATTCTTAATATAGCATCCAATAAAGGAATTGTAAGTACTACGGGAGCTGTTAAAAATGAATCCAATTTTATTTGGAAAAAAGGATTGAAAGCTAAAAATTACATTAAAAATTCTGGAGGTAAATTATTTAATGAGGGCGGGAAGTCTTACGTGGTTTTACCAAACGGTAAAACCAAAAAAATTGGGTTTTTTAAAAACCCTAGAGTTTTCCCTAATTCGGTTATTGTTACTGATTTCAGACCTGAGGGTCAAGGTTTCAAAGAATCTATAACACAATTTATTGATAATTTGTCCGGAACTATAACTTTCATAACAACTACTCTTACAAGCATTTTGATTGCAACCAAATTATAATAGATGAAAAACAATCACGATAATCATCATGCTAATATCAATGAAAATTTGATTGATATAGTAGCTGTTTTAAAAAAATTATGGATTGAGAGAAAATTGATTGTAAAGTCAACAATATCTTTTTTTATAATTGGATGCCTAATTGCTTTGATAAGCCCTGTAATATATACTTCACAAACAACTTTTGTCCCACAAATTAGTGATGATCAAATGTCTCCCTCCAGTAAATTAGGGTCTCTGGCTACACTTGCTGGTCTTGATATAAATTCAAATGATTCGCCAAGTGATTCGTATTTATCTCCGCTTCTTTACACAAAAATTATAGATTCTGAGGAATTTTCTCTAAAATTATTATCATCAGAATTAATAAGTTCAAATTCAGATAAATTAACCATTCGTGAATATTTATTATCAAATAAAAGTTCATTTAGTTTTAACCCGTTTAGTTTTATAAAAAAATATACTATAGGATTATTTTTAAATGAAGAAACCGTAGAGATTGATGACAATATTCTTAAGAATTACAATTTTATTAGTGAACTTGATTATACCCTTCTTAAAAGATTAAGAAAAAAGTTTATGATAGAATTAAATGAAAAAGAAGGATTTGTTAAGGTCTTGGCCACAGATAAAAGTGCTTTAATCAGTACTCAATTAGTGGAGCAAGTAACTAAAAGCCTGCAGTCCAAGATAATTGATATTAGAACTAACAAAATTAAAGAGAGATTAGAGTTCTCAAAAAAACAGTATGATTTGAAACAAGCGGAATTTAACCTTCTGGTCAATAAATTGGCAGAATTCAAAGATTCAAACAAGAATATTTCTACGGCGCTTTTTTTGTCTGAATTACAAAAATTAGAGTCGGAGTATCAACTTCAACAAAATATTTTAATTAATCTTGCCTCAGTTTACAATAATAATAAGATTAAGTTAAACAAGGATACTCCTATATTTTCGGTCATTGACGAGGTATCTGTACCAAAGCAGAGAACCAAACCTAAAAGAACTATTATTGTTATAATCTATGTTTTCTTAGGATTAATACTCTCAGTAGGGTTTATTCTTTTCAAAGATTCCTTATTTAATTTAATTAAAGAATTTAAAGATTGAGTTTTTTAGAAAGAAATCAACTTTCACTTTTATGAATATGTGTAATAGTTGTTATTTGTCTCTATTTTTTATTCCAAACTGAACAAGTTTTTCGTAGTACCAGTTTTTATCAGTCAAACTTTTAACTAAAAAAACACGATAATCCTTATTGATAATCGACTTTAATAAAATATATAATATTCTTTTTATGAACACGAATATCTTTGTACTTTTTGATTGCTCCTTTATAGTTTTCTTAAATTGATCATCAAAACTTTTTAAATACAAACTTGTTTTTGCATTTTTATTAAAGGCAATAGTTCCAACACTATTAAAAACCTCTTGACATGCTGCTAAAAAACAATTTAAAGGATGACTTAGTTTATTTAATGAACATAAAGCATCTATTGTATTAGTTTTGCGAGATAGTAAAAGAACATCATATGCATTCCGTAGTGCTAATTTTTTAAAATAAAAACCATTATCGTTTATTTGATGGGCAATAATCGATAATTTAAGTTTGTTTGCAAAGCTAAGAACTGTAACACCATTTATAACTTGAATATCTTTAGCTACAGAGTTATAATTAAACTCATAATCAAATTTTTTTTTATCTACAAACCTTGAGTGAATTTCTATAACAGCTAAATCTGTTTTTAATTTTAGTTTTGCGTAATGCCTTTCACCGGGGTCATAATAGTCTCTTTTTTTTACTTCAAAATATCCAAAATCCTTAACAATATTAATTGCTTTTGGATAGTATTCTTTTGAAAATATTAAATCAATATCCCCCACCATGCGCTCGGCTATGTCTTCATATATATTTGCTAATAGATTTCCCGTTCCTTTTATAAATATGGGTCTAACATTATTTTTTAATAGTAACTTATTTAGTTTTAGTGCTTGATGAATAATTTTTGTATTCCTATCTCTATTTATATTGGTTATGTATAACATGTAATCAACCAAATCAGCAGGAAGATATTTTAAAAAATCAGTTCTCTTGAAATTACAATATAATGCTGGAAGGACATAATGTGCAGTACTTACTTTAACCACTGCATCCCAATCCACATTCCTTGTTTTTAATATGAGTTCTATCTCTTCTCTATTTTTTACTTCTGAAGAAATAGTTAAACATTTACCAATAAAAAATAGAGTTTCTTTATAATTCAACATATGAAATTTTTACTTGATTAGTACTTCTAGTGTCTGAATATCGAATGTAGAAATCTTTTTTGGACCTCTTTTAGATTTTTTTATACTTTATTTACTAATTTGATTGAAATGTAGTTATTTATAATATTAAAAAATAAATTTAATTATATCTTCTGCAATATTGTCCCTATTAAAATCTGCTAACATTCTATTACACTTAACTTTAAATGTCTTTCTATCTAACTTTTGAATATCGTCGATAGCTTTTAAAAAAGACTCTTTATTTTCTGGTTTAAAACAAACACCGACTTCATATTCATTAATTAATTTTTTAGATTCTCCTTCAACACCTAATAAAATTGGTTTATACATTGCAATATTTTCAAATATTTTGGATGGGATTACATTTTTAAATTCATCTAGTTTCTTTAAATTAACCAGAGAATAATCAGAAATATCTATATACAAAGGAATCTCACTTTTCGTTACACTTTCAAGAAATGTAAAATTTTTTGAATCTAAAGTTTCGGAGTATTTAATCAATTTTTGTTTTTCAGAACCATCACCAATAAATAAAAAATGTAGATTTTGATTTGAAATTTTTGAGATACTTTTTAAGATAAATTTTAACCCATGGGCTTGCCCATGGGTGCCTATGTAAGAGATAACTATTTTATTTTCTAAGCCTAATGATTTTTTAAATAGAATTACATCATCAGGCTTTGATATTTTAAAGTTTTTAACTAAAACACCATTTTTAAATACCCCTATTTTTGTAGAGTTAATTTGGTGCTCTGTTTTTATATATTTCTTAAAACTTTCTGTAACAACGATAATCTTTGACGCAGTTTTATATAAATGATGCTCTATTTTTTTTAAAATTTTGAAGGTTTTAGAACTCTTATTCATTGAACCAACAGCAGCAATTGAATCTGGCCATAAATCTCTAACCTCCATAACCCACGGAATTCTCTTAAAAAGACTTAACATTCTACCTGACATTGGTGTAAAAAATTGCGGACTTGTTGCAATTATTAAATCGGTTTTTACAAATAATCCAAATAAGAAAGAAGTTAAGGCATAGCTCATATAATCTATAATTCGCTTAATAAAACCACTGTTTTCAGTAATATAAGACCAAACTCTAATTACTTTAATTCCGTTTATTACCTCTTTTTGGTACAATTTGTTAGTGTATCCACCAAAAACTTTACCATTGGGAAAATTAGGGAAACAAGTTATTACTGTTATCTCATAACCCATCCTAGACCATTTTAAACAATGCTCATAAGTTCTTGTTGCAGGGGCATTATTCTCAGGAGGAAAATTATCAGTTAAAAAAAGAATTCTCATAATGAGATTTTAGTTCTTAATTCTTTGTCGAAAATTACAACAATTTTATAAGCTAAGTTAGTCTTATTAAAACCACCTGACAACTCATACTCTTCAACAGTAATATTAGATGCTTTCTCAAATTCAATAGATAATCCAGAGGGTTGGATTCTCACAATATTTTCATTAATTAATGGTTTTTTAATTGAAGAATGAAAATGAAAAAATGCTTTCGCGTTGTTAGAAGTAAATCTGTTTATTTTATCTGTTATAATTAAATCTTTGCTTCCCCACAAAAAAGATCTTGTATGTTTATAACCATAACTAAAGTATCCATCATGACTAGCTTCAATAAGATTAGGCTTTTCTATTAAATCAATAATTTTAGCTCTTTTAGCAACTCGAAATCCTCCCCACACTTGAGATTGGTCTTTATCACCTATTTTTACTGTATTGTGTGACTGTGTTTCTCTCTCTTCTTGTCTTCTAAAGTTTTTTTCATAGGTAGACGTTCCAGTATCTACAATAACAGGCTTTCCATTATTTACCAATTCAAAACTAAAGGTATCGCTGTGCGCATGACCGGGCTGATAAGATGGTCCTATCTTCCCAATATCTATAAGCAATTCATAATTTAGAGATTTAATTTTTCTGTAACCAGAATCATTAAGTGGTATTATTTTATTTAAAATACCTAAATGTTCTGCGTAAGAAAATAAATATTTTGAGCGTGGAGCTATGTTGTAAGTTGCATCATTAAGCATAGGGATTTCACCATTTTCATAGGTTATATTTTTAAGCCATGAATTCATTAATAAGGCTTTTTCTTTTAAAAAATAAATTAAATTATCCTTCCTCCATAATGGATTTAAATTTATTAAGTTGATACAATCTAATAACCTAAAAAAAAGGATTTGATGATACATTGGCGACAACTCATAATGAGCCCCGTCATTTAAGATTTGTTCATCTAACTCTGAGATTAATAACTTTTTAGATTTGGCATATAACCTCTCATCTTGAAAATAGTAGGCTCCAAATAATAAAGAAAATGAATTTTCTAGTAAATGGTTACCTAATAAATGGTATTCTAAGTTTTTAAATAATATTTTATAGTGATAATAGAGAGCTCTATTTATTACAGTGTTATTTATTTCATTCTCTGAAAGAAACTTCACCCAATTAATTCCTCTTAAAGAAATTGGGTAAGGTTCTTTTCCATCTTTTAAAATCTTATCATTTTTTATATAATCAATTATAAGGTCAATTCCAATTTCCTTGGATATTCCATCTTGATTTAAAAAATCAAAATAATTTAAATTATAAGTCCACAACTTTCCATAATCACCATAATTCCAATCAATTTGACCTGAAAATTGATGTGTAATATTTAAAAAAGTAAAAGATTTACTTCTATTTAAATAAATAACAGGGTGGTTCAATTTACTCTCCCACTTAATTGGCCCAAAAATCGGTACCGATTTTTGAATAATCTCTTTGCCAATAATTCTATTCTTGACAAAATAATAAAAGCGGTAATAAACCTGTAATGGTTTAAGATATCTAACAGTGTTAATTAGTAGTTTTAATTTACTAATATCCATTTTCCTTCTTTCAATGAATCTATCGCAGCAAAAGAAGCTCTTGTTGTATTTACAATTTCATCAAAAGGGATAATTGCTTTGCCACCATTTTTTTGTTGAGTAACTAAGGCTTGAAATTGATTAAAGTGTCCTTTGTCTTGGCCTGATTTTGTACCAGAAAAACCTTTAAAGCCATATCCTTTTAATTTTCTCCAATTATCCATAACAAGTGTTCTCTCTTGTGAATACACTTCTACTCTTTCTTTTGAATAAACTTTGCTTCCGTTGGAAAAATAATTAATAACTGCACTGCTTCCATTTTCATATTTTAACAGAATACTCGCATTATCTGTATTTTCTTGTGGGTTTTTCCCCATAGCATTCATACAAACTGAGGTTACTTTTGACCCTGATAAATAAGAACATAAGTCTATGTAATGGCATGCTTCACCTATAATTCTACCTCCTCCAAGTTCCATATCGTGCACCCACTCATCCTTAGAAATAAAACCAGCATTCATAGTTGCAACTATATTAATAGGTGTTTTTTCACTTCCTAAAATTTTTTTCATTTTTTTAGCTAAAGGGGCAAAGCGCCTATTAAATCCTACAGATATATTTACATCTTTGGAATTATAATTTTGAATAATTTCATCTAATTCTTTTTTATTCAATGCTAATGGTTTTTCTACAAAAACACTTTTCCCTGTTTTGATCGCTTGAATCGTCATTTTGGCATGCATATGATGTCGAGTTGTAACAATTACTAAATCTATTTCTTCATCTTTTAATATTTCACGATATTCTGAAGTTGAATTTGCTATGCCGTACTTCTTAGCCATAATTGTAGATGTCAATCCACCAGAACTTGCAATATATTTTATATCTGCTTTACACTTTTTGAGGTTCGGTAAAATAGTTGAACTAGTGAAATTCCCTGATCCGATAATCCCCAAGACACCCTTTTTACCTTGAAAAGACTTATTTACTAGTTGAATAGTGTTTTCTTTCTTGCTTGAAGAATTATACTCCAAAATTGAAGCGATGGATTTAGAATTTGACATATCTCCATAAATCTTTTGATATTCATCCAGAGGAACTCGCTGTGTAATTAAAGGATTTACATCCAGTGTTTTCTTTGAAATTGCATTTAGGATAGCTTCAAAATTTCTTTTTTCAGTCCAGCGAACATAACCAATAGGATAATCATTTCCTTTTTGCTCATATTCTTCATCATATCTTCCTGCTCCATACGAACATGAAACTTGAAATGATATTTCTTTTTCATAAAAATCAGATCTGCTGATATTCAATCCAATTACACCAATTAAAATAATTCTACCACGTTTACGACACATATTTGCAGATTGAGAAATAATCTCGTTACTTTTATTAGATGCTGTAATAATTACTCCATCGGCACCTATTCCATTGGTAAAAGATTTTACAAACCTTACTTGATCTGTTCCTTCAGCAGGGTTAATTGCAATAATTCCTTTTTCTTTAGCAATATTAATTTTATTTGCATCAAAATCAAATCCAATGACATTACATCCATTAGCTTGTAATAACTCAGCAGTTATTAATCCGATTAACCCCAAGCCTACAACAACTACTGTTTCTCCAAATGTTGGGTTTAATAGACGAATTCCTTGCAATCCAATTGCTCCAATTACCGTAAATACTGCCTCATCATCAGTAACATTTTCAGGAATCTTAGCGACTAAATTCTTGGGGACACAAACATACTCAGCATGATTTCCATTAGAAGCGACACGATCTCCTATGTTAAATTCTTTAACTCCTTTTCCAATAGCAACTACTTTTCCAACATTGCAATAGCCCAAGGGCAAAGGTTTACCAAGTTTATTAAAAACAGCTTCAATTGTTGGACGAATACCATCTGTTCTAATTTTATCAATTACCATTTTAACTTTATCTGGTTGTTGTTTTGCTTTCTCAATAAAATTTGCTTTACCAAAGTCAACTAACATTTTTTCTGTTCCTAGTGAAACCAATGTTCGAGTTGTTTTAATCAAAACTGTTCCTGATTTAACTTTTGGAACAGGAACTTCTTCTAAAATAGTATCTCCTTTTTTAAGGTCCTGTATTATTTGTTTCATATTCTTTATAACTTAAAATGAATTAATATAAAGGCTTTCGCTCTTGCCTATTGGGATAACTTATTAATACTGCTCTATATTTCCCTTTGAAAACAAAAAGGCTTCCAGCTGCTGCTCCAATAATCTTAAATTTATTTATTAGTTTCTTAATATCATCTAAACTGCCTGCTCCTCCCAAAACGGTAATAGGTATACTGCATTTTTCTCTGATATTTTCTATTAAACTTATATCGTAACCTAACATAGTTCCATCATTATCAATGGAATTTATAACAATCTCACCTACCTCAATCTCTTCTAATTTAGAGATAATCTCCTCCAATTTCCATTTACTCTTTTTTGTTCCATTATGTGTATAGATATCGTATCCTCCAAAAAACTTTTTTTTTAAATCTAATACAACTACGATACTCTGATTTCCAATTACAGATCCAATTTGCTTGCAAAGATCTATATTGGTAAGTGCTGAATAAGACAGAGCTACTTTCTCTGCACCTAGACTTATAATTTTTCTTGCTTGCTCAATAGTCTTTATTCCTCCACCGTAGCAAAATGGCATTCTGCATTCATCTGCTAAATTTTTTACCATTTTTAAATTTGGCGTTCTATTTTCTACAGTTGCATCAATATCTAGAACTATTAATTCGTCGACTTCTTTTTCATTAAAGATTTTTACAGCATTGATGGGGTCTCCAACATATTTTGGATTTTTAAATTTGACTGTTTTTACTAAACCTTTATTGTGAATAAGTAAACATGGTATAATCCTGGATCTTAACATATCTTTAGCTCAGAAAAATTTTTAAGTAATTGTACACCATTACCGTGGCTTTTTTCAGGATGAAATTGAGTTCCAAAAATATGATTAGCATAAATTGAAGATGTAAATTGACCCCCATAATTTGAAGTTGTTAAGATATTCTCCTCTTTTTCGCATACAAAATGAAAACTATGTACAAAATAAAATCCAAAATCATTATCTATTCCATTGAAAAGGTCATGCTTTCGGGTGTCGGTTATTACATTCCATCCCATATGAGGTAGTTTTGGTTTTAATTTAATTTTAGATTCATCAAATTTCTTAACCTTCCCAGGTATCCAACCTAGTCCCGGTAAATCTCCTTCTTCACTTCCATATCCCATTACTTGCAATCCAACACAGATTCCTAATATCGGAACTTTTTTATCAATAACTAATTCATTCAGTTTATCTTTAAGGCCTGAGTCTATTAATTGTTGCATTGTTGCATCAAAGGCACCAACGCCAGGTAAAACCAGCTTATCAGCTTTTTCTAAATCATTTGGTTTTGTTATTAGTTGATATTTTATATTTAGATTTTTATATATGGTTGCTATTGCTTGAATATTTCCCGAACCATAATTTATTATTCCTATCATCTCTTTCCTCCTTTTTCTAATCCTAACATTCTCATCACTTTTGCTCCAATACTATAAATAGTCTCTTGAGATTTATAATCTCTATAACTTTTGTTTGGTGCATCCATATATGATTGTAATTCTTCAACAGATATACCTAGTTTGGTAGCAACATATTCAAAATCTTGATGAATAGTTTCTGGGTTGTAAGCAGGAGATTTTAATTTCTCTAATGCTTGTTTTCTGGTCATTTGATTTGTTAATATTAAACTAGAATATTGAACTTTTCTAGTATCATAACCAAATTTTTTTGGCAACCAAAAACTTTCATAAAACCTTGTAAATCGTGACTCGAAGTGTTTTTGAGGGTATTTTTGATAACCAAATTTATCAACTAGAAGTTGCATAGCTTCATCTTTATTATAGGGAATAAAATCTAATGGTCTAATTAATTTTATTTTTTTAACATATGGTAAATATACTTTATGCCATAAAATATTCGTTATTGGATAATCTATAAGTTTTCCTGTTCCATGTTTTTTATATATGTCTCTTAATTGTATGGAATCAGATTGATAGTACATCCACTCTAAAGGATTTCTTACACATTCAGTGGAATAGTTACCACCCGTTAATATATATTTAATTTTATGCTTTGAAGCAAATTTATACATAGTTGCGAAAAAAGCATGATCTTGTGGAACATCAATATGCGGTACTCCAGATTTGAAGAATGCTAATTGTAAATCTTTAATTTCTTCCCAATTAATAACTTCAGTATATAAATCTAATTCAAGACCGTCTATTAACCTTTGAATATTATTTACAGCAATCTGAGAATTCCAGCCTGCATCAACATGAAAAACTAGAGGTCTCAATCCATATTTCTCTTTCATTATATAAAGAAGATATGAGCTATCAATTCCTCCACTCATACCCATAAGACAATCAAAGTCTTTTCCTTTTCCTTGATTTTTTATTTTTTTTACAATATTATTCAAAGCTTTATCACCACGTTTATCAGTATGCCAATTTGGTAAAATTTTAGAATAAAATGTATTACAATGATCACAAACACCCTTTTCATCAAAAATTATTTTTGAATCTGTAGTGTCCATTACGCAGTTTGTACAAATTTTTATTTTTTTCAAATAAATTTTTTTGGTTTAATATTTCATGTCAATTTTGCTAACTCGTGTATTATCTATAGCGTCCTTAAATCCTTGTGCCATATTTACTATTGTGCAGTATTTATCATAGTAACGATAAGCATTTTCTCCCAATTTTAAAGCATAATCTATATTGTTACAAATTAGTGTAAGCTTATTGTTTAAATCACTTAAGTCACTTTCACATAAAATTCCGTTAAAATCATTTATTATATTTGATGTTTCTCCTCCACTAATAGCATCTTTTTTGGTTAAAAAAGGTACTCCAAATCCAAAACTTTGTAACACTGATAAACCTGCCTGTCCTAGAGAAACCGATATAATTGCTTTATTATATTCTTTGGCCAATTTAGAATTATCAGTGATTTTACCTTTGAGAAATACTCGATTATTAAGTCCATAATTATTAATCATTTTTTGGATAAGGGAAAAATTATCTCCATCTCCTATTAATGTAAGATTAATATCTGCGGGTATCTCATTTTTTATATTATTAAAAACATCAACTAAAACATCTAGTTGTTTTCTACAAACAAAAGAACCAACAAATAATAATGATTTTTTCTCTTTATGTAAGAAGCATTTATTTCTTGGGCTTACATTAATTGTATTATTTGCGACATACATTATTTCTTTATCAATTCCTAGACTTACAAATTCAAAAAAATGTTTTCTTGAATATAGTATTATTTTGTATTTATAACTCATTAATTTCAAACGTAAATAATCCTGAATCTTATTTCCATTTATCCATGGTCCCCATAAAATAAAATTGACTTGTTTAAATCTTATTAGACTTATGAAATTTGATAAATAATAAAAGTTAAAAAGGAGGATTACCGAATCATAATTATTTGTTCTTATTTGTTTAAACAAACTTTTCTGAAATATAAAGGATAAAAAATTAGATGTTGGGCTTATAACTTCATTAAATGTATCTTTTTGATCTTTAACTTTTTTACCTGAAT
>MDSZ01086233.1_pt1 | contig 11343 bp, 6 predicted proteins | sample 811201 | NCBI WGS metagenome assembly MDSZ01 (sample SAMN05326647, study PRJNA326480) | marine metagenome | isolation source: seawater | place: Indian Ocean: North | collected 2010 | reverse complement strand
TAATTTTCATTGAAGCTAGGGTTTTCCTATCATTTTTATTTAAACAAGGTAATTGCGAAAGAGTCTCTTCATTACTGAATGAACCGGCATTCTCTAATAACTGAAATACAATCCCTCTAACTAAACCAGAACAATCAAAATTCTGAAGGCCAATCAAGGGTGATAAAATATTTTTAATTAGTACATTGATCCACCTACTTATATAATCATAAATTTTTTTCTTAATTTTTATATTACATAGTTCATCACATAGTATTATTATGACAGGCTCCAATATGCTTGGCCCACTTGACAGTCTTGCGATTTTTTCCTTATTCCATAGTATATTTCCGCAATCATCTAAACCAAGGAATTCATAACCGCTCGAAATTATTTTATTAATTCTGCTTTCAAGCTCATAGGAAAGAACACTGTTAGATACACTTCGTATAATTTTATTAGACTTTTGGTAAGTATTATCTGGAGTAAATGATAATCCTATTATACTTCCAATAGAATGACCGTCGACAATTAACTTGCTTTCATCATTTATCCTCGTATTTATATTCTCATTCTTCTTTAATTTCTTTGAAAAACTTGCAGTTCTTCGGTCTATAAATTTTTGTGTTAACTTTTCATTAAGAATATCAGATAATTTATCTTCAATTTTTTTTGTTTTTTCTTGCCAATACTTTTCTGATTCAACCCAACCGGTTCTATTTGCCAAATAAGTCCAAATTCTTATAGCAGCAATTTTATCCATTAAGAGGTGAATATCTCCATTTATTTTTTCAAGTTTTGATACATGAATTTTTATCCAATCCTCCGAAAGTATTTTTTTTTCACCCGTTAGTTGTTTAAAGACATTTACTAAGAATGCAGCGTGAACCTCCGGTAAGAGCTTTCTAAAATCAGGAACTTGAGCAATATCCCATAATAGACGAATGTCCTCTTCAGATCTTAACCCTTTAGTAATCTCAAAATTTTTCTGCAGAATCTCAAGTATTACCTGATCGTCTGCCGGAGGTGATTTCATAAATTCTGACTTTGGTGATGGCTTTTTTAGACTCCTTATTAAATTATTAATAGAGGTGAAATTAAGTTCATTATTTCTCCAATAAACTCTATCTACATTTTTAAACTCATGTGATTCAATTGATCTTATTACCTCTTCAGGAATTTCTTCAACTCCTGTCAATGTACCAAAAGTTCCATTTTTTTTATTTCTTCCAGCACGCCCTGCAATTTGTGCAAGCTCAAGAGAGCTTAGCTTTCTTCTTCTTCTTCCATCAAATTTTGTCAAAGAAGCAAATGCTAGGTGGTCGACATCCATGTTAAGGCCCATACCAATGGCATCTGTGGCAACTATATAATCAACCTCTCCAGAATGATATAGGTCAACCTGAGAATTTCTTGTCCTTGGGCTCAACGCCCCAAGGACTAAGGCAGCTCCTCCTTGCGCCCTTCTTAATACATCCGCAATTTCATATACTTCTTCCCTTGAAAAAGTTACAATTGCGGTTCTCGGTGGAAGGTTTGTTAGTTTTTTTATTCCTGAATATTTTAGTGAAGATAAACGTTTCAAATTACTAATTTTTATATCGGGTATTATTTTTGTTATTAAAGGCCTCATATTCTCAGAGCCGAGGAGCATCGTCTCAGATTGCCCCCTACTAGATAAAATCCTTTCGGTAAAAATGTGGCCTCTTTCCCTATCTGCAGACAACTGAATCTCATCAACAGCAATAAAATCAACTTTTTTGTCTATTGGCATACTCTCTGTTGTGCAAATATAGTAGCTCGCTTTTGGGGGAATAATTTTTTCCTCTCCAGTAATGAGAGCAACATTATCAACGCCCTTCTTTGAAACTGCCTTTTCGTAATTCTCCCTAGCAAGTAAACGGAGAGGGAAACCAATGATTCCAGAACCAAAACTTAGCATCTTTTGCATAGCAAAAAATGTCTTACCTGTATTTGTTGGCCCAAGGAGCGCCTTAATCTTAGAATTTTGAGTCAAAGTCATTAACATTACTCTTAAGTAATTTTATATAATTTATACCCAATCTTTCGCTAATGTGAGTCATTTTGTTAAAAATTTAAAAAAACCCCTTGCCTAATGGTTAATTAAAACCGATATATCTTATAAATAAACAAAATAAAATCAGGGGAAATTTAAAATGTCTGAGGAAAAATTATCGTTCCAGGCCGAGGTGTCTCAATTATTGGATATAGTGGTAAATTCGCTTTATTCAGAAAAAGAAATTTTTCTAAGAGAGTTAATTTCTAATGCTTCTGATTCATGTGATAAACTTAGATATCTCTGTTTAACCGAAAAAGCCCTTTCCTCCGAAGATAGTGAAAATCTCTCTATCAATATTTCGTTAGACGAGGACAATAAAAAAATCTCCATTATTGATAACGGTCTTGGTATGAGTAAAGATGATCTTATCAATAATCTGGGCACAATAGCCAAATCCGGAACAAAAGATTTCATGAAATCTCTAACAGGTAATAAGACAAAAGATGTTTCACTAATTGGACAGTTTGGCGTTGGCTTTTATTCTGCATTCATGGTTGCTAAGAAAGTTGAAGTCTTTACAAAAAAAGCTGGAGAAGATGAATCTTGGCATTGGGTATCCGATGGTAAAGGTACCTTTAAAATTACTAACATAAAAGATGTTAATAGAGGTGCGAAAATTGTTCTACATTTGAGAGCTGATGCTAAAGAATTTTTAGAAATACCAAGAATCAAAAATATTGTAAAAACATATTCAGACCATATATCAATACCAGTAAATTTAGAAATAAAAGATGAGAAAGGTCAGCTAACAAAAGAGACAATTAATTCTGCATCTGCTTTATGGACGAGGCCAAAAAATGAGATTACCAATGAACAGTATTCCGAGTTTTACAAACATATATCACACGGATTTGATGAGCCATGGCATACTCTTCATTTTAGAGCAGAAGGTTCAATAGAATATACTGGTTTAATGTTTATCCCTACGAACAGACCATTTGATCTATTTCAACCAGAAAGAAAAAGTAAAGTAAATCTTTATGTAAACAGAGTATTCATTGCAAATGACCTTGAGGGCCTTCTTCCTTCATATTTAAGATTTATGCGTGGGGTAATAGACTCGCCAGATCTACCTTTAAATATTAGTAGAGAAATGTTGCAGGATAATCCGCAGTTAAGAAAAATAAAAAAAGGACTAACATCAAAGATTTTAAGAGAGTTAAAAGATCGAATAAAAGATAGTGAAAAATACAATACATTCTGGACTGCATTTGGTGCAGTTCTGAAGGAGGGCATTTACGAAGACTTTGAGAAAAAAAATGAGATATTGGACTTATGTATTTTTACAACTCTAAATAATAGCTCACCGATAACACTTAATCAGTATATTAATAATTTAGCTAATGCACAAAAGTCAATCTACTACTTAACTGGTGAAAATGTTGATATACTCAAAACGTCACCACAACTTGAAATCTTCAAAAATAAAAATGTAGATGTAATACTTCTCACAGACCCGGTAGATGAATTTTGGATTAGCACAACTGAGAAATATAAAGATTATCCATTTAAATCAGTAATGGTTACGGATGACGAAATAGAAAAAATAGATGCTAAAGATGAAACAGAAAAAAAGATTAAGAATGAAGACAAAACAGAAGATGTAGATATCAAAGAACTTATCTCAACCATAAAAGAAGCATTAGGTAATGAAGTAAAAGAAGTGAAAGCCTCATCACGTTTAGTTGGAAGTCCAGTCTGTCTAGTAGGGGAAGAAGGTGGAATGAGTCTACATATGGAAAGGATGATGAAACAACAAGGTCAAAATCTCGATAGCCCAAGGGTTTTAGAAATTAATCCGAAACATACACTTATAAAAAAATTATCGAAACAAAATAAGGAACTAATTACTGAGATTTCTCTCTTACTTTTAGATCAGGCAAGAATCATAGAAGGTGAAGCAATACCAGATAGAGCTAATTTTTCCGAAAGAATGTCAAAGTCATTGGAGAGGTCAATAGATTAAGAAACCTAATCTGCTAATTTTCTTAACACATAATGAAGGACTCCACCATTTCTGAAATAATCCATCTCCCCATCCGTATCAATTCTGCATTTAGCAAGAAAGCTTGACCTTGAGCCGTCAGACCTTTTTATACCAACACTAACTTTTGATCTTGGGCTTAATTTACTCAAACCTAACACTTCAACCTTTTCGGTACCATCCAAGCCTAAGGTTTTTCTACTTACTTTTTCCTCAAATTCCAAGGGGAGAACACCCATACCAATTAGGTTAGATCTATGAATTCTCTCAAAGCTTTCGGCAATAACCACTCTTATTCCCAGAAGATTTGTTCCCTTAGCCGCCCAGTCTCTTGAGGACCCTGTACCGTATTCCTTGCCAGCAAAGATAACTAAAGGTACGTTCCTCTGCTTATAGTCCATTGCAGCATCATATATTGGCATAACTGTTGCGCCAGGATATAGCTTTGTAATACCTCCTTCAGTGCCTGGAACCATTTCATTTCTTAATCTTATATTGGCAAACGTACCTCTCATCATTACTTCATGATTTCCTCTTCTCGAGCCGTAGGAATTAAAATCAATTTCATCAACCCCATTATCAATTAAATATTTTCCAGCGGGGCTATCTGATTTAATTGCTCCTGCAGGAGAAATATGGTCAGTGGTAACAGAGTCCCCTAATATAGCTAAAACTCTTGCATCCCTTATATCATCGATAGGTTTGGGTTCCTTTGTAATATTATCAAAATAAGGCGGCCTTCTTACATATGTAGAGTCACCTTGCCAATCATATGTTTCACTTTCTGAAACTTTTACGTTTTGCCATTCAGCAGGCCCTAAAAATACATCTGAATATCTTTTCTCAAACATTTCCTGCGTAAGATAATTGTTTATACAATTGTTTATTTCTTCGTCACTTGGCCAAATATCCTTTAAGTAAACATCCTTACCCCTGGAGTCTTTACCCAGTGAGCCGGTTGTTATATCAATGTTCATAGTTCCTGCAATGGCGTAAGCAACAACCAGTGGGGGGCTTGCTAAATAATTTGCCTTAATATCTGGGCTTATTCTTCCCTCAAAGTTTCTATTTCCAGACAAAACGGAAACAGCAACTAAATCTGATTGATTTATACTTTTAGAAATATTTAAATCTAATGGCCCTGAGTTACCTATACAGGTTGTGCATCCATACCCTACAACATAAAAACCTAAACCCTGTAAGTCCTTGAGAAGCCCAGCTGCTTCAAGATAATCACTAACCACCTGAGACCCAGGAGCCAAGGTTGTTTTAACCCATGGTTTTCTGGATAGTCCTTTTTCTAGTGCTTTTCTAGCCAGTAAACCTGCCGCAAATAAGACAGAAGGATTAGACGTATTTGTGCATGAAGTAATAGCAGCTATTACAACATCTCCATCAGATAATTGATCTTTAGCTTCTGGGCCTGCTAAGTCACTAACTGGTGAGCTTTTAAGTTTGTTCCTCCCAAAGGTTTCTCTTAACTCTTTGGCAAAGGCCTCCTTTGATTTTGATAAAACAACGCGATCCTGTGGCCTTTTTGGACCGGCAATAGATGTTTCTACCTCACTAAGGTCTAGTTCAAGCTGATCAGTAAAAATAGGATCTTCCGTGATATCCTCTCTCCACATTCCCTGCCTTTTTGCATACTCCTCAACCAATAAAACTCTCTTTTTGTCTCTCCCGGTAAAGTCTAGATATCTGCAGGTTTCAGAGTCTATGGGAAAAAATCCACAAGTAGCACCGTATTCCGGAGCCATATTTGCAATTGTCGCTCTATCTGTTAATGAAAGCTTCGACAATCCGGGACCAAAAAATTCTACAAACTTCCCGACAACACCTTTTGCCCGGAGCATCTCTGTAATCTTCAAAACAAGATCAGTAGCTGTTGTCCCAGGAGTTAATTTTCCTTGAATTTTAAAGCCAATCACTTCTGGGACTAACATTGATAATGGTTGCCCGAGCATCGCGGCTTCTGCCTCAATTCCACCTACACCCCAACCAAGAACTGCTAGTCCGTTAACCATGGTTGTATGACTGTCGGTTCCTACTAAAGTATCTGGATAGACAACTTTTCTTCCGTTAGAGTCATTGCTCCATACCACCTGTGCTAAATGCTCTACATTCACTTGATGACATATTCCAGTCCCTGGGGGCACAACTCTAAAGTTTGAGAAACCTTTTTGACCCCATCTAAGAAACTCATATCTCTCAGCATTTCTTTGAAACTCAAACTGAATATTTTTTTTCATAGAGTCTTTAGAACCATATTTGTCTGCAGTGACGGAGTGATCAATAACAAGCTCAACTGGAGATAATGGATTAATTTTTTGTGGATCACCACCTAGAGATTTCATTGCTTCTCTCATCGCTGCTAGATCAACAACAGCAGGAACACCTGTAAAATCTTGCATTAAGACTCTTGCAGGCCTATACATAATTTCTTGATTTGATTTTCCATCACTCAACCAGCTAGACAAAGATAAAATGTGGTCTAATGTGACTGACTCCCCGTCCTGAAATCTTAATAAGTTCTCCAAAATAACTTTAAGAGAAAATGGAAGTCTCGAAAAAGAAGTTTCTGTAGCCTCTTCAATAGCCTTAATACTATAGTAATCATATTCCTCATCAAAAATCTTTATGTGTCTCTTTGTATCTATTATATTTTTTGCAGAATCTTTCACAAAACTAGCCCTCATATGAAAGGTTAAATTATAGCGTAATTTAGTTTATTATATATATATGTCTATTCAACAACCATCAGTAAGTAAATTAATTGTATCAAATTTATCTACCAGTCGCGGTGGAAAAATGATTTTTGATAAATTGAGCTTTTCCTTGGCGCCTGGAGAGATATTGCTTGTAAAAGGAGAAAATGGGAGCGGTAAATCAACACTGCTCTCTAATTTAGCTAACATTCTCCCCCCAACATCTGGCAAAATTTGTCTTAAGACAAGAAAAACTCAGAAAGTCCGATATATTGGACACAAACTAGCAATTAAAACCACCTTAACTGTGAGGCAGAACTTATCCTTCTGGTGTAAATTATACAATGCAAATAATAAATTTTTTGAAAAAAGTGTAAAAGACTTTTCTCTATCACACTTTCTTGATTTCCAAATAAATAAACTTTCAGCAGGATTAATAAAAAGAGTATCTCTAGCAAGACTTTTAATTGGAGAGTCATTGCTTTGGATACTTGATGAACCCTATATAAATATGGATAAAAAAAATATTGAACTTTTAAATAAGATAATAAAAATAAATCTAAATAAAGGCATTATGGTTGTTATTGCTTCGCATCAGCCAATTCAAATAGATTCTCATAAAAGCCTCGATTTAGCATTTTCACCTCCATATCTTTCAAACTCACAAGAAGATTAGAATGTTTCTATTCGAATTGTTAAAAAATGAAATAAAAATTTCTTCATTAAATAGGGGGGATAGTTTATTTGTAGCAATATTTTTTCTGGTAACTATTAGTCTTTTTCCGCTTGGCGTTGGGCCAGATACAATTACATTGTCTAGGATAGCACCAGGTATCATTTGGATTATGGCGCTTTTAACCTCAATAGTTTCTCTCGACCGCTTATTGTCAGATGATTTAGACGATGGAACAACTGAGATGTTAGTCTCATCAAATATTGATTACACGATTATAGCGCTAACAAAAATAATTACACATTGGTTAACTACAGGTCTTCCAGTGATACTTATGGCACCACTTCTCGGACTAGCATTACAAATGCAAGGTTCTAGCATAGGCACTCTGATAATTTCTCTTTTTTGCGGAACTCCAACCTTAAGCTTAATTGGAACATTTGGCTCTGCTTTAACTCTAAATGCAAGACATCGAGGAATCTTAATACCTTTATTAGTTTTACCTTTAAATATTCCTATATTAATTTTTGGAAGCAGCTGTGTGACTCTAGATAATATTAACTTTGACCCAAATGGTTCATTTTTAGTTATGATAGGAATATTACTCATTGCTATTACCCTTTGTCCTTTAGCGATTTCAATTTTACTAAAAATGTCCATAGAAAAATAAAAGAACATGATTATCTTATTGAAAACCAAACAATAAAAGCTTAAGCATTAATTATGCATTTTATGGCCAACCCCAATATATTCTCTAAAATAATGGAAGCCCTAATACCTTGGGTAATCGTTATTTTTGTTTTTTCAGGGACATTAGGCCTTATTTTTGCTCTATTTATCTCACCACCTGATTACCAACAGGGAGACTCCGTCAGAATCATGTATGTTCATGTGCCTTCTGCGTGGATGGCTCTTTTTTCATATGCAATGATAGCGCTAGGAAGTTTATCATTTTTGATTTGGAGACACCCAGTCGGTAGCTTAATAGCAAAGGCATCTGCCCCAGTAGGGGCAATTTTTACAATTTTATGTTTAGTCACAGGTATGATCTGGGGAAAACCAATGTGGGGTACGTATTGGGTATGGGATGCTCGACTAACTTCTATGCTTATACTACTTTTTCTCTTTATTGGTTATATGCTTATTGGAAATGCATTTGAAAACCAAAACCATGGTAACAAGGTTGCCTCAATTTTTGCCTTAGCAGGGTCTATTAATTTACCAATAATAAAATTCTCTGTAGATTGGTGGAATACATTACATCAGCCATCGATATTCTCAATGGAGGGAATATCAGTAAGCAATGAAATGTTAACGCCACTATTTCTTATGGCAATTTGCTTCCAATCATACTATTTATTAATACTATTTATGAATATTAAGAAACAAATAGCTATTATCAAAATAAATAACCATATAATTCTTAGTATTTCAAAAAAAGAGAAATAAATCAGAGGTGAAGTATTACTAATCTAACAGAAAATATTAATCGTTTTTTCAACTTTGATAATTATGCTGGTTCAATATTTTCCTCATATTTCCTAGTCTTAGGGTCTCTTTTAATTTTTTTTGTGATTTCACGAAAACTTATGTTAAAGAACAAAAATAAACTAAATAGATTAATTAATAAGGAAAAGTAATTGTTTTACCATTTTCCAAATGAGGTAACTTTTGGGAGTATTTAAGGATTAGGTAATTGAAGAAAAAAACTATTCGACTTTACTATTTTTTAGTTGGTTTTGTTGCTTTAGTGCTGGGCACCTCACTAATATTGAATGCTTTTGAAGATGGTATAGTATTTTTTTACTCCCCTACAGATCTAAAATTAAAGAAAATTGACAGTAATCAAAAAATAAGAATAGGTGGTTTAGTTAAGCTAGGAACACTTACTCAAAACAATGAATTATTTTCTTTCAAAGTCACGGACAACGAAGAAAATATCGATGTAAGATTTACTGGAATATTACCTGACTTATTTCGCGAGGGACAAGGAGTTGTGGCAGAAGGGTACCTAATAAAACCTGGAGAGTTTAATGCCATTGAAATTCTTGCAAAGCATGATGAAAACTACATGCCAAGAGAGGTTGCTGATGCAATTAAAGCCTCAGGTGAGTGGAGGGGAGATACTGAAAGTGGTAAACAATGATACCTGAGATTGGCTTTTTTACATTGTCTCTTTCGCTTGGGGTAGCTTTAATCCAATCTGTCATGCCATTGATTGGACTAAAAAAAAATAATCTGACACTTATGTCATTAGCAGACAATGCAGCTATTATGCAAGTTCTATTACTTAGTATATCTTTTGCAACATTAATACACTCTTTCATCAGTTCTGACTTTTCTGTAATTAATGTCTATCAAAACTCTCATACTACTAAACCTCTTATATATAAGATTACCGGTGTATGGGGTAATCATGAAGGATCTTTGTTACTATGGGTTTTAATACTGGCAATTTTTGGAGGCGCGGTTGTATTATTTGGAAATAACTTATCGAAAAGAATAAAAGCGGCCGCATTATCTGTTCAAGGAATGATAGGTTTAGGCTTTATTGCATTTATAATTTTTACCTCTAATCCTTTTGAAAGACTAAATCCTGTACCTTTAGATGGAAAAGGACTTAATCCATTACTTCAAGACCCAGGTTTGGCTATACATCCACCAATGTTATATCTTGGGTATGTTGGTTTTTCTATGGCTTTTTCTTTCGCAATTGCAGCTTTGATTGAAGGAAAAGTTGATGCTTTGTGGGCAAGGTGGGTTAGGCCGTGGACTTTAGCCGCTTGGACTTTTCTTACCGTAGGCATCGGGCTAGGTTCTTGGTGGGCATACTATGAGCTTGGATGGGGAGGGTGGTGGTATTGGGACCCAGTTGAAAACGCATCCTTTATTCCATGGCTAACTGGTACTGCATTAATCCACTCCCTTGTAGTCTTAGAAAAACGTGATAGCTTAAAAAGCTGGACAATACTCCTAGCAATCGTCACCTTTTCCCTAAGCCTCCTAGGAACGTTTCTTGTTAGGTCCGGTGTTTTAACTTCTGTGCATGCATTTGCAAGTGATCCTTCTAGAGGTATTTTTATACTTATTCTATTACTTATTACAGTCGGAGGATCTTTAACGTTATACGCAATAAAAGCACCCAAACTTGACCAAAGTGGAGTTTTTTCTCCTATATCTAGAGAAAGCAGTCTTCTAATTAATAATATTTTTCTTGCCACATCCGCATCTACTGTTCTTATTGGTACGCTTTATCCTTTAGTTGCAGAGTCAATTGGAATTGGAAAAATTTCAGTAGGACCACCATATTTTAATATGGTCTTCATCCCAATTTTTATTCCACTTATTATACTGATGGGTATAGGCCCTTATCTACCTTGGAGAAAAGCTAAGATTATCAATATATATTTAAACCTTAAAGTTGTTGTATTACTAACTATAATTTCATTTGTGTTATTCTTCTCGTTTTCAAATTATAAGCTTAACGATTTGGCAGGGTGTGCAGGAATTACACTATCTGCATGGGTAATTTTTTCAATCAGTAATGATTTTATAAATAAAATAAAATTATTTAAGAACCCAATTCAAGATTGTCTAAATCGGGCAAGAAATTTAAGAAGATCCGCTTATGGTATGATGTTTGCTCATATTGGTGTGGGCTTGTTAATTATTGGAATTTCGGGATCAAGTGCATGGAAACAAGAACTTATAGTAAGCCTTAAGCCTGGAGAAGAGATCAGGATTGCAGGAAACAGAATAATTTTCAAAGAAATAAACTTTCTTAACGCAGCAAACTATCAATCCCTAATGGGGGAATTTTATCTCGTAGAAAAGCAGGTTCTCATGAAGCCAGAAAGAAGAATTTATAACCAGCCCGAGCAATTAACAACCGAAGCAGCTATTCATAGCAACCTATGGTCTG
>MDSZ01249494.1_pt1 | contig 11344 bp, 10 predicted proteins | sample 811201 | NCBI WGS metagenome assembly MDSZ01 (sample SAMN05326647, study PRJNA326480) | marine metagenome | isolation source: seawater | place: Indian Ocean: North | collected 2010 | reverse complement strand
TCTCAAACTTTTCTATTTGTTCTGGACCGTCATACATACTGACAAGAACTTTGCTAACACCTGCCAAATAAAGATCTTGTATTTTTTTACTTGATAATATGTCTCCGTTAGTAATAATTTCTACAGGTGCCACATTTGATAAAGTTTTGACTATCCAATTTATATCTTTATGTAACATTGGTTCTCCGTAACCACATAATGCGATAGCTCCTCTAAAATTTATATTTTTAAGTTCATCATGAATTTTTTGAATAAGATTCCTATTCATAAATTGAAAAGTGTCTGGTGCAACAAGTTCATTTGATTTGGGACAAAATGAACATTTTCGATTGCAGACGTCTATTAAACTTAACTCCACCCAAGTAGGTAATGGGACATTTTCAAAGAAGTCGGGTTTCCCATCGACTATTTTTGTTCTTCTTTTGAGGTTTGTCCTTATCGTGTTTTTTGGATCCATATCAAAAAATTATAACGTTCAATATTTGAACATAACATAATTATATTTTTAGTCTATTGTTTTCATGTTTGTGATAAAATAGTGTTATTATTTTCGTCTTTAACAATTTTATAGACTACATCAGCGTTATTAATCACATTATCATTATGAGATATGTATAAAATAGTAATTTTGCCTAACAATTTATTTAGTGAATTCAAAAGTTCCTTTGCTGTATTCTCATCAAGAGCACTAGTTATTTCATCCAAAATTAATATTTTTGGTCTTAAATAAAGAGATCTTGCGATCGCTATTCTCTGTTTTTGGCCCCCAGAAAGTTTAATACCATTTTCACCAACTATAAAATTAACTCCTCCGGGCAGTTGTTTTACTAAACTGTCTAATTGTGAGTCTTTAATTGCTAAATCAAAATTTTCGCGATTAAAGTCTTTTTGATTATCTAATCCAAACAAAATGTTATTTTTTATTGTATCATCAATTAAATAACTATTTTGAGTCACGTATCCAATATTTTTTTTCCATCCCATATCATCTAAATCTAGTTCTCTTCCATCTACTTTTATCTTTCCACTTTCTGGGGTAATTAAGCCTGAGATTAAATCAATAAAAGTAGTTTTACCAGATCCACTTCCTCCAATGAAGCAAATGCATTGATTCTTTTTAATCTTAAAATTAAGATTTTTTAAAACGTAATTATTTGAATTTTTATATTTAAAATTGATTTTTTCAAACGATATTTCTTTTTCAAAATATTTTCTACTAACATTATTTTTATTTTGATTTATTTTAATATTTTTTTCATTGCTAAGTTCTTCAAAAATTAATTTAATTGAAGGAGAGCACTCATCTAAGTTTTGTTTATTTGCAATTATTCTATTAAATGCAGGCATCATTCTCAAAGCTGCTGCTCCAAAAAGACCTATTATTGGGATCAACTCATTCAAATCTGAGTTATTTTGGTAACTTTTATAAATCACAAAACAAACAATCAACACTGTCATTGTTTCAATAATATTTTTAGGAATTTCATTAATAAACATTAAAATTCTAGCTCTTAAATTAAGACCCATTAAAGTATGATTAAAGTTTCGAGAAAAAAAATTCTGATTTCCTCTCAAAATAATTTCTTTAATTGATCCAAAACTTTGCTGCATATTTTTAAGTATACTTGCTACAAACCCCTGTTTTTCTAAACTCCACGTCTTAATTCTATTTGAGAAAATCAAATTAAATAAAATTACAAATATTCCAAAAAACATCAAAGTATAAAATGTTATTTCAAACTGAATTCTCAAAAGAATTAGAAGAATTATACAAACTGAGAATATCTCAACTATTAATTTTAAAAATGCATCAATAAAAAGGTTTACAAATCTTGGTTCATTATAAATATTTCTAATAAATTCAGAAGAGTTTTTATTAAAAAAAAAACTATAAGAACTATTTACATATTTTTTAAATAATCTTTGTGAAATATTATTGTTTATTTTAAGAATAAAATTACTTTTCCACCAAGAAAAAAATATTAAAAAAAATGATTTTAAAAGATACATCAAAATTATAAGTGAAATTGTATAAAAAATAATTTCAGACTCTTGGAAATTAGAAAGATTTAAAGAGGTATATTTAGTGCTCAATTCCAATAAATAATTGGTATCTAAAATTATCTTTATTAACGGAAATATTAGCGCGATACTAAGGCCTTCAAAAATTGTTGAAAAAAATAACAAAATTAAAAAAAAAATAACATTTTTTTTTTGGCTCGTATCTAAAAGTTTAAATAAACGGGAAAGTGAGAGAAACATTTTTACAGACTATAAATCTTTATTAAGTTTCTTTATTGTATTTGCGTTCAAAAAATCTTTATTTGACCCTGAGCTATATTCAAAGGTGTCTTTAACTTTCTTACCAAGTTCTTTATTTTTTTTTGAAATATTTTTTATTTTTTCATTGAGATTTACATCTGAAGGAAAAATTATAAAATATTTTTTAAATTCCAGAGTATGTCCACTAGACTCCTTCGGACACATTTGTTCATGAATTTTTTCTCCAGGTCGTATACCAATAATTTTAAGTTTTGCTTTTGGACTCATTGCTTTGGCCAAATCTGTTATTCTTATTGAAGGAATTTTTGGAACAAATATCTCTTTTCCAATCATTTTTTTAAAGCAAGATATTACAAAGTTTACACTGTCATCTAACGAAAACCAAAATCTTGTCATTCTAGTATCGGTGATTGGCAAATATTTAGATTTCTTTTCGATCAATTCTTTAAATAAAGGTACAACAGACCCTCTTGATCCAATTACATTTCCGTACCTTACAACTGAAAAAATATTATTTTTTGTTCCGGTAATATTATTGGCTGCGATAAATATTTTATCAGATGCCAATTTTGTAGCCCCATATAAATTAATAGGATTTGCAGCTTTATCTGTTGACAAAGCAATAACTTTTTTTACATCGGTTGCAAGAGCTGCATTAATTATGTTTTCGGCACCGTGAATATTTGTTTTGATAAATTCCATTGGATTATACTCAGCTGCTGGAACTTGTTTTAAAGCAGCTGCATGCACCACAAAGTCAACATTCCTCATTGCTATCTTTAGTCTTTCATAATCTCTAACATCTCCAATCAAAAATCTCAGAAAAGGATATTTTTTTGAGCCAAATTTTTTTTGCATTAAATACTGTTTATATTCATCCCTAGAATAAATGATTATTTTTTTTGGCTTATATTTTTTCGAAAAAATTTCTACAAACTTATTTCCAAAAGAACCAGTACCGCCAGTAATCATGATAATTTTATTATTAAACATAATATTTAGATTATTTCTTTTCGATTTCTTTTTTTAACTGATCGTATTCCTTCATTTTTAACTTCATAAAGTTTAAAGTCAGTTTTGCTTTATGAGCCACTCCTTTAGGTGTTAACAAATAAACATAATTTATTTTTTTTGGATTTTTTTTAAAATTTTGAATTTTAATCATTCCTTTCATTTTTAAAGATTTCAAACAATAATTTAATTTCCCAAGGCTAAAGCCTAATCTACTTGCTAATTTTCTTTGAGAAAGATTTGGATTAGAAGCAATTTGTCTTAGTAAATCTAAGAATTCTTGATTTTGTTTCATAATATTTTTTTTTCTTAATATTTATAGCAATATTTAACATAATGTTCAATTATTGAACTAAAATATTTTAAATTGCATAAATTAGGGTATACTTCAACATATTTTAGACAACTTATAAATGTTAGATAATTAAGCTTTATAATGCTTTAATCTTATTTATTAAAATGAGTAAATTAACGTTGAAAAAATTAAATCCAAAAAAAGATATTACAATTAAATATCTTAATTGGATGAATGATCCAGAAATTCATAAATACACCGAACAAAGATACAAAAAACATTCTTTGGCAGATATTAGAAAATTTGTTGTAGAAAAAAATAAATCTAAAAATGAGTTTTTATTCGGAATTTTTATTGAGAAAAGGAATGAAAATTTACATATTGGTAATATAAAACTCGGTCCGATAAATTTTTTTCATAAGAATGCGGAAATAAGTTATTTCATTGGTGAAAAAAAATTATGGGGAAAAGGATACGGATCTTTAGCAATAAAAAAAATAATTGCATTAGCAAAAAAAATGAGAATTAAAAAATTAAAAGCTGGGTTTTACGAAATGAATACTGGATCAAAAAAGGTCTTAATAAAAAATGGTTTCAAAATTGAAGGTAAATTTAAATCAGAAATAATATTCAAAAAAAAAAGATATACCTCTTATTTATTTGGCAAGGTTTTGTAATAAGTCCACAATAAAAATCAAAATATTCGATTTAATGTTCAAATATTGAACATAAATATTTGCACAGAGTAAATTTTAGGATATAGTATTATTTAAAAATTAATAAAATAAATTAATGTATAGCTATTAATTATGCCAGATTATTTACTTAATGAGGGTTACAAGAATAATAAATTTATTTTTGAAAAAGCTTTGGGTTCAAAAATTTATTGTAAAAATAAAGAATATATTGATTTATCCTTTTCAGCCGGGAGTCTACTTCTTGGACATCAAAGTAAAATCTTCAGAAAATCAATAAATAATATTTTAAAAAATAAGTTATCTATTCTAGCTTCACCGAACAAACAAGCTATGGAATACTCTCTTTTACTAAAAAAAATTTATCCACGGTATTCAAAATTTATTTTTTGTAGCACGGGCAGCGAAGCTGTGCTTAAATCTTTAAGAATTGCTAGAGCGTTAAGTAAAAACAAAATTATTATAAGTGTCACTGGAAGTTGGCACGGGTCAAATGATAAAACACTTTTTGCACCAAATAACAAACTTGTTCCAATTCCAATGTCAGAGGGTTTAAGTAAAGAAGACCAAACTAATATAAAATTTATTCCTTATAACGACAAGAAAAAATCTCTCAAAATTTTAAATAAATATAATAAAAAAATTTCATGTATAATCATCGAACCTATTCAAGCTGGTTTACCAGATCCGAATGCTAAAGATTATCTCAAGTTTCTATATAAATATTCTAAATCAAGAAAAAAAATTTTGATTTTTGATGAAACTATCACTGGAATAAGAACAGGATGTTCATCTGTGCAACAGATATATAATCTAAAACCAGATATAACAACTTTTGGAAAATGTTTTGGAGGTGGAATGCCTATTGGTATTATTGCCCTTACGAAAAGAATAGAAAAAAAATTGTCCTCATCTGAAACTAAAGTTTTTTTTGGCGGGACTTTTTCAGGCAACTCATTGTCTACATTTGTTGGTAAAGAAACAGTAAATTATATTTTTAGAAATAAAAAAAAGATATTTCTAAGTTTAGAGAATAAATCAAATTATTTTTTAGATAAAATTAATAAAATAATTAGTCAAAACAAATTAAATATTTCAATTTTCAGTTTTTATTCAATGTTTAGAATAATATTCACAAAAGAAAAAGTCAAAAACAGAATCCAAAGAGATTTTTTTGAAAAAAAAAATTTTAAAAAAATTAATTTATTTAGAAAATTTTTATTTAAGCATTCAATTTATTACCCTAACAATGGTATAATTTTTTTTTCACACCAAACTTCCTTGAAGGATATTAATAAAATAATTCGCGTTTTTGAAACTGGCTTGCTAAAATATTTTAAGAAATAATAAAGTGTAATGCTAATAAAGATTATATCTGTACTAAATCCATCGGTATCGATGGGACATTATAAACGGTCAGCTTTATTAAAGAAAATATTAATTAAAAAACACAGTGTAGAATTAACTGTACTCGGAAAAAATCCATACACATCATTGTTACAACAATACAAAAAAAATTTAATTAAAAAGAATTTTGATTTTATTATTTTTGATATTTCAAATAAGTTAATTTTTACAAAAAAATTTTTGGGTCTCATTGAAAAAATTATTTTGAGATATAATTACAAAGTAGTAATTACTGACTCATTGGGTGAAGATGCTATTCATTCTTTAATAAAAAGAAAAAATTTTATTTTACATTTACCATATATTTTATCAAAAAACGATTTTAAGATTTTAAGTAAAAAATTTAAATTTAGTATGCTGGGTTTAAAATTTTCAATAGTTGATAAACTAAAAAAAAATAAATCTCGATCAGTACAAAAGCCAAAAATTCTCATTACTTTCGGTGCATCTGATAGATTTAATAAGTCTTATAATATTCTAAAATCTATAGTTAAAATTCGTACTAATAAAATTTTGTTTATTATGGGACCTTTCTTTAAGACTAAACTTATAAAAAAAATTAAAAAACTTGAAAAACAATCTAATAATTTAAAGATAGTAAAGTTTAAAAACTCATTAATTAAATATCTTAGCTGTTCAGATATGATTATAACTAATTCTGGAATTTCAAAATATGAGAGTATTTTCACCAAAAAACCTGTAATGGTTATATATGAAAATAAAAAATTATTAAAAATGAATAAAGATTTTATAAAAGAAAAATTAGCCTATAATTTTTTTTATGATAAGAAAAAATTAGAAGCAAAATGTCGGAACTTTATACAAAATAAATTTAATTTTGTTTCACATATTAAAAATCGAGAAAAAATACTTTCAAATAATCTAAATAATAACTTTGAAAAATATTTAAGCAAAATATATGAAAAAAGAAAAACCGTACATAATTGCTGAAATAGGATCTAATTTTGATCAGAACTTAATGAAGGCAAAGAAAATGATTTTGTCAGCAAAAAAATGTGGTGCAAGCGCTGTCAAGTTCCAATTATTTGATCCAAAAAAATTATACCCTTCACAAAGTGACAGAAAAATTAGAAATATTTTTGAAAAAATAAAGCTACATAAAAAATATGTCCCTCAAATAATTAAGTTTGCAAGAAAAGAAAAAATTGAAATTTTTTTTTCTGTATTTGATACAAAAAATTTAAATTATTTAAAAAAATTTAATTTAAAATTATTTAAAATAGCGTCTTCAGAAATAGTAAATTTAAAATTAATAAATCAAATTACAAAGCTCGGTAAATCTATAATATTATCTACAGGCATGAGTGACCAAAAAGACGTGGATATTGCTGCAAAAATAATAAAAAAAAATAAAGGTAAAAAAATAATCATGCAATGTACAAGTCTTTATCCTACAAAAGAACATGATACGAATCTAAACGTTTTAAAAAATTTTAAACGAAAATATCCAGAGTTTATTTTAGGGTTTTCAGATCACACAATATCGAATCTTAACGCAATTGTTGCTGTGGGTATTGGTTGCACATACTTTGAAAAGCATTTTACCCTTAATAAAAAATCAAAAGGTCCAGACCATTTTTTTGCTTATAATGTAAAACAATTTAAAAAATATGTTAAAGATATCAATAGAGCTTACAACTGCTTAGGAAATGGAAAAAAGATAATGCACTCTGAAGAAAGAAAAATCGGCAGAAGAGAGGGAATTTATGCAAAAAAGGACATAAAAATTGGAGAAAAAATTAACTCGAAGAATATATTTAAAAAATTTCCATCATTAGGATTAAGGTTTCGTGATAAAGATCTTTTCATAAACAAGTTTAAAGCTAGAAAAAAAATATTAAAATATCAACCTATTTACAAAACAGATCTCACAAAATGAGCGATTTATTAATATTTGGAAATGGGGAAATTGCTAAACTAGCTTCAACTTTTGTGGAGAATTATACAAAGTTTAAAGTTCATGGTTTTGTAGTTGATAACTTAGATAAAAATTCAGATCAATTTTTTAATAATAAAAAAATTATCTTATCAAAAGACATAGATAAATTTCCCTCGAATAAATTTAGTATGTTTGTAGCTTTATCATATAGAAAACTCAATAAATTAAGAGCTGATAAGTTTTTGTTTTTTAAAAAAAAGGGTTATAAATTTGTAAACTTAATACACCCTAATAATAATATTGGTAAAAATGTTACATTTGGTGAAAATAATTTTATTTTTGAAAATCAAACTATTCAAGACAATGTAAAAATTAAAGATAATGTTATTTTATGGTCAAGTAATCATATAGGGCATTCTTCCACAATCGAAAGCCATGTTTATATTTCCTCACATGTAGTTATTTCTGGGCATGTGAAAGTAGGAAGTTATTCTTTTCTAGGTGTTAATTCTGCAATAGCAGACTTTTGCAGTGTTGGTAAAGAATGTTTTGTCGGCATGGGGTCCTGTATAAATAAAAACTTAAAAGATGGTGTTGTAAGTATTAATAAATCAACAAAATTTTTAGAAGCTGATAGCAAATTATCAAAAATTATAAAAAAAAAATATTTTAAACTTTAAATTAAAAATGCAAATTTGGGAAAAAAAAGCTATAACTGTTTCTCCTCTTCTTAATTCATTTTCTAAATCGCATTGTATGATCCCTACGCCAATAAAACTTAAAGAGAATAAATTTAGAGTTTTTTATGGCTCTAGAAATAAGGGTGGAATTTCAAATATTTTTTATATTGATGTTTTAATGCAAAATAATCAAATTAAGATTTTAAAAAGAAAATCTAAACCATGTTTTACAAACGGTAAACTTGGTTCTTTTGATGATAATGGTGTTTTACCTTCCTCTGTTATAAGGGTTGGAAAAAAAATTTTTCTTTACTACATTGGTTGGAGACCTGGTGGCACAACAAGATTTTCGCTAATTGCTGGCCTGGCAATATCGAATGACCAAGGACTTACATTTAAGAGATACTCTAAGGCACCTATACTAAAAACAAATAATAAAGAGCCTTATTCAATTTTAACGGCTCCTACTGTCCTTAAAATCAAAAATAACCTTTATTATATGTGGTACGTATCTGGAACTACTTGGAAAAATAAAAATTTACCGAATTACGATATCAAATTAGCGAAATCAAAAGATTTAAAAAATTGGAAGCAAACAGGATTAACATGCATTAAATTAAAAAAAAATGAGAGAGCAGTTGCTAGGCCATACGTTATTTATGAAAAAGGAAAATTTAAAATGTGGTATTGCTATGAAAAATCTGTAGGAAATTACAAAATTGGATATGCAACATCTATTGATGGAGAAAAATGGTTCAGGCAAGACAAATTAATCAAATTTAAAGGATTTATTAATAAACACGATAAAAAAATGATGTGTTATCCCTCTATTTTAAATTTAAAAAATAAAAAAATTATGATGTACAATGGAAATAATTATGGAGAAAAAGGTTTTCACTTTGCGGAGAAAGTCAAATAGTTTTAAATGTTTAACTCTTTTTTTTGATTAGTAATAAATTTTTGTAGTTGCATATCGAATTGCTGGTCGGGTGAATAATATGTGTCGAGTATCTCTTTTTTTACTCTTTGTGTTTTAACTTTATTCCACCAAGTATCTATATATTTCCAATTTTTATTAATAAATTTTACGGCTGTAAAAGCGTCATCAAAGAATAAATTGTTTTTTTTCATTTTCTTTAACAGTCTTTGTCTGCTTTTTGAATTAAAAAAACCGTAGTTTTTTCCAATTAATATTGTAGGTATATTGTTAAATATGGGTTCAATAAATGATGTTTGAGGTATGAAACATAAAATTAATTTACTCTCTTTAATTGAGTCAAAATAACTTAAATCTTTACTGTCTTCTATACTTTTTTTACCAAAGAATTTTGAAAACCAGATTTCGGACTCTAAACCTATACCAGTATTTTTTTTAGGACGAAATTTTAAATTATTTAAAATTGAATTATTAAAATACTTAAAAGATTTTAAATTATTCTCAAAATTTTTAATTTCTTCTGAAAATGGTAAAGTTGTTACCGGAGGTCTTAAAGAATATCTTAAGAGTTCATGGTAGTTTATTAATAATTTTTTTTTATTATTAATTGAGTAATTCATTTTTTTAAAAATATTGTATCCAATAAAAAGCTTTTTTTTATTGTCTTGAAGTTTTTTTGATGCAACGATAATTTTATCAGATATATCATTATGATAATTGTATAGAGGTTCATATTTATCTTGTATATGTATTCCAGCGCCATGAAAAAAATATATAAAATTAGAACCTTTTAACTTTGACTCTGCTAGAAATATTTTAAAATAATCTGATAAATTAGCGGAATGCATTCCTAAAATAATTTTTTTGGTAAAAAATCTTTTAAATTTTTTTTTAAAGAGATTATAATTTTCAAAAAAAGCAATTGGTAAAAAATTTGGGATTTCTTGAATTAAAAAATTTTCGAATGAGTTTTTTTTAATTTTTTCCTCCTTTAGGGATAATCTTTTTTTTAAATCATATTTAGTGTTTGAAAAGATATTGCTAAAAGTAGTATAATTTTTTGATGGTATTTGCATTATCCTGAAACAAAGTTTTAAAAATATTGACGATTGAATTAAAAACTTATCGAAATAAATCCAATTTACATAAAGTCCAATTTTATCAAGGAGATATTGAAAAAACTTCCAAAAAAAATTTTTTTTATTAAGACCTTTATTTCTAACAATATTTTTTTTCCTAACTAAAAATTTTTTTTTAATAAACACATTATTAATTTTTCTAAATTTTAAAATTTTTAAGAAAATATAATTATTGAATATTTCAGACTGATTTTTTTGTACAAAATCCTCTGTATCTTGAATTTCTAAAAACTTGTTTTTTTCTACATATTCATATGTTTTAAATTTATTCTTGTTGTATTTCTTAAACTGAGAAATAGTCTCCCAACGATCATAGAGAATTGCAACAAAATAGCACACCCAAGGATAAATTATAATTTTCCAATAAAAACTTTTTTCTTTTTTATTATGAAGCTTATTTAGTTTTTTATAGAGAAGATTAAATATTTTGATGTTAATTTTTTTTAAATAATTATATTTTTTAATTATCCTTTTTTTTCCTTTCCAATGGGATGGTACAAAATTATTGTTATTTAAAAAAGATGGTGGTAATTCTCTAGGTAAACAGAAACCTCCAAGGAAAAAAAAATTTTTTTTATTTTTAAAGATTTTGGTGCCCTTATGATCTAAAATAAGAGTCTTATAATCATTCATTTTGTTCAATTATTGAACATATACTATTGACACCAATTGTCTAGTAGTTATACTTTTATTAATTTTAGCAAACTTTAATTTAATTAATATCTTGAACACAGGAATAAAATTATACAAAAGAGCAAAAAAAGTTATCTTAGGTGGTAATATGCTGCTTTCAAAAAAGCCTGAAATGCTGCTCCCGGGTAATCATTGGCCCTCTTATTTTTCAAAAGCAAAAAAAAATTTAGTTTGGGATTTAAATAATAAAAAGTACGTTGATATGATGATGTACGTAGGTCATAATATTTTAGGTTATTCGAATCCCGCGATTGACAATTATGTATCCAAATATTCTAAAAAAGGAAATTTAACATCCTTAAAT
>MDSZ01269018.1_pt1 | contig 11345 bp, 3 predicted proteins | sample 811201 | NCBI WGS metagenome assembly MDSZ01 (sample SAMN05326647, study PRJNA326480) | marine metagenome | isolation source: seawater | place: Indian Ocean: North | collected 2010 | reverse complement strand
TTTACGAGAGGCACTTGAAAAAACTGAAGTGTCCGTTCAAGATTTCCCTGAGCCCTCAACAAACGCCGGACGATATCATCGCGAGAATGTGAACGCGATTTTAAAATTGTGGAAAGAGCAAGAATATTTGACTTGTTCTGGTGACGGAGTGCTAAGAGTTTGGGATGAGTCAAATTTGTCGTATCAAAGAGCAACAAGAGTTGGAATACGGGTAACGCACGCTGTTTTACTCTCTCGTTCCAAAAAGATTGCAGTCAGTGCAATCGATCGCTCAATTCGATTCTTTGACGCAATGACATTGGAACGCTCTGGCGCCATTCTTCACTTTCCTAGCGTTGTCACAACTTTGGGGTATTATTATTCAGATAGGCAAGAGAAAAAAAATGTGGAAGTTCTATTTGCAGGGGATAATGAAGGTTTTCTAAGTACGTTTACCCTTTCAGTCAACGAATTTTGGCATGTAGGAACAGTTGAATCGTATATAGATCTTAGTGACTTACCACGTGTTCCTCACGGTGTTAAGTATGATGGGGAGTGGATTCACGACAATTGGATCACTAAAATTCAATTTTATGAAGATTTGGGAACTTTGGTGACATCTTCGATGGATAATACAATTGCTTTTGTTGATTTGGATCGAAACAGAAAAATATGGGAACTGGGAAGTGCAACTGGAGTTCTTACAAATTTTGATAAAAATACTCGAGGTACCGCCAACACACCCAGAAAACCCAAAAGTTCAAGAATTGTAAGGAGATTTACGAAGCATTCGAAAGCTGTTCACACTTTTGTATACTGCCCTTTAGCGAAGTGTATCGCAAGCTCGGGTTTGAGCCGGGACATACTTGTTTGGAATGGGCATTCCATGGGTCTACTAGCTAAGCTGTCGGGACATACAGCACCGGTAACGTTGATGGTACTGCATGAAAATCAAAATGGCAGAATCACGGATAAAAATCAACTGGTGTCGTTATCTACGGACAAAGTTTTTAAGGTGTGGGATCTTCGTACCTACCAGAATTTACAAACAATAGTAGATACTTCATTGTATAGACCTGAAAATCGTATATCATGCTTATTTTTTGACTGCAATAACCGAAGGTATAACAGACCGTGTCTTGTTTCAGGTACAAACCGCCTCACACTATGGCCAATCATAAAAAGCAACACCGAAAATTATGGAATAACTCACTCTGCACCTATTGTGGCTGCCTTGTATAACGAAACATTTGATCAGGTAATTTCTGGTGGACTAGATGGATCCATAAATATATGGGATTATTCAACAGGGAACATCGTTTTCAAGTTCAACAAGGCACATGGTAATGCTAAAATGACTTGTATGTGCCTTGACTTTAATCAGCGCCGGTTAGTAACTGGTGCCGATGATGGATCCTGTAAGCTTTGGAATTTTTCTAATGGCCAGTGCCTTCAGAGATATGGTGGTAGCTTTGCTCCAAAGGAATTATCATCTGTTGTTTTTGCGGTTGAGCAACCCAAACGCCCCATTGCAACAATGGAAACTAGTGACAAGTTTTTGAGTAATCCTCCAGCAAATAGCGACGGTGAAAATTTCGCTACTTTCACTACAAATAGTGCAACCGATGACTGTATGAAATATATTTTGACAGGAGGTTGGGAGCGTCAGGTTTTTGTTTACGAAGATACAAACAGTAATACCGCTTTGCAACGATTTAGTCATTGTATGCCACCTTTATCATATAGTGACAAGCGAACGATGATGGCGAAAAAAACTCACAACAAAAAGTCGAACGGAAGAAACCGGCCGAAGTCAGCCCACATATACAGAAGAAGCGGAAGACACGGAAATATTTTGAACCAACCGCTGACAATGAATCGGGCAATCAACGCAGGGCAACGTCCTGTATCAGCTTTTAGACGAAAGAGGCACCCTGCCGTGCCACGCAAAAATAGCAAAACTAATCAAGTAAATAAAATGGCTTCACAGAATGAACATACCGACGACATAACATGTATTTGCCACTGTCCACCCAGAATGGTTGCTAGCGGAGCTGCGGATGGTTGTATTATTGTATGGTCTTTAGAGTCTGGTCACTGTAAATGGAAGAAGAAGGCAATTGATAGCAATTATCACCACCATAAACAGTTTGATAGTCTTAGGAGTGGCAGTAATCTGAAGAAGTCCAAATCAATCTCTGGATCCGTGGAAGTAATTGTATATTATGAAAAGCTTTCAATTTTGATTTCAACAGGAACGGATAGCCGAATACGTTTTTGGAATGTGTACATTGGTACAATGCTTGCAGTGATCAAAGGGGATGCATCAACTAATATCACTGCAATGTGTTTGCCGATCCAAAACCCGTACAGCGATTTCCATATTTTTGCTGGCGATTCTTCCGGGAAAATGATCATCTGGCATGCGAACATCGACTCGTCATCGACAATTGACGAAGAAACCACGAAACATAGTAATGATATCACTATCTCACAAGATAATGGTATATATGCTACTACAAAAAACAGGCCTGAGACCGCATTGGGCAGGAATAGGATAAAAGAGCCGACTAGACCAGCAAAGAGCAGTAGATACTATCGAGGAAGGCCATTTAGTGCGAAAGCTAGGGTACAAAGTGAGCGTTCAGTCGGTCAGAGCCGAGGACATATTAATGGTAAAGACTTAGCGCAGAGAATAGGAATTTTGAGGAAATGGTTTGCACATGACGATGAAATCACTAGTATTACGTATTGTGCTGGAAGAAAACAATTAATCACTGGCTCAAGTGATACCAGCGTCTCAGTATGGACTTTGGACGGAGACCACATAGGAACATTTGGACAACGGCATGGTTACTTTAAACATGGAAACAAAGTCGTTGCGTGGGACATTGACGATAAGACGACGTGGAGATCATTTGCCGAAAGGCATAATGCATGTAAACAAAATACTGAAAGATCAGAGAGGGAAACATCTGAGCAGTTAGATAGTAAAGTTATATCCGAAGCAGCGTCAGAAACTGCCGTGACAGAGACATCCAATGACATAAAATTCGACGATACTCTTCCAGATTCTAATGAATCAGGAGTAACAAAAATTACATTTGGAAATGAATCAAAGTTAAGCTCAAATAAAGAAGAGTTGCGTGAGCAACAGCTTTGTGACGATCTATATAAGCTAAAGAAGATAAATCATTACAAGCGAATATATGGAACACACCATAAGCTTAGCGCAGAAGATCAGCTTTTTAATATGAGGCAAAAGTATATGTCGAAGAGAAACGATAACTTCGAAGGGGGATGGCATGGTAGAGCTGGCAAGCAGAACACCGACATATGGATGCAATTGAGGGTCCCACATGTTGTAAAAGTACCCGCAAACTTGGGTAAGTTCATTCACAGGCCGCTCCGGGAGGAACGCATGCACAGCCCCAAACGGAAGAAAAAATCGTTTGTTTAAAAAACTGTTATTTATAGTGTCATATTAGGAGTCAGTAGCAATAAATAATAATAAATAATTTTAACTGTAATTTATCTGATAGAGGGTATATCCAATTTACACTCTTGCACTAGTATGGGTTACATCGTTTACCAGTTTTCTAAAGCAATTCTCTTCTTCATTTCTGAGTGGATTTGTCTTTTGCCTTGTTCAACAGCAAGATCAGTAATTGCATTATTATACTTGATGGAAGCATTTTGCTCTTCGATGCTATATTTGAGTCGATTAGTTTTGATCTCCACTAATTTCATTTGAAATGGCAAAGCTTTTTCGCGAGTACTTGGCCGAATTGAAGTTTCGCTTATTCTGCTGGCTATTGTGTTTCGTTGAAGCTCTTCCTCGCGGTACTCACGTGTTGCCTCATGCCAACTAAATTTTGGAATATCGGAGTAGGAATCGCCATCAAATCTAGATACTTCGACAGAAGATGCAGTATGAGATCTCTCCATTGTCTGCGCTGTCGATGGCAGAGATGGCAAAGTGGATGGGTTCCAATCAATTGACGCCTCAGCGTGGTTATCCGCTGGACGAATGTTTATGCCGCTAAGCGTATTTCCGCTATCTTTTTCCATTTTTGTTATTTCCATTTCTGAATTTTGGTCCAGCATCTGCGCGGACAAGTTAACGTCAACGGGGGTTGAAATAGAACTTTCCACGGTAGTTTGAGGCGTATTGGTAGCTTGAAATTGAATTCCGTTGCGAACATGACCGAGCTCATTGGTTCCAAACCCTAGCTGTCGAGCTGTAACGTAGGCCTCTGTTGCGTCTTTGGTTTGCGTGTAATTAGCCAACAGAAAAGGCGGGGGAAATCGTCCCTTTTTCAATAACTTCCAGTCTATATCGGTAAAAAAAGGGTGTCCTTGTAGCCCTCGTGGACCACCTTGACTGTTATGACCTAAGCGTTTTGTTGGATCTTTGTTCGTCAAACCTATACAGCAACTTCTAGTTGCCTTGGAGAAATTCATCGCCTGTGGCATTTTTGTATGTTTATTTATTATCTCGTCAAAAAGCTCATTCGCAGTTTCACCGCTAAATGGTGTCTTGCCACAAAGTAACTCATACATCATTATTCCTACTGCCCAATAGTCTATGGCCCTGCCATATCCGTCTCCCTTAATTACTTCTGGTGCTAAATATTGAGGTGTCCCTACAACCTCATTCGCAATACCAGTATGCCTCGGTAGTGAAACCTCAAGGCCAGAGATCAAAACATGTCCTTTCGAGGTCAGCAATACGTTCTCAAGCTTTAGATCGCGGTGAATTATACCACGTTTGTGTAAATGATGCATTCCAATCAGTATTTCAGCAATATAAAATCGTACATGCTTAACTGAAAACGTCCCACTTTTGCCTCTAAGATGCACAAGTTCCTTTAAGCTTCCGCCGGGGGCACTCTGCAAAACCATAACAACTTCCTTTGGGCTCGTCATGACTGCACGGAGTTTTTGTACAAAGATTGACGACGAAATATTTTGAGCGTTTCTCAGGCTTCTACACTCATTCATTAATTTATCCCTAACTAATTTATTGCGCAGCAATGCCGAACGTCTGAACCTTTTCAAAAGTACGATGGCACCCACCTGACCTTTCTTCCATTCGCTAGCAACATGCAATTGTACGGCACCGTCGTGTGTGGTAATTGGCCGTCCATTCTGTGCAACTGGGTTGGATTTAAAGGAAAAAGCAAACATGTTCTCCAAAGAGGTGTTCATCTCTTCAGCGTTTTGGGCTTCTTCAAAATCATACAACTTCTCTGCAATTATTTGCAGTTTTTCCAACTCTGTCAGTTTTCTTTTCTTTTTCCTACGCTTGCCTCTCATCGATATTAACGGGTTGTCTACCTTAACTGCTGTGTATGTATTCCAAGTGCTGTTCCATGAATCGGCCATAGTTTTCATTGATTTACTGTTTCCTCCGATAGGAGATTGGCTATTTTGTCTATATTTCGGTGGAGTGCTTAAAAAAGATGCGTTAGAGGCACTAAAGGCGCCTCCAGTTGAAGCTGTTCTAGTGCCAGTTGAGGCTGACATTTGCCGAAGTAATGTTTCCATCCCATGGCCCTCCAGACTAGCGATTGTGCTAGGAATCCGTGGTTGGTTTGTCGACTCAATCCTTCCCAAAATGTTAGGCTTGCTATTATGATTGACCATCTTTGTCGTTTGATCATTATGGGTGAACATGGATGGATATAGCGACTGCCGCGGCTTCCTGTATTTGTAAGAAGGAGTTTTCGACCCGTCGTTCCGTATTGGTTTTTTTCGCTTTGGCCTTTTTGTTAAGTTTGGTACACCTGCGTTTACAACTTTTTTATCCAACCAAAATGGTGTGGGGTCGTCGTCCATAATTACTCTACCACCACTACCTTTACCACTTAGTTTATCTTTTTTATTCTTCTTGCTGCTGCCCATCGTGAACGATGATATGTCCAAGCTTCTGGTTATTTTAGACCCGTGATTATTTACATGCTTTGGAAACCCGACACTGGAATCTCCTTTTTTCTCTATTCGCTTTTCCACCCTGTCCTTCCTTTGCTCGTCTAAGGCTTTCAATGCTAAGTCAAATTCATCAAAAGTCACCTCGTTATCCCCGTCTTTATCTACAAATGCAATTATATCATTCATAACATCTACACCGAGCTCTACCTTTGGAACATATGGCTGTAGCCCGACTCTTAATTCCTCGGCTGATAGCAAACCGTTCCCGTCAGCGTCCATAGCTTTAAACATGTACCTGACCGTCATTCTATTTTTTTTTACAGCCTTCCGTAATTTTGCAGCCAACTTCTTCAGCGTCCGCGATACAGTAGGACTGTCACTTGCGCGGCTATCCATCTTCGCAAATCAAATCTACTTTGTCTATATAGCTGCCTTCGTTTAAGCCGAGTGGTTTTGTGGCGACTAAGGCCTGCGGGTCTTTTCAACGCGAATCACCTTCTTAATAATAATAAAATGTCATATCAGCGTATATATAAAAAAGTTTATTATATTAATAAATTATTATTTTTTAATAATTAATAATTGGTTGTGTATATATACATAGTAATATATATATTAATATATAATATTAATATATATATTATTTTGATGATGATAAAATTTACCACCTGAATGTATTAAAAAAAAGTAAGACTCTATCCCAGCAACCATCACTATTAATGTTTTTTTCTTTAGTTACGACGCTTCTTCCACGACTTTTTTCTTGATATTATTGGTACACTGCTGTGGTAGTTTGTTGCTTTAAACTGTAAATAGTATAGAGTAAAGGAAATGACTTTTAATCCACCATGTGAAGTAGTAATGTCAAGGCGAGAAATTAGAGTAATAATAAATGCTTTTGACCATTATTCTTCTTACTAATTACTGAGTTGATCATTTTCTGCAGATAAATTATTGTTAGACTTTTTGTAGGACATCGAAAGCTAACAATGCGAAATGACCCGGTTTCTTTTAATTTATTTGTCCGTTTCCAGCGTAGTGGCGCCGTAAACTACTGGCAAAAAGGTGTTCACTCTAACTTCAATACTTAGTCCAAGGTCTGCACTACTACTATTTCACTATTAACTAAATGCTCGTCATTCGTCAAATGTTGTCTTCAATTGCTCAGCATATCCCTATCCCAGAGTTTACTTGTAGCGGACCTCTTGTAGTAGTATCAGTAAAGCTAATGAAGCCAAGATTTTTATCACGCAAGACGCAACACGCAAGAAGAGAAGAAGAGCGTTGCTTCCTCCCCTTTCCTGTGTGTACAATAGACTAAATTTATGTTATATTTCAATTGAACATATAAAATTTTCCTCTTTAGCAGTACAGATATTAACTTTAATAGAATTTATAATTTGCTGCAAAATAATGATCAAAAAGCGAATAAAAAATTATCACATCACAAATATAATATACAGTAGTATATATGCAACAAAAAAATAATAATTAATAATAACAACACACTTTGTTGTAGTTTGTAACATAGACTAAGTGTAATTATTAATAATAGATAATCAGTAATAATAATAATTTTTTCCGCCTCCCTCCTCCTCCTCCTCTTTCTTCCTTCTTTTTCTGCTGTTGGAAGAACACCGAGACCAGCGAGACAGCGATAAAAAAATATGCACCCAGCAAGCAGGATTCGCTCAAAGAGACAATATACCCACGGAACTGTAATTATGAGCCATCATAGAGCGAAGAAAGCGAATCAGGCCAAGTTCAGTTCGGGGCATATATCGTACACGACTGAAATTGCTGACTTTCTGGGACAGTTGTACGACAAGGAAGAAGCAGTGATTGTAAGAGGTTATGAAAAAATTCGACAGTATAAAGCAAAGCGACTTGCAAATAAGGGGCTTAAAAACCCTATACTTGGCGAGGGTAACCCAACTCCAAGGGAGTTACGGATTGCAAACAAAAAGCGAAGGCCACGAGACACAAATAACATATTTATAGCTGACGATATAGACCAAGAGCTGGAGCGTATGAATCGTACAACTGGAAGGTTAGAGAATAGTAACTCTGAGGACAGGAGGCATTTGGCAGAGAGTAATCGAGCAATGTCGACATCGCGTTCTAGCGTAACATCAACACGAAGTCTAGATTCATTCAGAAGTTTTAAATCGGACAATAGTGACGTTAGCTTGAGTGACTTAGTACATTTAGAACGCTTAAAAAAGAATCTTGAGAAACGGTTAGAGAAGGTCAATAATAAAATACTGGGTAAAATAAACGATGTGAATGTTGAAAGTCGCCACCGTAGTGGAAGATTGTCAAGAGCTACAATACGAAGTGCACGATCGTAGATTACTTATTTTGCGCGTTACATGCATACACGTCATGTCCAGCTTTGTAACTTTTTAAAGTATTTCTAAATTTGATAATATACAGAAAATTGTACCTTTTCGTGTTTTTGCCCCTGATTACAGTACAGTTACGGAGTAAGACTCATGCTTTATTGGCATACTTATGTACGCTGTTCACAAAGTTCTAGCCTTAGACACAACTTCGTAGGCAGTATTTTCGATACATGTAACCATGGAAAAGCGACAAATGACATGTGTAAGGCACATTGTAGGTAAATAACGACCTATTGAAAAATTCTGTGGCGAATGTCAAATTTGATTTTGGAACCTATTAAAAAGTCTAGTCTAAAGCTGGATAAAACCGAATAGTATCCATGCAGAAGTTTCGAGATGTTAGAGCGATGGGGCATACATTTGGACGCTGCTGTTTTGAAGTTAAGACCAAATTGAAGCGGATTGGCAAAAAAAAAATGCAGGTTTCTGGACTACTTTTTCTGTTATCGATCCTTGAAGCTTGTGCATCTACATTGCGGCTGCTGGGTATGGTTACCAATATTTTAAAAGAGAGAAAAAAAAAAAAGAGTTCTTGTATTTAGAGTATGTAATGTATACTTAATTGTATACCTATAAAATAATTAGTTTCCTTTCCTGATTCCGTGTTTTGCTTGTAGAGCTCTGAAGGATTCAATCTCATCACAAGTTTTGAGAAACCAATCATGAAAATCTTCAAATGTCATTTGCCCTTTGTGCTTTACCGCTATCCTTTTAAGGAGCTTTTTCTTCAATTTTGCTTTCTCTCGATCTGAAATTGGCTTTCCCCCTGGATGAAAAGAGGTCCAAACCCATTCTGCCAGGCCATTCAGTTCGTCTCCCTCGAGGACTCCGTTTCCATCTTCATCCAGCGAATCCCACTTCTTTTTCGCTCGCTTTCGAGCCAGCTCCTTCTCCATCGTTGGGCCATCTGGGGGTGGATCTGGAAGGTACAAAACAAGCTTGTCTGCCTTTTGATCTCTGATAATCTCACAATGCTCGGCCATAAGCTGGTATAATTGATCTAGCGATTCGAACTCGTCAGGTTCTATACCCTCGCAATCAGCGATCGAATCGCGACAAAATTGCTCATCATAGCTTACTTCAAAAGAAGTTCCTCGTAAATTATCCATCGAGTACGCTGTAATTAGAATACGGTCATCAATATCACGAGTTATATCGATGTTCATTGGCATTCCATACAATGCATTTGTACTTACATGCACTGGAACTGGTCGCAGGCATAAACTGACTCGACTCAATAATCCAGGGTCATCGCATATGTCTGACCAAGCCCTATGTGATAAATTTTCGTTTGAGTCATCATTCATATTTCGGAGCTGCAACCTTTGCGCAATAGCAGCACAAAAGTCCTCATCCGATACATCCGCGTTACCGGAATAGATTTCTTGACTCTTCGAGACGGAAGATCTGTGAGCTTCAACCGAATCTGGCTTGAAACTTGTAAATAATTTCATTTTCTGGTCATCTGACATGACCCTGCACTCCAAAAAGTCAGAACCGTCTCCGAAACGCTTATATACGTCAATTGTAATTGGCATTTGGCACATCTCATGTCTTCCGCGATAAATTAAGGAGCGATTATTCTCTATTATGCTTTGCCGATACTCTTCTTCCTCTTTTTCCTCTGGAAGGGCAATGACTGGCACCGTTTGTATAAACTCTCGCTCTGGTCCGACCACTTCTTCCCATACTTTCATTCTGCCATCAATATCACTTCCATGCGCGCAATTAGCTTTCACCTTTTCCTTCGCTGATATTGTTTGGTCGTCAAGAATATTAAGATATGGCATACGATATATCACACGCCAGCGATAAAACTCAAGATTTTCAATTGGGTTGCCATTCATATTTAACTCTTGCAATTGTCTTAGGGTGTGCAAGACGTCTAACTCACTGGTGCTTATCAATCCATTGTTTCGAATGTCTAACAAGTTAAGGCTGGTACACCTTTGCAAGCCAAAGAGGCTTAGAATTTTATTGCTACTCGCCTTCAACTTCTGCAAATTTTTAAGCAATGTTAACGGCTCTAAGCGAACTATTTTATTTCCACTTATGTCCAAGTTAAGCAATTGTTTTGGCGAATCAGCCCCATTGTCAGCAATCCAATTGTCCAAAGATTCAATGGCATTATTTGCGGCGCTCAGGTGAACTAGGTACTTCAAATTTCCAAGCCCTGTCAAGGACTTTATCTTGTTGTTGTCTAATTTCAGAATGCGCAAGAACTTGTGTTGCCTTACGTGACTTGTATCAATAATTTTGTTACGATTGAGATTCACAGTGTTCAACGTGGATCCAACGTTGTCACTGGACGAGTCGTCTCCATCATTCGTATACGAAGCTGCACAAAACTCCAGACAATGACGTAGCTTGTTATTCTCGGCGTTAATAGTGTGCAGATACTTCAAACTCTTAAAGGCGGCTAAGCTTCCAATCTTATTGTTTGATATGTCTATTTCTTGAAGAAAAGGTAATTTTGGCGGGAGTAAAGCTATCGACTTTAAATGCGTTTTCGAGATATCAATTTTGGTACATACAGCCTGTGTATTTAGCGGGTGGAAACCCCATTCCACGCCTTCTGCAAAAGCTTTGGCAAGTGCATTATCCATTTTCTCTTTCGCCTTTAGTTTTTCGGCTTTCCTAGCACTTCTGCCACGCGCAACGGCTTGCATTTTTCTGGCTGCCTCTGCCTGTTCCCGCCTTTCTTTTCGCGCCTTTCTTCCTCTATGTATGGCACCAATTTTGTTTGCTGCTTGAATCTGTTCCTCACGTTCCCTTCGAGCTTGCTTACCGCGCTGCATGGCTTGAAGCTTTGTGGCAGCCTTTACATTTTCCTCTGAGGCGATCGGCATAGGTTCTTCTTCTTCCATGTTTTGCTGCAAATTAGGTATTGCGCGTAAAAAGAAGTTCACACCAAATCTCTGGTCCAGGCTTTTACGTTGTTACCTGTTACAATTGAAGCGGTAGACCTGGAACCGCATTGCCCCGCAACGCTCCTGTCACATGAGGTACCTTATAATAAATATAATA
>MDSZ01238038.1_pt1 | contig 11345 bp, 8 predicted proteins | sample 811201 | NCBI WGS metagenome assembly MDSZ01 (sample SAMN05326647, study PRJNA326480) | marine metagenome | isolation source: seawater | place: Indian Ocean: North | collected 2010 | reverse complement strand
GTACGCGAACTCGAGGAGGCTCTTGGAACTCCTACTGTGACCATCGCTAGAGCCGCCGCCGCCGCTGCTGCCGCTGTCGTCGGGCGATCCTACTGCCACCCGACGCTCCAGCAGAGCAGTGCCATCCCACGACCGGCGAGCGAGATTGTCCACGAGACCATTCAGCCTTTGTTTGGTTGGTTAGTTGATTGATCGGCGCATATCTGGATTAGTTTTTGTTGCCAATAGCATCGCGTCGCATCACATCAAGCGTTACTACTACTACTACTACGACGACGACGACGACAAAGAAGAAGAACTAACACCGAGAAGACATAAGTAGACACATTTTTTAGCAAGCACAGTGATTGGTACAAGAACTGAACTCTTATTTAAAATATAAAGAAACGCGTGCGTACTACTTTTACGCGAAGAAGCCGTGCCCCATTATTTTCTCGACAATCGTAACCGTTAACAAACCAACGATAGCCGCTCTGCCGTTGGTTAACTCCGCCTCCGGCGTGAAAATCCCGTACGGCTTTGACGACGGCTTCGAGGTATAATCATCTGCGTTTTGCATCGACGGCATAAATGACGCCACAGTAATCAACAAGGACGCGAAAACGAGCGAAAACACATGGTCGTGAAATTGCGCGAAGAACGTCTCGTGCGATTGCACCTCCGCTCCCATCGCGGCGACAAACGCAATCATTCCTGCTCTGCAGTTGATAACTTCCGGCGCCCAACCGCTAAAACCCATGATTTCTTTGAATGTTTCCGGTTTCTTGTTTCCCGCGTCAGCGTATTGGCTCGTGGACGTTGACGGATTGGATTCCGAGCGTTTCATCGCTTCATCGATATCGACCATGTCCATCGATGACGTCGACGACGTCTCATCCAACGACGCGGTATTTCGAACCGTCGTGGACTTGATCGATGCCTTTCTCGATCGAACGGAAGACGGCGATCGGAGAGATGACGAGAACAGAGACGAGCGCGAAAGACAGAAGAGCATTCTTTTTGTTCGTTTGTTACCGGAAGATGTGGGCGTGTTGCGCGAAGAAAAAAGTGAAGGTTGAGTTCGTTACCACGGGGAAAACTCTCTGTTTTTGTGACGTCGACACAAAATCCAAAAAAAAAAGACGCACGCGATATTATTGATTACGTACACGCACACATGTAGATGCCACCACGGCGACTGCCGCGGCGGGCGCCAATCGTATCACTCTATTTAAGCTAAACCGTATATGTGAAAATGTTCGAACAAGTGTCCAAAGTTCGATAAAATCCACGCCATGGTTTTCAAGAACCACGTTTTAGTGAACTCGACGAGCCAGCCTACGTTGCCGATTCTCCACGCTTGCAATAAACCTAACCCGACCGAAGCGACGGTGAAGATTAAACCGTATAAAGCGATGGATTCGTTCAAACGTTGAAGTTTGACTTCCACGGCGGCTTGGATCAAGTTTGTGGTTCTGGATAACGCCGCGGAGAGGATCTCGGCTTGTTCCGAGGCGAAGAAGATGGTGGATAACGCCGGGTCTAAACGTTTTTTCACGAAGAGCGGGAGGAATCGAGCGCTATAACTCACTCGTTTCAACTGTGCCTCGGTGAATTTGAGCTCGATGATTTGTTGATATGCTTGCGCTGAGAGCGCGAGCATGCGTGTCTTGGCAACAACGTCGGCAACGGCAGATTCGAGATCAGCAACTTGCGTTAACATTTCTTGTTGGTTGCGGTAATCTGTGTTGGATGCTCTGGACTTCCTCAAGATGGAGGAGACGTTATCGTATTGGATTTGCAATTGCGCCAACGATTGTCGTTTCGCTTTGGCTTGCGGTAATCGAAAGAGAATAAGTAATCGATACTGCTCGATAATAGTCAAGCGTTGGATTTGACGCATGGCACGATCGAAAGCTTCTTTTCCCGGTGGGACGGTGACTAAACACTGCGTGCCGCCATCCTCGTCAAGTTGGTAGTTGACGTAAATCTTCGCACCGTCGCCGAGATTGGCGGCGGCAAAAGCACCCACTTCCCAATCCAATTCGCTATCTCGAAACGTTTCTTTGGACGCGCCTTTCGTGCTCGAAGTCGTCGTCAACGGGTCCTCAAAATACGACGAGTCTCTTGACATGACTCTCGACGCCAACGCTTGCCTCGCAGCTTCTTCTTGTCTCAACGCCAAATCGTTGGAAATCACCCCGGTGTCTGCGATAATCTCACTCGGATCGTGCATTCCTCTCCTAGCATCTTTCATCCCATTCAACGTCAACCACTCTCCATTCAACGTTTTCCTGTCTATCGTGTCCGCAAACGTCTCTTTGTCCAACCTAACAATAAAATGTTGAATTAAAAACACTCTCCCGGGAACATCCGCCAACCAATCCGATGGCAACAACCAACTCCAAGGTTTAATCGGCGCGGAAATTTCATCATCCAACCTCCCCGGACCACTCAACGTCAACGTTTCAAACTCGGAGTGTCTTTGTAAACGACAATTAAACCCGGCGCCTAAATCCAAAACCACGTCTGACCACCCTCTCGCGACGCCGTCTAAAACGCTCGTCACCTTCCACGCCGGCGTCGTGTAGTGCGACAACAAAGACTTAATTGTCTCTCTGTACGCCTCCCCTTCCTCTTTGGTAAACTTTCCAGTCTCATCGTACTCTCTCATCCATGCCAAATGCAACACCTCCCCTCCTAAAGGCACAAAGGGTCTCGACCTCGTCTCCGCCGACAGCGCCCGGCGTTGCCCCAACCCGCGATCGATCCGTTTCTCTTGCACGATTGGATCATCCTTGACCGTCGTCTTCTCTCCCTGTGCTTTTTCATGCTCTTCCATCGGTACCGCGTCGTCCAAAAGCAGACCAGATGTCAGCCGCGCGCGGTTCGCTTCCACATCTTCCTCGTCCCTACACTCGTCTTCCCCCACGGTCTCCTTCGTCGCGTTCCACGCTCTGTTTCTCGTCGCGTTCTTCTTCTTTTTCATCTTCTTCTTTTCAGTCGTCGTCTTCTTCTCCCCGTCCTTCCCATTTCTGCGATGATGATGCTCGTTCTCTCGCGCGCTCCGTCGCGTCTTCACCAGTTCCCCTCTCGATGTCGATGCGCCCAAAGAGTCTCGCATTCGTTGCATTGGAATTGCTCCTCCTCGCCTTCTGCAACTCGAAAAAGCGAACGACGACGATGATGGTTTTCTCGACGTCGTCGTTTTCGGTGGCGCGGGGGGGACACAAAAAAGTCTTCCTCCTCCAACGCTCGATTGAGATAACGACGACGTCATCTTTGCCTACAACAAAAGCGCGTGTGTGGTTGTGTGGTCGTCGTCGTCGTCGTCGTCTTCAAAGCAGAGCAACGTTTTGGAATTTGGAATTCGTCTTTTGTATCTGTATCTCTGCGTACAATCTTCTGTCGTCTGTGGGGCATACTAAAAAAATCGAGAGAGAGAGAGAGAGAGAGAGAGAGAGGCCCTTTTATTTTATCTGATGAAAAGTGAAAGTTTTGTGTGGCCACGGGACGACGAGAAGAGACGAGACGAGAGTTTTGATTTTTTTTTGGATCGCAAAAAATTTTTGAGGGGATTTTTGAGTGAAAAAGATGAGAGAGAAAAAAAAAAGATTTCGTTTTTTTTGTGTGCACGATATAATAAAAAGTGAGAAGTCAAAAGTCCACGACTCAAAACACATTATAGAGGAGTAGTATTGGACAAAAGGACTTCTTTACTTCCTCTCGAGAGAAGAGCTCTTCTCCATTGCGAACACTGCTTTTGTCGCGTCAACGAGAGGGAGAAGAAGAAGAAGAAGAAGAAGAAGAAGAAGAAGAAGAAGAAGAAGGGAGGATGACGGGTGGTGACCGGAAGAAGAAAAACTTTGTGGAAGAGGAGGAGGAGGAGGAGGAGACGAAGAATGCTGCGACTGTCATCGCTGTCGAGGAAAGAGGAGGAAGAAACCCGCAGGACAAATCGCACTTGGCGTTCCACGACGAGAGATTCCAATGCAGAAAGTGCGCGAGAAACGCGTCGTGCTTTCGCGTGCACAAAGCGACGCAGAGGATAATCACCATCGGGAAGAAGAAAAGCCTGAAAAAAGTGCAATCACCCGGGAAAAAACCAAGACTGAAAGGACAAAAGGCGAAGAGAGAGGCGGGGGCAAAGGGAAGGAGGAGCGGCTATGGGGAAGACGACGACCACCAGGGGCGAGCGGCTGCGTCGGCGACGGGGAGGAGACAAAGGACAACGACAACATCAACATCGACAAGAAAAGAAGTAGCGATAGAATACGCGTACGACGACCCGAGGTACGAATTGAAGAAACTGAAAGATTCAGGCCATCGACCGACGATGAAAACGTACACGGCGGTAGTTGCCGCGCTCGGGAAACAGAACAAAGCGAAGGAGGCGGAGGAAATTTTCAATCAAGAAGCGAAAGTAGAGTTTGATTGCGACGCGGCCATATTCAACGCGGTCGCACACGGGTACTGTGAAAATGACCAACCGGACGAGGCGATGCGTTTTGTAGATTCGTGGATGGAGGAAATCGAGTCGTGCGATCGGCCGGATATGAAAGGGACGAAGGATAAAATAGCGAAACCGAATCGAGCGACTCATCCGGAGATTATCAACGCGTACGCTAGAAATGGTGAATATAGGAAAGTGTATAGGACTCTGAGAATTATGGAGGAGAAGCATTTAGTAGTGCCGTCTGAGCGAACCTATAACGCGTTCATTAAAGGGTGCATAGAAAACAACGATCCGGACGAAGCGGAGACGGTGATTGAACGGTGGAACAACGAAAAGTACGATTTAGAAAAGATGGCGAGTAAGCTGGTCACGAAACCCCAGGCTGCGTCTTACGGGATGGTCATCGATTACCACTGCAACAACGGTAATGTTGGGAAAGGACGAAAACTGTTGGAGAAGATGCGATGGGCGAACGTGTCGCCGTCGTTACCGATTTTCAACATGTTGCTTAAAGGTTACTTAAAATCGGGCAATCCTCGAGCGGCAGAGGTTATTTTCAGAGAGTTACAAGGGGGAGGGTCTTGGGATATGGAGAAAATGCGCGTGAAACCGGACGTGCAAACGTACACCATGTTTCTCGAGTATTGGGCCAATTCTGGGGACACGGAAAACGCTGAACGATTTCTCACTGCCATGCGCAAAGATAAAAACAAAATCAGAATCGATTCATTCGTCATCGCCTCCGTCGCCAAAGCCTACGCGCGCGCGTGCGATCCGGAAATGGCCGAAGAGCGGTGTAAATCATTAATAGAAGAGTACAAAATTAAACCGCACGTGGTTCCTTTAACCACCGTCGTGGCTGCGTACTGCACTTCTGGCGACACCCGAGAAGCCGAACGCGTCGTTCGCGAAATGACGGAAAACTACAACGTCAATCCAAACGAACGCACGTTTTCCCACGTCATCTGGGCCCACGGCCAACGCGAAGACGTCGCGAGTATAAGGAGGGTCGCCTCGTGGATGGTCGATTTAGGTTTCCGCATCGATTGCGGCGATACCAAAAAGGCCTTGGTTCGCGCTTTACAAGAGTGCAGCTTGGGTAGAAACGCCGTCGAGAACATGATTCAAGACGTGGCAAATCAAGACGCGATCAGTAAACGCCGCGCGGAAAACGGAAACCAACGATTTTACGAACGCATTAACAACGACGACGCGCAAGCGGCGAAACCATCAGACGCCATCTCCACTTCCAGACCTTTACGACAGCTTCAAAGACGTTCTTTCGCCGTCGGCCGCGCTGGCCGCGCCGCCGCCGCCGACGGAACGACGCCCAGAGCGTTCAGATATACCACGACGACGACGCCCCGATTCAACACCGCCGTCGCGAGGGGAGGAATGCTGAGGAGCTTTTAAAATCTCCACGACGTTCTTTTCGTGCACGAAACGTGATCTTTTCGCGTTGTGATGTTGCCGTCGTCTGTTTTTTGTTAGAATGTGTCATGTGATATATATTTGTATTTTTATGTGTAGCTCCCAAAAATCACCACAAAAAGAACTCCCTTTTAAAAAAGTCGTCGAACACTTTACTACGTCCTTTTGAGAAGAAGAAGACCTCTCTCTTTGCAAAGTCCAACGGATATTCATCATGCTCGCTCGACGACCACGTTTTTTGCGCCTTTCCGTGGCGGCGATCCTGATGGTCTTTGCGTCGATCGTCGTCTCGGCGACGTTTTTTGCGTCGGCGTCGTTCGCGGACGGGGTAGTTTTGTCGTATGAGAACGATGATTCCGCGCATCGATTGCATCGCACTAATCGAAGAGCGTTGCTGAAGAGATCCAAATTTAAGTTGATAGAAGAATCATCGTCGCGGCGCGCGAACGAGGAGAATAATAAAGACGACATCGACGGGGGAAGCGGCGGCGGCGGTGGCGGCGGCACCAGAGGGGGGTACTTCGATCCGAACAAGTACGCGGCCGACGACGCTTTAGCTCGAATGTATGGAAACGTGAACAAAAATGCGCCTAAATTTACAATCACCAATCCAACGCAAGATAAAGAAAAAGTCGAACGGGCGGCAAAGATGCAGGCGGAAGAGGTGGCGAAAGGAGACACAACCGCGATCGAGTTCAAAAACATGGAGAACGAGATCGAAGGGGAAGCGAAAGAAGCGGTGGAGAAAGCGACTGATGGGGATTTAGAGTTGCTCGGGACGACGTTGCGTTCGAGCGAAATCGAGGTAACTGCGGAGGAAAAACAGAGATGGTCGTTTATGGATTCTAGTCAACTGAGAGCGGAATTGATGACAATGACGAAAGAGAGAAACAGATTAGCCGCGGCGTTGGGAAAATTAGCCACCAACTGTTCTCAAGAGATGAAAATGCTCTTCTATAAGGTTGAAAATTTAGAAGACACGCGAAAATTTTACGAAAATGAAAACGAACAGTTGACCGGGAAACACGAAAAGTGTAAAAATGACCACGATTTATTGAAAGAACACGCGGCGAAGAAAGTCGTCAAACACATGGACCACTTGGGCGTGGATACAACGTTCGTCAAACCTCATCGAATGGACGTGAAAGAGTTACTCGAAGCCGCCGAGTTGGCGGATAAACACCACGAAGACGAGCTGTTCAAAAGACGTATGGAATTGGAAGAAAGAGAAGGGAAACAACACTCGTTAGAAGATTTAGCTAGGAGTGGGAAGAAGCACGATAAGGAGTATAAGAAGAGGATGAAACAAAAGGTGGAAGGGTACCGGTTTAAGACCATTCACAGAGAGGAGGAGGAGGAGGAGGATTGATGCGAGCGTAGTAAAAGACAAGATTTATATTATATTGTTTTGGTACCTTTTTTGAAGAAAGAGAAAGAAAAATAGTAACAAAATTCCTCTTTATATATACACGCACTTCACGCGACGCGCGCGAGAGTTTGAGAAAGCGAGAGTTTTCGAGACGCGCGGAGAGGGAAATAGACGTGCGTGTATTAACTCGGTAGTCTCTCTCTCTCTCGATTCATCGATCGATCGTGTCTCTCGAAAAGAAGACATCCAAATGGAAACGTCCCTCCTCTGCGGCGACGAGCTCGGGTATCTCCGCTATGCCTCCTCCACCAACGCGTACGCATCCGTACTCCATCGATTCGGCTCTGAATCTAACAAGAAAGACTTATCTGTTTTAAAACTATGCTCGAGTTTCAATCGTCAAATGGAATGTAACTTGTACGCTTTGGCGAGGAAGAAAGGGTCGATTGAAATCGTTCGAGCCGGCGGCGGTGGATTTTTTTCGAACGTTTTCGAGTACCACCAAAAAACGAAAGCGCCGTCGTCGTCATCGAATCCATGCGTTGGTTTGGATTTTGCAGAAGACGGGACACAAATCACAGCAACAGACGACGAAGGTACCGTGACCGTGTTACGGGTGAAACAAGATAGTAATGGAACGTGGAAAACAGATGGCGTTGGTGCTACCGTCTTTCAGTTAAAAGATGTGAGAGAAGGTGGCGTGTTGTGCGCACGAGCGAGTAAAGATGGTACACGGTTACTGTACGGTGGGAAAGGGCAAGGAAACGACGTAAAGATGGTGGATATAGAACACGAAGGGAAGTTGGTATGGAAAGCGAAACCGCCACCGGTGAACTGGTTGAATTACCGAGCACCGCCGTGGGTGAAGTGCGCGCGGTTCAAAGAGCGCGGGGAAGCGAACGGAGGCAACGCGAGTTGCGTCTTTGCTGTCGGGACGGGGGAGAAGAAAGTGAGATTGTACGATACGAGAGTGAATAAAAGAGCAACAATGGAGATGGAATACGGTGAAGCGGCTGTAAATTCAGTCACATTTAGTTCGGTAGACGAACACCGAATGTTCGCCGCTGACAGTCGAGGTAAATGTTGCGCCATCGATTTGAGAACAAGTAAAGTATGCGGGGCTATCCGAGGTAATTCGGGGAGCGTTCGCGAAATCGAAGCGCACCCGACTTTAGATTTAGTAGCCACGGTTGGTTTAGATAGGTACGTGCGAGTGTATAATGGCTCTAATAGGAAATGTTTAGGTGCAGCATACGCGAAGCAAAATTTGACATGCGTCGCCTGGGACGCGTTCGAAGAAGATAGAAATAGAAATAGAAAAACGAAGAAGAAGAACCGTAATAACGACGACGACGACGACGACAACGATGACGACGACGACGACAACGACGACGACCACGTCGGTAATTTACCGAAAAAACGGAAGAAGAAGACGAAGAAATCGAAATCTTTTGAAGAAGACGACAACGATGACGACACCTCTTTAGTAATAAAAAAGAAGAAGAAGAAGAAGAAGAAGAATGAAGACGTGATTGTAAACTACGTAGACTTTGATAGCGACTATGAAGAAGAAGAATGAATGAATGAATGTCTAACTAAGATTCTAATACAAATAAAGTTACATCACTTTTCTCTTCGTCTGTTTTACATGCATATCTTTATGATCGCCGCCACTGCTGCTCCTGCTGCTGCTGCTGCTGCTGTGACACGTCGTTGAGTTCGATTTCATAGCCGTTTCGCTCTTCTTTCCGTCTCCTCTCGTTTTCTTCAACCTTGGAAAATGTGTATCCGTTCTTTAATCCAACAAGTCTAGTCGTGATTCCATTTATAAGCGCACCAATCTGTATAAATGCAGCCCCCATCCTGACCAACGTTTTGGCGGAATCGCCTCTCGTCGCCGCTTCCATCATGCACAGGGTAAACGCGGCGAAGATGCCGTTCACTCCAAAAAGCATTCGGATGGCAGACTTTTCTTTCACGGAGGAGAATGATTGAGTAGAATGATAATTGTCGTTCTCACTATCGTTATCCATACTATTTTCTACGTTCTGAATTGCTTCTGGTGTCCCGATTAATCGTTTTTTCTTTTCTTCTTCTCGTTTCCGTTCAAATCCATTGGAAATACACGTGCTCGCTCTCGCGTAACACACGAGTAATCCTAAATTCACCGCGGACGTTAAAATGACATAGAAAACAAACATGGCTATAACTTTAGACCCACCGACATTCTTGAATGGTGCACTACCCCATCTTCCCAAGAGCAATGCGGCAACAAACCCAAAAAGAGAACACAGGGTATAAAATCCAGGTCGATTTCCAAAATCTTCGCTCACAACTCTCACGCGCGCGAATAAAGAAACGATAGCAATGGAAACTTGCGCGACGAACACAAAGTACCCGTTGTCTAACCCCGAATCCGCGTCGGTTTCGTACCACGAATTTGATCCGTACGTTTGTACAAAATTAAGCCCAGCGGAAGCGACGACCCAGTAGATGGACAGACATCTCGCGCCGATGTCTGAATACGAGAGTTTAATCGTCTCCGCGGTTTCCCTCAACGACCATCTCGCGCTCCTCCCCGTACTCCTCCTCCTCCTCGCGTCGCTTCCACCATGTTTCCCACTCACATCTGGCAACACGAAAAATGCCACCATCACCGCCAATCCAACGCTCACTAAACTCACCCAAAATAACTCCCCTATTCGATCCTCCGCCGTCTTCGTCTCGGTAACGCCGAACGAGACCGCGCACTGGCCAATCATCCCGGCCAACGCGTAACTCACCGCAAACGTCGCACTGATGTATCCGGTTTGGTCCCCGTTGTGTTTTTCATCATCCGATGTCTCGTCGTTCACCTCCTCGTCGTCCTCGTCGTCGTCGTTATTATCGAGCATCTCCACGCCGTAGCTAAACGCGAACGGAAAGCTCGCGATGGTCGCGCCGAACAACACTTGCATCACGCGCATGGATCGAATGCTCTCGCCGTAAATGAGCATCCATCGGACGATGAATTCGCACGAGCAGCCGACTCTGAGCACGAATCGCGACCCGAGTTTCGAGCCGACCGGCCCGCTCAACACCGTCCAGAAAAAGAACGCGTACACGTACGTCGGGAAAATATCGTCGTTGACCTCTCGAATCGAAAAGCCTTTGTTTCCAACCAGATGCGGCACCAAGAACGGTTCGGACGGCTTGAACCAAAAGAGGAAGCAAAACGCGAGAAAAGGGAGGAGAGAAGAAGGACGAGTTGTTCGTTTTCGAGACATGACGACGAGGAGGAGCACACGACGACGCACGCTTTCGTCGCCGCCCAAATAACGAACAACCCCGTCTCAAAGTCTCCTCCTCCTCCTCCTCTGCTTCACGTCAAAAGTGTTTGTGTGGCGAAATTGGAACACCGGGGGAAAATGTCTTCGCCCGATGATGCGCGCGTTTGCTCTCTCTCTCTTTACTCTGCGTGTTGTCGCTCTCCTCCTCTCCGCGCCAAAATCCCGTACTTCTGGGGTTTCCCGTTCCACGCGTTCGCCGCGTCCGTTTGCCGTCTCTTCTCCCTGAAGTCTCGACCGAGCGCTTTCCAATCGACGTGTCGAGGTCCTTCTTCCCCTAATACGCCGCCTCCAAAGGCGGGATCGATGTTTCGTTGATGATGATGTCTCTCCAAGCTTTCTTTCCTCGAGGCGAAGCTCCCCTTCAGTCGGTTCGAGAAGGAAGACGACGACGACGACGACGACACTATCCGCGCGCGTTTCGGCGACGTCGTTTTATTGAACGACGACGACGACGACGACGCTCGCGAAAACCCGACGAGCAACAGCGCGAGCAGCACGAGCTTCCACAGTTTCGTTTTCGTCCGCTCTTTCCCCAACACCTTCAACGTCGTCGTCGAGCGACTTGAGGTGGTGTCTTCTTCTTCTTCTTCTTCTTCTTCTTCTGCCCCACCACCAGCCGTTGGTGGTGGTGGTGTTCTCTTCGTCGCAAAAGGCAGAGACGCGAGCGTCCCGTCCGTTCGCCGGTAGTGGTACGACGACGACGACGACGAGGAGGAGGAGTGCTCTGTCGCAAAGCGTTTCATATACGACTACTCAAAGAGTGAAGAAAATGCCCCTCATT
>MDSZ01139898.1_pt1 | contig 11345 bp, 8 predicted proteins | sample 811201 | NCBI WGS metagenome assembly MDSZ01 (sample SAMN05326647, study PRJNA326480) | marine metagenome | isolation source: seawater | place: Indian Ocean: North | collected 2010 | reverse complement strand
TGAATAATTCCATTTCGAGGTGTATTTTTTAAAATCCTTTTATGATTATATCCATTTATATTTATTACTTTATTAAAAATTGGCTGAACTAATTTTACTAAATTAAACTTATCATTGTTCCAAGGAAAAAAATACCATGATCTATTTGATACAATATATCTTTTATTATTAGTTTTTTTTATATTTAAAGGTGCTTCAGCCTCATAATAAATATTTTTAATTCCTTGATACATTTTTGTGGTTCTTGATTTTTTCAACTTAGAATTATCGATTTTTTTGCATATTTTTAAAATCTTATTTTTATTAATTGCTTTTCTTATAATGATAATATTTCCATCAGTAATTAACTTTAAAAGTCTGTCACTTTCAATTTTTTTAAAACTATCTACTGAAAGCTTTTTTATATTTTTAAAAAATATTTTTTTCATTTTAAAATTTATTTGATTATATTTGGCAAAGTTAATAATCCTAGTGTTCCGGATGATTCTAACGTTAATAAAATTTTATTTTTATTTAAAACAATCATATCTCTAATTCTATTATTTATGTCAAAAAAATCATGATCATAGATATTATTATAGTTTTTATCTGTAAACAAAAAATGAATTGACATATCACCTTCAGAGGGATTATTTCCTAATGCACCAAAAATCAATAATTTTTTGTTATCTCCCATGACTATATCATCATCTGCTTTTACTATTTGAGAAATTCCAATTGAAGGAACAAAATATTTTAAAGGTTCTATAAATCCAAATTTTTTGTGAGATTTTTTAAGTGGGGCAATCTTATAAACCTCTTGACTATCGTCCCTTTCTTTAAATCCATAATGTTCTCCATAAGATGATATGGGCCATCCATAATTATTTAAATTATTTTGAAGATTATTTATATTAATTTCATCACCACCTTGTGGGCCGTGTTCGGAAGATATAATTTTTGAGTCGATATCATCGAAGAATAAGCCCTGAACATTTCTATGACCTAATGAAATAATTTTAAAACTATTTGTATCAATTTGATTAGGATCGAGCATTAAAATCTTACCAAAAACACTTTTTATATCTTGAGCCTTTGATCTATCTAAATATTCTCCAGTCGAAAATAAAATTTTATCATTAAATTTAAACATTCTTCCACCAGATGAATGTGGCTGAAACCACTTTATACTGGATTTTATACATTCAGTTGGTGAAAAATAGTCTTTAAAAAATAATTTTTTGTAGTTCATTTCTGCTTTCAAGATTGACGTATTGAAGCATTCTTCATCTACTTTTTTAATGTAAGATATATAAATATAATTATTCATTATATATAAATCCTTAATCCCATATTTCGAATTAGAATAAAAATCCTTATATCTAATAATTTCTTTCAAATTACTTTTTAAAATTTTAGTTTTGAATTCTTCTTCTACTAGTTTTGACTTATTAAAATATTGAAAGTATCCATCAGCTGAGACAATTACTATATTATTTTCATGAATATCTATATAGCTTGCTCCAGATTGAGCACCACTTGCTTTCTTTACTTTAATAAATTCGTCAGAAAATATATTTAAAAGAAAATCATTATCCTTTAAATTGAAGTTAACATTGTCTATTTGATAAAATAATCCAAAACCTAGTTTTTCAGGCATACTTGATAAAAAAGAGTTTGATTTATCGAGCTCATTACTTAAATTTTTAATGTTTTCATCTTTACTATCAATTTCCAATCTTAAAGCTTTATTAAAGTTTTCGATTTGCTTGATGTATTTAGTCTGAAATAGATATTTTTTAGCAAAATTTTTTACAGCAGAGTTTAGTGGTTGATAAACTAATACTGTTGTAAGTACTATAAAAAGACTAGCTATCAGAAAGACTATTTTTTTTTTCATTATATTTAACTTTTCAAATCATCTATGTTGAGTACTTTGTCACAAAAATACAAAGTATCTGATTTATGAGTTGAGATTATTAAAGTTTTCTTCTTATGAAAATTATCTTTTATGTCGCTTAAAATTTCATTCTCTGTATTTTTATCTAGAGCTGATGTAGCTTCATCAAAGATTATTAAGTCTGCCTTCCTATAAATAGCTCTTGCTAAAACTATTCTTTGTCTTTGACCACCAGAAATATTTTTTCCGTCTTCACCAATGTTAAAATTATAACCATCTACTTTTTCATTTACTAAATTTTGTAATTTTGAGAACTTTATAGACTCCTCTACCCTACCTATGTCTATATCGTTTTGATTTTCTGCAAAAGCAATATTTTGCAAAATAGAACCGTTTAAAAGATAATTTTTTTGAGAAATATAACTTATTTTATTCTGCCAACTATATATTTTTTCATCATTTAATAGATCATGATCTAAAAAAATTTTTCCATTAGTTGGAGTCAAAATTCCACAAATCAAGTCAAGGAGGGTTGATTTACCACTTCCAGAAGAACCCATTATACCGATGGTTTCATTTTTGTTTATATCTAAATCTAAACCATCAAAAACTCTTTTTGGGCTATGAGTATCATAAGCATAGGAAACTTTTTTTAAATAAATTTTTTTAAAATTAATCTCTTTAATTTTTTTGGTAGGACTTATTTTTTTATTAAAAGTTTGCATTAAATTTTGAACTCTTTTTATTGTATCAATCTTGAAATACAGACCGCTAGATTGATAAATAATCCTAGTTACCGATGGTATTGCTCTTAAAATTAATGCTACTGTAAAAGTTAAAATGACAATTATTTCATTCAAATTTTCATTAACTAGTGACAAAACAATTATTAAACCTGCAACACCTATAACTAAAATTATTTCAATTAATAATCTTGGAACTTCAACAAAAAAACTATTTTTTACGTTCACATTTGCTTGGACAGAAATATTTTTGCTAAAATCATTAACAAAAAAGCTTTGTTTTTTTTGTAATATAATATCTTTTATACTTCCTAAACTATCAAGGTAATTGTTTAAAACTTTTTCATTATAAAAATTAATCAACTCACCGTACTTTTTAAATCTATCTTTAAAAATTTTTAATATTATAAAAATAAATATTGCTGAAAAAATTGATATAGTTAAACCAACATAAAGATTAGTATAATATATAATAAATAATATTAAAATTAATATAAGTATCTCAATAGCAATATTTATAAAATTTTCTAAAACAATTATATACTCAGCAAGAATTCCTAAATTACGCATTATCTGAGGTTTATTATTTTTTAAAAAAAAGTCATAAGATTGATTCAAGTAATTTGAAAAAACTCTAGATGAAAAATTTATCTGTATATCGTATAAAAAACGTTTCTTAAAATATATCAAAAATGCATTAAAAATATTTTTTAAAAGAAAAAAAAATACTAAAACTGAGAGCAAAAAATATATTTGTTGATTTAAAGTATATTCATCAAAAAATGTGAAATTTAAATAAGTTAGCTTTTCAGACGAGAAAATAATTTTAATTATTGGCAAAAGAATACTTAGAGATGCAAGTTCTAAAATAAGAAGCACTGCAATAAAAAATACAATCCAAAAAAATTTTTTTTTCTCGCTAAAATTTAAATTGTTAAAAATTGAAAAAAAAAGTTTCAAATTACTTTATTCCATTAAATTTTCAATTTTGGGTTGAAAATGGTTTTTGTGGTCCTTGAACTTATTAGGAGAAAAAAAATAGTTTGTTAAGGCATACCTTGAATTATTTTCAAGTGGTTTGCCTCTATGTAGATAACTTGTATCAACTAGTATTAGTGTACCTGCTTTAGCAGTTATCTCGGTAATTTTATTTTTTTTATTTTTCATAAGAATTGAAACTTCTTGTTCAGAAAATCTTGTATTTGGAAATTTATTTTTTAATTTTAAAAATAAATTTAGCATGAATATATTTTTATTTGAATCTTTAATTATTTGAAAAGGTCCATTTTCAGAGTTAACATCATTTAGATACAATATAGATTTGTATTGCTTTGAGTAAGAATCTTTGTGCCATCCTGCTCCTGAGCCAATATTATTATTTTTAAAAACAGTTCTATTAGCCATAACCATAAAAAGATCGATTTTCTGTTTTATATATTTTTCACCAATTTCATGGCTATAGTTTATAAAATTTTTTAATTTTTTTTTGGTATCGATTGATATATTTTCTGCTCCAAAAATTCTATTGTCCGAATTAGCGTCATCTCTCCAAATGTAATTAGGATAATTTTCTATAAACTTATCGATAATTTTAATCAAATCTGAACACTCATTTTTTGGAAGAAAATTTGGTATTAAAAAATATCCATTTTTTTTTAGAGAATTTAACAAATTTTTGTGATCATTAAAATTTTTGTTATCGAGAATTTTTTTTTCATTATCTTTATCCTTACTAACTAAATATTGGTATTTTTTATATCTTATAAAATCTTTGAGGAAAGCAGAATTCATTTAATTAAAGCTCAAAATTAACTTACAAATTTTTTATATAATTTCAACAAATTTTGTTTTAATGAGAGTGTTTTAGATATAAATATTTATGATTTTTACTAAAAAACTTAAAAGATAAACTGGTTTTAATTTTATGTCAGATTTAACAATAATTTTACTACTAAAAGATAGACAAGAATATAATTATAGATTTTTAAGTCATTTTTTAGAAAATAATTACAATTTTAACTTATTTATTTCAGATGGCAGTAAAAAAAAAAATAAAAAAAATATATCTAAAATAATCAAAAAGAATAAAAAAATTAGATATTTTAAATATCCGGAAGATACCTCTTATGAGAAATTCTATAGAAAAATATTAAATTCATTAAAACGCGTAAGTACAAAATTTGTTTTATTTGCTGCTAATGATGATTTTCTGATTTACAAAAATATTTCGAAATGTCTTAGTTTTTTAAATAAAAATAAAAATTATATTGGCTCCGGTGGTACAATGTTGGGCTTCACGATGATTAAAAAAAACTCAAATGATTTTAAATTGTCAAATCTACATACTATTTACAAAAAAATTAATCTTGATAAAAATACAAAATTAGAAAGATTTAATATTTTTATAAATAATTTTTCAGATTTACCGAGAAATTGCATTATTCAAAAAAAAATTCTTTTACAAAATTATAATTTGTCTAGTAGATTATTTGGAAATGATATAGAGCTAAAAGACCATTTTACTGCCTTATTTAATGTTATTCATGGAAAAATAAAAATTTTTGATTTTCCAACGATCCTTCACCAAGCACATCAAAATTCTGAAGGTAACTTAAGGTATAAAAATTTCTTACAAAATTATTCAGATAAAAATTTTATCAAAAACCTTGTGTTATTTGATAATATTTTATCGAAGAAACTCAATTATGAGAAAAATTTTGTTTTAAAAAACTATTATGAAAAAATTGTAGGAAATGTTTTTAAACAATTTTCTTTTAAAAATGAACCAAGTTCGAAAGAAATATATAAAATTTTTTTAAAGAAATTGAAGAGAAAACTTCTGAAAAAAGATATAAATAAAAACTTTAATTTACAGAAAAAAAGTCTAAGTAAAGAAATTAAAAAAATTATAGAAGAGATTGAACTTTTTTTAAAAAAAATTTAAGTTATGAAAGAAAATTTTAATAGAAAAATTCTTAATAAAATTAAAAATAGACAGTTATCAATTGGAATTATTGGTTTGGGATACGTTGGATTAAAATTGTTACTGCAATTTGCTAGTAAAAAATTTAAGGTAAGTGGATTTGATAATGATTTAAAAAAAATTAGAGATTTAAAAAAAAGTAAATCACCAATCTCCTACATAACTAATAAAGATATAAATAAAATCAAAAAATATACTAAATTTTTTGGAGGTGATTTTAAAAATATAAATAATTGTGATGTAATTATAATATGCTTACCCACGCCGTTAAATTCAAAAAATAAACCTGATTTATCACATATTAAAAACTGTATGCTAAATCTTCATAAGTATTTAAAAAAGGGTCAATCTATAATCCTAGAGAGTACGACTTACCCTGGCACAACAGAAGAAGTTGTGGCAAGTAAGTTAAGAAAGTTTCAACTAGGGGAAAATTTCTTTGTAGGCTATTCTCCTGAAAGAGAGAATCCTGGCTCAAAAGAATTTAGTTTTTGGAACACTCCAAAAATTGTATCTGGATATACTAAAAATTGTCAATTAATTGTTAATTCACTTTATAAAAAAATTGTAAAAAAAACTATAAAATCAAAAAAAATTGAGTATGCAGAGACAGCAAAAATATTTGAGAATGTTTATAGGTCGGTAAATATTGCCTTAGTGAACGAATTGAAGTTTATTTTAAGAAAAATGAAATTAGATATTAATCATGTAATAGATCTTGCAAAAACAAAACCTTTTGGTTTTTCTGAATTTAGACCTGGACCAGGAGTTGGTGGACATTGTATTCCGATTGACCCTTTATATTTATCATGGGCCGCAAAAAAGAAGGGTTATAATACAGAATTTATTGAATTAGCCTCAAAAGTAAATCTAAATACAACTGCAAAAATTTTTAAAGAATTAAAAAAAATAATTTTTAAGCAAAGAAATAAAAAGATATTAATAATTGGATTGTCATATAAAAAAAATATTGAGGATACAAGAGAGTCAGCAGGAGTAAAGTTTTTTACAAAACTTTTAGATGAAAAGTTCAAAGTAAATTTCTTAGATTATTTAGTTAATAAAATTAATTTAAATGGAAAAACATATAAAAGTATGAAGTTAAACTACAAAAATTTGTCTAGGTTTGGAGTAGTTATAATTTGTAGCGATCATGACATTTATAATTATGAAAAAATTTACAAATTTTCAAATTTAATTGTAGACTTAAGAAATAGATATAAATTTGATGATCATAAGCTAATTAAAATTTAATATTATTCTTTATTACCTCTGTATAAGTATTCTAAATTAAGTAATTGCCATAAAAAATTTGAATTCTGTACTTCATCATTTTTTTTAAATTCGATAAGATAGTTTTTTAATTTGTTTTTGTTTATAATTTCACCTAAATCGAATTTTTCATTTGTTAACTTGCTATACATCCAGTCAAATAATTTAGTTTTTAACCATTTGGTTTGTGGATCTGGCATATATTTTTTTTTATTTAATATAAATTTATTACTCTTGAAATGATTTAAAAATAATTCTCTATATTTTTTTCTTAAACTCCCTTTTTCAATGTAATCATCTGTTTCTAAAGAATAAAAATATTCAACTATGTTATGATCCAAAATTGGGACTCTTATTTCTTTGCCATATGCCATTGATGCCCTATCTACTGTTCTTAATATTCTAGGTAATTTACAATGAAACAAATCTCTAAATAGAATTTTTTTTAAATAGTTGTTACTTTTACACAGATCAAGAATCTCTTTTTTATAAATATTATTAATTTCTTTTTGATCAATGTTTACTAATTGATTTTTTTGCGCAATGGTTCCATCTGCGGATACTCCTCCACAATAAAATCCTTTTATTGAGTTTCTTAAGAAACTTAAGAAACTTAATGTTGTCATATCTTCTTTTTTTTTAAAACAAAAAAGTTCTTCAAAAAAATCTTTTACTTTTAATTTAGAAAGTTTTTCCATAAGATAGATTGGAAAATAATATTTATAGCCTGCCGCAATATCGTCTCCACCCTGTCCCTCAAGTATAACTTTACAATCATCTGAATAGTTTTTTTTGACCAACAAATGTTTTGAAATTGTAGTTATGCCAGGAAAGGGCTCATCTTGAAATTTTGCTACCTCCTCAAAGTTGTCAATAATATCATTATGAGTGATCTCTAAGGTGTTTATATTCCAACCATAGAAATTAGACATTTCTTTTAATTCATCTCTATGATCATATTCTTTATCAGCATAAAAGTAGCTATTTGCTGAAATATTTTTTTGACCATTATTAATTTTATTTAGATACGCAATCATAAGATTAGAGTCAATTCCTGAACTTAAATTCAACCCTACTTTTGTATCGCTTTGTTGTTGTAATTCAATTGAATTAAGAAAAATTTTATTTAGATAATCTAAATCATTTGATTTTTTCTCTTCTCTCAACTCCCAATATTTTTTTTCAATCACTGTATTATTTTCTAAATCAAAAATCATGTATGAACCTTGATTAAGTTGAAAAATATCCTTGAAAAAAGTTTGCCTTGAATAGTCGTAAAACGAGTTTTGAAGATAAAAATTAACTGCTTTAAAATTTATTTTTAAGTTTTGAAATATACTCAATATACCTTTTATTTCAGAACAAAAATAATAATTGTTACTATTTTTAAAATAATATAGAGGTTTGACACCCATTCTATCCCTAACACAAATTAATTTATTTTTTAATTTATCAAAAATTATAAATGCAAATATTCCATTAAGTTCTTGGAAAGATTTTTCACCAATTTTAGAAAAAAGCTCTATTAGCACCTCTGTATCAGAATTTGAGGTGGTGTGAATTTTGTATTTTTTTTTCAATTCTTTAAAATTATAAATTTCACCATTGTAAATTATAAAATATCTTTTATTTCTATCATGCATTGGCATATTTCCTTTATCTGAGAGATCGAAAATGCTTAAACGACAAGACCCTAATTGAACAAATTCATTACCATAATATCCTTCATGATCTGGACCTCTATGTCTAATAGCTTTAATCATATCTCTAAGTTCTTGAGGACTCGGATTTTTTCCAAATATTGAAGCAATGCCGCACATAATTAGTTATCAATTAAAATTTGACTTTAAGTTTTTTTGATCCTTTCTTACTGCTCTGAATAATTTTATTTATTATAATCATATCTTTATAACTATCATAAGCAGAACAGAGAGGCTTAGAACCATTAAGTAGACAATTATATGCATTCGTGGAAAGTTTTTTGAATTGGGGACGTGGTCTGGATTTGCTTAGTCTTTTAAAATTTGTGGATAATTCAGTGAAACCTGAATGTTCAGGAGATTTATCTACTTTGTAATACAAAATATCTCTACCGATACCCGAAATTAAAATTTTACCTTTTTTTCCAAAAATATGAATATCAAAGTTATCGTAGGATTTCATATCTAAACTTTGCATTGTCGCTACAAGACCTTTTTTAAACTTAATTATCGAATCATAATTTTTATCGTCTTTTGGTCTAAAATTATTCATGAGATTTTCAAAGCCTACAACTGTTTCAACATCTCCATATATTTCAGAAAGTAACATTCTTAAAGTATCAATCAAATGAGTTCCAGTAGTCAGTAATCCATAAACATAAAATGATGATACCTGAATTATATCTCCAATTATTCCTGCTTTTAATTTATTTTTTAAATTTATTATGTCATCATCATATCGTCTTCTGTGGTTGACTAAAACTTTTGCCTTTTTTTTATTTATGATATTAATTAATTTTTTTGCCTCCTTAATGTTATTTGCTAAAGGTTTCTCTAAAATTATTACTTTTAAACCCATTTCAATACATCTTTTGGTGATCATATAATGCGTATCTTTCCATGTTGATATGGAAACAATTTTAGGCTTTTGTTCGATAATCATTTTCTCAAAATTTTTATAAAAGACGACACTTTTATTAATTTTTTTAGAATATTTTTTTTCTATTTTTTTTTTGTCCGAAATAGCTTTTAAATCAAATTTTTTATTTCTTGCCCACATACCATAATGACTTGCGGGTTTCACTCTTTTGGGATCAAATTCTAACTTTAAACCTATTCGACCCGCTCCAATCATGCAAACAGGTATTTTTTTTACAATCATAGTTATTTATTTTATATAAGTTAAGATATAACATCTTTATAATGATAAATAATAAATGCAACATATAATGATAAAAAGACAAGAAAAAACAATTTGCATTATTCCTGCCAGAAAAAACTCAAAAAGAATAAAAAATAAAAATCTTTTAAAAATTAGAGGTGAAACATTAATTGATATTTGCATTAAACTCTCAATTAAATCAAATCTGTTCGAAAAGATAATACTAAGTTCTGACTCAAATAAAATTTTAAATATTGGGAAAAAGTATAAAATTCTAACAATTAAAAGGGGGGAGAAAATTTCAGAAGATAAATCCACCACTGATAGTGTAGTAAGAGATGTGGTTAGTAAAGCTAAGTTTAAATTTCAAAATATAGTAATTTTACAGGTGACGTCTCCTTTAAGAAAAATTGAAACTCTTAGAAATTTTCTAAAACATTGTATTAAAAAAAAATTATCACATTGCTTAAGCGTCTCAGTGATAAATGATAATATATCTGAAAAAAATAAGTATTTTAAACCTTTAGGTAAAAATTTAAGAAGAAGTCAGTCGAGAAAACCTTATATTTACGAGAATGGTCTTTTTTATTTCGTGAAAAAGGAACACTTTTTAAAAAGAAATAAAATTTATCCAAAAAAAAATTGGAATTTTTTTATTACAGATAAGTACGAATCTATTGATATTAATGAATTAAATGATTATTTAGTTGCAAAAAAGTTTATAAATAAATGATTTTCAAACTTAATAAAAAAAAATCTATTTCATATAGTTCAAAACCTTACATTATTGCTGAAGCTTGTATAAACCATGAGGGGAATATTAAAATTGCAAAAAAGATGATTGATGAGGCGGTAAAAGCTGGAGTTTCAGCTGTAAAATTTCAATTTCATGTGCTTGAAGATGAAATGTTAAAAAAAACTCCAAAATCAAATAATTTTAAAGAAAGCTTATATGATACTTTGAAAAGAACAAATTTGAATACAAAAGAACATATTTATCTTAAAAAATACTGCGAAAAAAAACGAGTTGATTATTTATGTACACCATTTTCATTTAAATCAGCTGATATATTAGAAAGAGATGTTAAACTTAAAATTTTCAAAGTTGGTTCTGGCGAGCTTACAAATATTCCTTTACAAATACATATAGCGAAAAAAAAATTTCCAACCATAATATCGACTGGTATGTCCACAATGAAAGAAGTAAAAAAAACTATAGAAATAGTAAAAAAATTCAATAGAAATATTGCAATAACGCAATGTACATCATCTTATCCTTGTTCACCAAAAATCTCAGATATAGGTGTAATACCAGAATATATTAAAAGATTTAAAATTATTTGTGGTTTATCTGATCATACAAACAGCATTTATACATCTATTGGATCAATTGCTTTAGGTGCTAGAATAATTGAAAAACATTTTACTCTTAATAAGAGGGCGATAGGGCCAGATCATGCGTCTTCGATTGAGCCTAATGAATTAAAATCTTTAGTCGAGGGTTGTAATGCAGTATTTGATGCTAGAAATAAATACAAAAAAATTCATAAAGAAGAAAAAGAAATAATAAGCTGGGCAAGAGAAAGTGTTGTTTCAAAAAAAGATA
>MDSZ01024016.1_pt1 | contig 11345 bp, 20 predicted proteins | sample 811201 | NCBI WGS metagenome assembly MDSZ01 (sample SAMN05326647, study PRJNA326480) | marine metagenome | isolation source: seawater | place: Indian Ocean: North | collected 2010 | reverse complement strand
CTCCTCGACGAAAACGGGGACTTGGAAGAGCGCAATGACGCATCGAAAGCCACGATTCAACGACTCAAGGACGAGGTGACAGAGCTTGAGAAAGCGTACAAGGATGAGTGTCACGAGACACAGGTGTACAAGAAAGCGTGGCGTGAGCAACGAGAACTCGTAGCCCTGCGTGACGACCAGATTGCCATGCTTGAACGCAAGCTCACCAAGCGTGAAGAAGACAAAAACTAATTAAACCCACAATTATGCAACCAGTAAATACAAAGAGCCTGTTTCACAGGCTGACAGCAACCCTAGAGAAGTTGGACAACGATGAGATTGACGTCTTCAAAGCAACAGCTACAGCGAAGCTTGTGGGAGAGTGCGGCAAGCTGTTGAACTATGAGTTGAAGAGGGCGGCACTGCTCAGCAACCCAGACATAAAAGCAGAACATCGACGACTTGAAAGCAAGAACTTTGATAGCATCCCACAAGAATCCCCCAAGCGATTGACATGACAGAACTGCAAGGACATGAGCTTCAGATTCTGAGCGCGGCAATCACGTCTACAGAGTCAAAGCAAGAGATGGCAAGAGCTTTATGGAACCCAGAAATCATGGTGTCCATGGGCATTCCAACAGAGACTATCAGGGAGTTTGATACCCAAACTCTGAAAAAAGATTTGGAACATTTCATGGAGACTCACGGCATCGAAGAGGATGAGTACGACGACGTGCTTGCTTTCTATGGCAAGATATATGGCGTCATGAGATCACATGTTCAGTCTGAAAACCTGAACAAAATGGTTCAGAGGCACGCCCCTGGCATCTGGGAGCGACGTATGAAGTTCATTGAAGATTCAGGCATCAAAAAAGGCAGGACTCGCAAGAGTCTTGCCTCGATGATGGTCCCCCAACTGACAAGTGAATACGACTACAATTTTTTAGAACTTAACAACCATGACCTGCCTGAGAATGCACTGTGCTATCTGGTTAGCACCATGGCACTGAACACAACACACAAAGAAGCATCCAATAGAACCATTGACTTCATGTGGGATGAAATTGAAGACAGAACTTGGTATGACATGTACACAGGGGTCAGGAAGTTCGAGAAGCTTGCGAAACAACAACAAGAAAAAATAGATTCATGACAGACGAACACATGCAGTACCTCGAAGACGCGATCGACCGCAAGATGCAGGCATACGAATTGTATCGCAGACCTCGTGACAAGATGATGCTTGAGTGCATGATGCGCGACTACGAAGCAAAACAGAAATTGATTTTACAAGATGAAAAGATACAAGGTGCGATTCCACCTCGCCAAAGGTGAGAACTACATGAAGTGGCAGGGGTTCGACAAGAAGCGAGGCACCAAGAAATACTACGAGCCTGATGCGTACAGCATCCAGATGCTAGACTGCAAGCTTGGAAATCAACCCGCGACGGCCAAAAGAATCTTCAACGGAGAAAACAAGACTGTCTGTGCGTGGGTAGAGTGCGAGAACATCGCAATCTGGGATGCAGATTACAGCATGAAATCATACAGCATTGATGACATGACACACTACAAGTACAACCCGCGCAAGAATCCGCACTGGTTTACAGACACACATGACAACAGAGATGGACTGCAACTGCGCGTCATGTTCACATACAAAAGAGGAGTCTATGCCTAAGAAAGAAACACGCCCATCTGTCCCGCAATTTGATGTGGGCAGGAACGATCACACGCCGCGAGCAAGGCGACGTAAGATGCAGAGATTCTTGAAGAATAACCCGCAAGTCCTAGAGGAATACACGAGAAGGAAGCTGTTAAGTGGTTGGAGGCCAGATGGATATGATGATTCGAATGAACCAAAGGATGAACCACCTGCTTCTTAACAGTATATAAGCTTATATACCTATATACAAACTAACATCTAAACAGATACAAAGCATGACGCAAAAACAAATACACAAGATTGTAGACAAACAAGAACAGGATGGAAAGCACTCCACCATCATCGCGGGGAAGCTTGTACGCCTTGATGTTTTCAAGATGGGGGCAAAAGACTGGCTCAGTCAAAGCGGTTCAGATGTGGCGGAGGGGTTTGTGGATGTGGCTGGCATCACCATTGGTATGGTGGTGGACGAACTCAAGTCCCGCCTGGCAGGAGAAGAACTGCTTGACGACCTGGGCTTGCCGCAATCAGACCGCATCAGCTTCGATGAAATCGAAAAATTTCATACGTCTGTCCTTGACACGTTCGAGGTGTTGGCTACATATTTGCGAATCCTAGAGATTGCAAAAGCCCAACACAATGAGAGGAATAATGAGTGAGTTAGCCGTTCAAGTAAGGGCGGAATATGAAAGACAGATTGGGGAAAAGATTGACAACGTCAGAAGACACAGGCCTATGGTGGAGCATCGAGCGGCTGTGTCAAATGCCCTTCGTCCCTACTTGTCATACGCCTCGATTGGTGCCTTGTTTGAGAAAGACCACAGCTCTGTGGTTCACTACAACAAAGAGCACGAACCCATGATCAGGTTCTCACCAGCCTACCGCAACAAGTATGCAACAGCAGTCGAAGTGGTGAACAATGTGACCAGAGGGATGGACATCGCACCCATCTTTCACGAGTCATACAACGTAGACATCAGCCCACGCAGAGCCCTTGAAGACATAGACAGAGTCATCATTGGTTTGATGGACATGAAGTGCAGGATTCTGGCCAAACAGAACAAGGGACTTGCACAGGAATAACTTTCAACATAGATTTGCACAACAATTCAATTCAACTCAATGTCAAACTACAAATTCAAGACCACGAACATCCGTGGTAAGCAGTATGTCGAAGTGAACGAACGCATCAAGTTCTTTCGACAGGAGCAGCAGTACAAAAACTGGACGATAGCAACAGATTTTCCTGTGCTAGATGAGAACAACTGCGTATGCAAGTGCACCATTGCGAATGAGCAGGGGCGTGTAGTAGCAGTGGGTCACGCCCACGAAGAGCGCGGATCATCTAACATCAACAAAACTAGCTATGTCGAAAACTGTGAAACATCAGCCGTTGGGCGTTCATTGGCCATGCTCGGAATCGGAATTGATACCTCTATCGCCTCGGCCAATGAAGTGGAAGAAGCCATTGCGAAGCAGCAAGAACTCGTGGACCATCCTGTTGTACAAAAAATTGCGAAAGCCATTGATGCGCCCGTAGAAAACATCATGGACAAAGCCGTGAGCTACATCAAGTCACAGACGGACAAGAAGAAAGCTTTTAGCGCCATCACCAAGAAGTATGGTGACCAGCTTACAGACAAGCAGGTAGCAGGACTCAAGAAGTTTGTACGATGAAACAGAATCAAGCATCACGCATTGTGGATTACATGCGCGACCACGGATCAATTACAGCACTCGAAGCCATGCGTGATCTTGGGTGCTACCGTTTGGCCGCCCGTATCCATGACATCAAAGAGATGAGCTATCAGATTACCCGTGACTTTGTGTCTGTCCCCAACAGGTACGGGGAGACGACTCAGATTGCACGATACAGCATCGCAGAATGAGAAAGCAGCTCGAACAGGCAGTGGGTAAGCCCCATCTGTCATACAGCTCCCTCAAGTATGCGCTTGGAGACATGCGCCTGTGGGAGATGTACATGAGGGGTGAACTGAAGAAGGAGTCAGAAGCCTTGCGCTTTGGCACCCTGTATGACATGATGTTGTTCGAGCCAGACAAAGCCAATGAGGTATATTATACTCTTGACGACAGGGATGTGGTTGCTGATATTGGTGGCCGTAATCCTCGAAGCACGAAACGATACAAAGAGTGGAAGGCAGAGCAAGCCTCACAGAACGCGGACCAAACGCTTGTATCACAGGAAGACTGGGACCAGGCCAAGGCGATGATTGCAAGACTCAAAGATTGCGGGTTGTATTACACGCAGTTCGATGGGGGTCAGTTCCAAGTGGAGTTCAATGTCGATATGGATGGTGTGCCTCTCAAGGGATTCTTGGACTGCTTACAGGATGACCGCATCATTGATTCGAAGTCATCACGCAGCATTGAGAAGTTTAGGTATGATGTCAACAGCTTCAGCTACGACATTCAAGCATACATCTACAGCAAGGTCTTTGGCATCAAAGATTTCTATTGGGTGGTGCAAGAGAAGACATACCCGTACTATCCTGCCAACGTCAAGTGTTCAGAAGAAACCATGTTCAGGGGTGAGATGAAGTTTCATCAAGCACTTGAGAACATCAACAACTATTTAAATGGAAAACAAAACTCTGAAGAGCATTTTGCTGAATTTATTGTCTGAATGTGTGGGCATTGTCATCGCCCAGGTTTTCTGGGTGGCATGTGCCCTGTCAATCCTCTTATTTTTACACCAACTATTTAATTAAACCCTATACTATGAGCGATCAAAAGTATGACAGCGTCCTCTGCGGATACGCTGAAGAGCCCTTGCGGGACGACAACAACAACATCATTGCTTGGACCGTGCGTCTGAAAGACCACGAGCTGACAGAGATGATTGAGAAGTACGCCACAGCGCGTAACGAACAGGGACAAGGTGGCAACATTTACCTCACCATGTTCATGTCTAAGAACGGCAAGTCTTGTTGCCGTGTGTACGATCCTAACAGCGAAGCTGCCAAGGAGAAACGCGCTAAGAAAGCGGCGCAGAAGGAGGATGCCCTCCCCTTCTAAAGCTCCTATCTACTACATGACCGCTCGTGTCGCCTTCAAAAAACGAAAGGCTGTGCACGAGCGTGTCGTGTGGATAGTATCCGTCTTTGATACACCTGCTGATATACGCAGGTATGATTCCAAGACCATGCACAGGCTTGGTCAGGAGCTGTACGGCAAGACTGCCAAGGCAGAGAAGCACATCATCATACGGGACATCATTGACAAGAAACGTATTTCATACTCAAACCTGACAAGAGATGAGCACAAGAAACAGCATCAAGAGAAAATGTGAGGAGATAAAAAACTTGCTTCTTCAGAAGAATGCCAAGTATGGTGACGCCGCCATCAACCCCCTCAACATTTTCAGTCAAGCCAATGCCAGCAGCAGCATCAAGATTCGCATTGATGAAAAACTGAAGCGCATACAAAACAGTGGGCTCGTAGACGATACAGAGGACACACTCAAAGACATCGTAGGATACATGATCCTACTCATGATTGCCAAGGAAAATGAAAGTAACAATATTCAAGAACGTCTACGACAAAACGAACCCACACCACGTCAGCCTACAACAAGCACTGTCGAGGATTCAGGATGGGAAATCACTTACGACCATAAGTGATGTAAGAGACGGAGAAACTGAAAAGAAAAAACAACTGCCCGTTGTATGTTGGAGTGGCGAGTTTTCAGAACGCGCTGACGAAGCGCTCTTCGAGCACTCTGGCTTTATCGTTTTGGACTTCGACCATGTCGATGTTGACAGCACCAAGACATCACTAGCGACAGACAACTATGTGCACTCCTGTTGGGTGTCACCCAGCGGTCATGGCGTCAAGGCCCTGGTCAAGGTCACCAACCCTGAAAGACACAGGGATCACTTCAGGGCACTGGTAAAGTATTTCGACAGCCAATATGGGTTGGACGTTGATGAGTCAGGCATCAACGAATCTCGTGCATGCTTCGAGTCATACGATCCAGACATTGTCATTAAGGAAAGGCATGACAAGTTTGGGGGTCTGCTTGTAGAGAACAGAGAGGAGAAGGAGAAGATAGAGGTTAAAGGGGACCACACAGATTACATGCGGCTGAACTTGGCGGCTCGTATGATCCGTCATGCTGAAGACGGAGACAAGCACGCCAGTCTTTTGAGAGCAGCAAAGCTGTGTGGGGGGTACATTGCCGCTGGACGTATCGAGGAGGACGAGGCTGTTCGTGTCCTTATCAGGGAGATAACCAAGAGAGACATCGACAGCGAATCACAAGCCATGCACACGATTCGTGATGGCATTGAGCACGGAAAGCTGATGCCCATTAGGGATCTGATGCGCGAGGAGCAATCAGTAGAACGTGAGATGCAGCTGAGTGATGGAGACATGTCCTTTATTGCATCTGATGATGTGGATTGGAAGTGGATTGACGACTTCAGTCAGGGATTGATTGAGCTGGGGTTGGTCACAGGAGATGCAGCCCTGGACGAGTACTTCAGATACAAGAAGGAGTTCGTAATCCTCAACGGACACAGCAACGTAGGCAAGACAACCACAGTGCTATACATGATCGTGAACTCTGCGATTCAGCACGGATGGAAGTGGGCTATCTACAGCAGTGAGAATCAGACAGCATCTGTAAAGATGGAACTCATGCAGTTCGCCATGAACAAGAAGGTGACTGACATGAACTACTTCGAAAGGAAGATGGCATACGAGTGGGTGCAAGAGCACTTCGTGGTCATCAACAACAGCCAGGTGTACAGCTATAGCGACATCATCTTGTTTATGGAGAAGATCATGCGTCAGCGTGGGCTTGATGGCATATTCGTGGACCCATACAACAGCTTGAAGCTGGACATTGGCAACAGCAGCATCACCCCTCACGACTACCACTACGAGGCAGCGTCAGAGTTCTTGACATTCAGCAAGGCAAACGACATTGCAGTGTGGGTCAACACCCATGCCTTCACAGAAGCTCAACGGCGCAAGGGGCCAGACGGATTGCCAATCGCCCCATACGCAGAAGACACAGAGGGTGGCGGCAAGTTCGTCAACAGGTGTGATTGCTTTGTGACAATACACAGGAAGGTGCAGTCCCCAGACCATAGCATCAGGAAGATGACTGAGTTCCACGTCAGGAAGGTCAGGGTCACGGAGACAGGCGGCAGACCCACACCATTGGAGGAGCCGTATCGTTTGACCATGAACCTATCACACACAGGTTTTACCAGCTGGGTAGGACAGAAGCCATTGTTCAAGACGCTGTCGTTCAACGAGAGTGAAAAACAAATGCCGCTCAACACCAGCTTTTTGAAGTCGTGATGGTGTATATTGACTCATGCGAAAGAAAGCGAAGAGGAAAAGAAAGACCTCTCGAAAGAAAAGCTTGGGGAGATATGCGTCAGCAATCGAGAAGTATTGTGCTGATCAACTGAAGCAGAACGGGTTGGCCTTCGACTATGAAGAGCATACCTATGAATTGCAAGACAAGTTTCGATACCCCAACAAGTACTTCAAGATGACGGCCAGGGCCAAGCATATGACAGACAAGACAGGTTCTGTTGTGCTGCCCATCACATACAAGCCTGACTTTGTAGGTAAAGATCATGCGTGGATCATAGAGACGAAGGGGTATCTCCCATCGCATCATGACTTCCCCATGAGGTGGAAGCTGTTCCTTAGACATTTGGTGGAGAAAGACGCACCAGATGTTGTATTTTTAGCTAAGAACAGCGAGCAAGTGGACCACGCTATCCAGGAAATACTAGCATCTATTAAGAATGGAGAGATCTGAGCTTAGCTGGATGTATCACTTTGCCTGCGACCGCATCCATGAGGTCGTGGATGATTTGTATGAGGCCATACACAACAATCAAGGTTATCCACAAGAGGACTTTGAAAAAGTGTATCAGGAGGTGCTGGAAAGCAAGAGCAAAATTTATCAGGAGCTCGACCTAATCAAAACTGTGATTGATGAATATCAAGCCAAGTCGCAGTGAGTATCAGTCAAGCACTGGCAGGGTCGCAGAGATAAGGTTTCTCAGGGCAGCCAGAAACAAGGGGCTGTTGGTCACCAAGTCCAGTCATACGGAGGACATACATGAGCACATCGACTACTGGTTGGCCATGTCTCCAACGGGCAAGCGATGGGGTGTCGATGTCAAGGGCAACAACCTGCCAGATCAAATCTGGTGTGAGTTTCAAAATGTGAGAGGTGACAAGGGGTGGCTGTATGGTGGTGCCACCATCATTGCATTCGACATGCCAGAGGAAGGAGGGTTTGCCATAGTGGACAGGCAGGAGCTTGCATTCTTTTGCGAGAAGCATGTCTCTGACGAGGCAGTCACCAAGTACAAGAACGCATACCTCAAGAGATACACAAGGGAGGGGAAGAAAGACGTCATCTCGCTTCTCAAGCTTCACGACATCAAGACCCTGGTGTCATACAGAGTCTGGGAGTACGATAAAAAATACTGAGTTAGAAGTCGCTCATCAAGATTTCGTCGATGGCTTCTTGCACATCATCCTTGCTCGCCTCCATGGTCATCATGATGTTCGCCTGAAATCTCTTCACCTCCTCCCCCTCGTTGAACACAACGATCGTTGGCACCACGACAATCTTGTGCTCCTGCTGAAGGCTTGGCGCAGACGCAATGTCTACACGGTTTGTGACACAGTCGCTGAGGCTTTCGATCCATTCGACACTGTTTTGTGCGTTGAAGCTTGCGTTGAACTCCACCACGCAGATACCTGATTGACATACTTCAATCTCTGCAGGTGCAGAAACGTATGTTGCAGCTGAAAAAAGAAAGATTGATATGAGAGATACCAAGGCTTTCATCAATTATTCTGCTTCAGAGCTTTTTTAACTGCTGCATCAATGTTCGCTTTGCCCTGTGCCACTCTTTCCCGTTCAGCCAGCTGCTTAGCTCTTATCTCCTTGGCTTTGTCTAGCTTCTTTTGTGCACGCTTCTGCAGCTTCGCATACTTTTTTTCACCCTTCTCACTGACTGGCTGATCTTCAGCTCTAGAGCGTAGTTTGTGACCCCTACGACGAAGTCTGTCGTGTCTTTTTCCAGCACCTTGAATAACGCCTGGTCCGCTCTTGGCGGTGGGGCCACGTCCGCCGTCCTGGTAGTTCACCTTCTTTTTTCTGAGCTTCATGATTATTTGAGTTTGTCGATTTTTTCTTCGATGCGCTTGATGTCTTCTTTGATTTCAGTTACATCGTCTTGAGTTGTCATGATTGTTTGACGGACCAGTTGGTCTTTCATGTCAAACTCCATTCGAGTAATTACTGGATCAGGAGGGACAGGTAGCTCCTTTGCTTCCGCGATGTCTGCTTGCAGGGCAAACCACATGGCTACGATTGTGCCAATCCCCGCAGCTAGCATACCTATTGTCTTTAGGTCTAACGTAATCTTAGTATCCTCCCCAATCTGCTGAGCCATATCAGATAATTACATAGTTGATTCCCAAAGAGAAGTCATGCCATGACCTGTCCCAGTATTTGTGGTACTTACCCTCTGCGAATACACCAAAACTTTTGTTGAATCTCTTACCAAAGATAAGACCTCCAGAATAGTCCATCCACTGCCCGCTGTTAACAAACCTATGATACGAGTATTCACCGTCTGTGTCTAGGTGATAAGGGATCAGGTTGCCCCAGCTGTGCACCCAGAAGTTCTTGGTGAAGTGGTAGTAATCGAACCCCACCACCACAGAATGAACCCACTGATTGTCCAGCTCCCCACGCTTCTTGTCCACGTAATCATCCAGAGCCTGAGGAATAACAACCTCCTCCCACACCTCGTAGCTGCTGGCCACAAGCGTCCCGTCTGGGCTGAAGAACTCCCCTGTGTTCACGTCTATGTTGTACCCCTCCTGCAGAGCGAGTGAAGTAAAGTGAAGTTGATTGTTGTCCAGCAACCACTCGCTCAATGGGTCGTATCCGTAGGGCTCTGAAAGACGCTGCATGATGCCAGCATTCAAGGACAGCTTGCCAATCTTAGCCCTGGCTCTCTGAGAAGCCTCGAAGTATCTAACGTCTGCAAATCCATCCTGCAAGAACTCTACCTTGGTGATCCACTTGTCTGCCACGTACCTGAGGAAGTAGTCCTGATCCAAGTAGTTGACACCCTGCTGTCTTCTGTAGTCCCCTTCGAACAGGAACTCAAATCCACTCACCTTTCCAATGGTGGCGGCGTCTCCGTAAGACTTCTCCGTTCCGTTGTAGAATGTGTTGGCTCTGTTCTCGTATCCAAAGCGAGCAATCTTGCGGACGCCTGCAGTCAAGGAGTAATCGAAAGGAGTCTCAATGATGTCTGTCTCCAGTCCGTTTGCAACAGAGAACACCTCCCTGTCTGACAAAGAGTTACCCCCACTAAACGCCGTATAGAAGGTGGCAAACTTAAAAGCCTTCTTGAGGGCTTGCCCTGATGCATTGAAGCATAGCAGTAACAGCAGTATGGTTGTGATATATCTCATTGCTTGACGATTCTTTCGACCCTCACTCTACCCTTGTAGTTAATCACAATCTCATACAAGCCATTGGGGAGCGCTGTGAGGTCGATCTCTCTGCTCCCCTGCCATGCCATCACAAGTTGCCCAGAGTGGCTGTAAACGTCTGCAAATGCCTCTGCGGGGGCCTGGAAGTTGAGCAAACCAGATGTTGGGTTGGGCCATATCTGGATTGAGTTATAGCTCAGCGCCTCTACACTAGTCACACCCTGGCTGCAGTAGTCATACATCTCGATACACACGGCATCCCATCCAACCTCGCAGCAGTAGGGGTCAACCTCGATCACCCACGAGTAGCAGTAGTCGTTGGCCCAGTATGGTTCTCCAGGACCAGTGATGCATCCCGCATCGTACAGGCAGTCCTCGTTCGCAGGTACGTTGGCGTACACGTTGTAGTTGGCAGCGTCAGGGTCCATGCACCCAGGCATAGGCAGCTCGCAACTGCCGTTGTTGGTGTTGGCCATAGGGTCGTAGTTCAGCGCCTCAGGGATGGTGCACCCATAGATGAATGGTATGCAGCTGTTGTTCTCCGTGTTAGCCAGCTCGTTGTAGTTAAACATGGTTGGATCTGTGCATCCAAACACAACCTCCTCGCACTCTGCTGGGTCTGTGGCCGCCTCATTGTAGTTGAAGGCTGTTGGGTCTTGACATCCAGCCACTTCAAGCTCGTCACACACACCGTCACCATCCGTGTCATTGATGCACTCGTTGTCGCAACCATAGTACTCAATAGGGAAAGTGCAATCACCATCTACGTTTGCCTCAGGGTTGTAGTCACAAGCGAAGCTGAGCGTACAGCCCTCGATGGCAGCCTCGCAGAAGTCTCCGCATACAGGGACACCGCTGTACTTGAATGGAAATTTTTTAATGGCGTCAGACCATGGGTTGGTGCCACCTTCCATGAACACACCGTTGGGTCCGTCGAAGTAGAACCCGCATTGGTTGGCTGTGGTCTCTGCGTTGCCCTGCGTAAAGAACATGACATTGACTGCCTCCCCAGAATACAAAGGGATCTGAATCTCTTTCTCAAAACCATCGCTGGGGTGCATTGTCAGAGGCCCCCATATCTCGTCTCCCTGCTGGACTCCAACCCAGCTGCCAAACCAACCATCACCTGCACCGTCCGTAAGTGTCAGAGTAAAGTCACAGTTGTCTTCTGTCTCCAGCGTGT
>MDSZ01083970.1_pt1 | contig 11346 bp, 12 predicted proteins | sample 811201 | NCBI WGS metagenome assembly MDSZ01 (sample SAMN05326647, study PRJNA326480) | marine metagenome | isolation source: seawater | place: Indian Ocean: North | collected 2010 | reverse complement strand
TACGTTCTTTTCATAAATATTTAAAGGTATATATTTTAAATGCAGTCTATTGTACAGGTAAATTATGAGTAAAAATTTGAAAATATTTTTGGGTATTTCTTACTTAATTATACTTTTTACGTTCTTATATTTTATTTTTACAGGGGTGGAAATAAACAAATTAAATGATTTCTCTTACTACAAAGAATTACAAAAAGATTTAAGTAATTTTATAAGCGCTAATGTAATTACTAACTTAATTTACTTTTTTATCTTTGCAGTTATTTGGGTAGCTCTTCTTGGTTTTGGCTCACCTCTACTGATCATCTCAGGTATACTTTTTGGTCAGTGGCTTGGGACATTTATTTCAGTAATTTCTATTTCGGTTGGAGCCTTGTTATTATATTCAATAGGAAATTTCTTTTTTAGAGATTTAGTTAAAAATATTTTTCAACAAAAATTTGATAAATATATTCTTCTATTTAAAAAAAATGAATTTTATTACTTTTTTATATATAGATTTGTGGGGGGATTAGGTATTCCATTTGGATTACAGAATTTAATACCAATTTTATTTGGTATGAAAAAGTTAAATTTTTTTCTCTCAAGTCTTTTTGGTTTTATTCCTGGATTTTTTATATTTAATACAATCGGAGCTGGAATTAATACTTATGTGGAACAAGCAGAGAAATTTAAAATGGTTGAATTCATTTTTAGTCCAGCTATTTATTTACCAATAATAATGTTTACTTGTCTTATGATTATTTCTTTCATCGTTAAAAGAAAGTTTTTTAAATGATAAATATAAATAAGAATGTTCTCTCTAAAGATTTAAGTCCATATCTTAAACAGCATAAAGATAACCCAGTTAACTGGCAGATTTGGTCCGAAGAGACGTTAGAATTTTCTAAGCAAAATAAAAAACCTATTTTATTAAGTATTGGGTATGCAAGTTGTCATTGGTGCCATGTTATGGCTCACGAAAGCTTTGAGGACATGGAAACTGCAAAAATTATGAATCAACTCTTTGTAAACATAAAAGTTGATAGAGAGGAAAGACCTGATTTAGATTTCGTTTTTCAAAGCTCGTTTCAATTGTTCAATCAAACTGCGGGTGGATGGCCTTTAACAATGTTTTTAGATGAAAATGGCGTTCCATTCATGGGAGGAACTTATTTTCCTAAAGAAGCTAAACAAGGATTACCATCATTTAAGGAAGTTCTACTCAAAGTTTCTAATGCTTATAAAGACCAAAGAGAAAAAATTATAAATCAAAAAGATTTAATTATCAAAAATTTAGATTTAAAAAAAAATTCTGTTTTAAATCAAGATCTCGAGCCTATCTTGGATACACCCCTAAGTCATTTAGATACTATTAAAGGAGGTTATAAGGGTGCACCTAAATTTCCCACATTTAATTTATTTGAAACTTTGCTTTATTTTTATAATACCTCTAACGATAATAAATATCTGAAGCCAGTCGAATTAATTATAAATCAGCTTTGTTCGAGGGGAATATATGACCATGTTGAAGGAGGTATTGCTCGTTATACAGTAGATGAGAATTGGACAATTCCACATTTCGAGAAAATGCTTTATGATAATGCTCAATTTGTATTGTTACTTTCTAAGTACTGTAAAATAAATTCACACAATTATTTTAGCGAGAAATTAGAACAAACAATCGAGTTTTTAAAAAAAAATTTTCTCAATAAAGAGGGTTTTTTAGGATCAGCTTACGATGCAGATAGTGACGGAGAAGAGGGCAAGTATTATGTTTTCACCTTTAATGAAATAAAAGATATTGAAAATATCGAGAAATATTTTGAAATTAAACCTGAGGGAAACTGGGAAAATAAAATTATATTGGTTGAAAAGGAAAAACCAACTAAAGAAATATTAAAAAAACTTTTACAAATTAGACTGAAAAGAAAAAAACCTTTTTTTGATGATAAAACTCAATTGGATCTAAATTGCTTAATGATAAGCGCTTTAATTGCAGCGAATGAAATTTTGCCAAACAAGGGGTATCTAAAATTAGCTGAAGAATTTTTCATAAAAATCGAGAAAAAATATATTTCAAATAAAATTTATCATAGTTACGCGAAAGATATTGTTTTTATAGAGGATTATGCTTTTTTAATTAATGCAATAAACGATTTGTCAGACGTAACAATGAACTTTAAGTATAAAAATTTAGCAAGAAAATTATCTAAAGAAGCAATGAATAAATTTTTTTTAGAGGATAAAAATATTTTTCAAAAAAATCCTAAAAATAATAATGATATTTTTTTTAAACCAATTGACATCGGCGATAATACAATTCCTAATGGTAATGCCATAATGCTTATAAATTTTACAAAACTTGGTATGATGGACGAGGCAAAAAAATTATCTGAGAGTCTAAATGGTTACCTAAATATTTACAAAAGTCACATGATGACAGCTATAAAGGCTTTGGATTTTTTTAATAATATTAATTCAGGTAAAAACTGTAACGAGCACGGATGTAAAATTAATGATTGATAGAATTAATTGGTTAGCTTGGTTAATACTAGTAATATTATGGAATTATGGATACCCAGATGCTTCACCTCTTCTAGATGTGTTGATTGCGATTTTGCTATCTTTTGTTTTTATAATAATTAGAAAATATCAAAAAAAGTGAAAAATTTAATTATCATATCAAACGAAAGAGTTTCCCAAAATCATAAAGGTGAATTTAAAAGTACTAATCTCGATTTAAAAATTTTACCTGATGAGCTTGATAAAGTTTTTGACGTTAAGTGCATTTTTAGAAAATCTAAAAGAGAATTAAACCATAAATATGATATTCAAAAAATATTTACAGGATCAAACATTTTTTCTTTTTTATATGGTGTTGTTAAAAATATTTTTAAAAAGAATATCTATTTAATAGTTGCAATAAGCCCTTATACTTTTTTAACTTTTCTTTTACTTTTTTTACTGCGAAAAAAAACTTATGTTTATTTAATGAGTAATGGATTCGAAGAGTATGAATTTATTTTAGGAAAAAATTTTAGATGGATATATGGTTTTATGTTTAATATTGTTACTAAATTCTCAAATGTGATAGTTTGTCATAAAAGACTTTTCGATCCTAAAAGATCTTATGAGGTAACTCCATCACGTTTAAATAATGATTGGATTAAAAATTGTAGTGTACCGGACTTAAAAAACCCAAGGCTTCTTTATGTTGGTAGAATTAATCCAGAAAAAGGAATAGAAAATTTTATTTCCTTGTTTAGTAAAATTAATACTACCGGAAAATTATATATTGCAGGAAATACAGAAAAATTGAAATTTCCAGGAGATAAAATTAAATTACTAGGATATGTTTCTTCGGAGGAAGAATTAATTAAAACGTATGATGCTTGTAATATCACTGTATTACCTTCCTTCACAGAAGCTCATCCATATGTCTTAGAAGAATCATTATCAAGAAAAAGACCAGTTATCATATTTGAGGAAATAGCTTACGTAAAAAAGGACAAAAAAGGAGTTTTCATAATCAAAAGAGATTGTAATGAACTTAAAGGCAAAATAGATTGGATTATGAAAAATTATCAATCAATTCAGGATGAAATGGATCAAAATGAGCTCCCAACTATGCATAAAATGATAAATCAATTTTCTGATATACTGAAGTAATTATTTTGTGAAAATTTATTATTATATCTCACATTGAATAAGTAAATCTCTTATGTTACTGAATTAAATGGCTAAAGTTCTACTAGTAAACCCCCCTTTCTATAGGTTATTGGGTTCAAAATATAATGCAAACTCTTTAGGAATTGCATATATAGCTTCTTATCTAAATAAGAGAGGTCATGATGCGTGGTTATATAATGCAGATTATGTAAGTGATTATGGATACATAAAAATTAAAAAAATATTTTCTAATTTCAATTCGTACAAAGATTATTTTAAAGACACTGATAATGCCATTTGGCATGAGGTAAAAGACAACATTTTAAGATTCAAACCTGACTGGGTTGGATACACATCCTATACTGCTAACATAAGTGCTATAAAAATTATATCGGATCATGTTAAAAAAGCTGACCCATCCATAAAACAAGTTGTTGGTGGAGTTCATGCGACATTAGACTCAGATATTTTAGACACTCTGAAATCAATTGATTACTCAGTTCAAAGAGAGGGGGAGGAAGCATTCACAGCATTAGTTGAAAATAAAAACCCTAAATTTATTCCTGGAGTAGTTTCAAGAGATAAAGGAGGAATTTTATTTAAAACTGGAATTGCTCCTGTAATTAAAGACATAGATAATTTACCTATGCCTGAAAGAGAAAAATTTTGGAATATACCTGAAAATGAAAAGAAAAATGTAGATGTATCTTACGTAAATACTATAAGGGGCTGCCCTTACAAATGCACATATTGTGCCTCACCATTTCATTGGGATAGAAAAACTACGAGATTGAGATCTCCCGAGTCAGTTCTTGAGGAAATGCATTTACTAAAAAATAATTATTATGTTCCTACTCAATTTGACTATGCTGCATCAGCTAATATAGAAAAAAAAGATCAGCTTAAGATTGAAGATAATACAATAGTCTATTTTGTTGATGATGTTTTTACAGTTAAAAAGAAAAGAGTCAAAGAAATGTTAAGGATGATGATTAAGGATAATTTAAAAATGAGATGGAAATGTGAAGCTAGGGCAGATCACTTAGATGATGAAATTTGTGAGCTTATGGCAGAAGCTGGATGTGAAAGAGTAAAAATTGGTTTTGAGTCAGGTAGCAATAGAATTCTTTCAGAGGTAAAAAAATTGGAAACAAGAGAAGAAATGTTGAAAGGGGCCGACATGTTAAAAAGAGCTGGAGTACCATTCTCAGCTTATTTCATGGCTGGTTTTCCTGGTGAGACAGATGATGATTTAAAAGAGACGATTGATTTTGCAAAAAAAGTGGACGCAGACTATTACTCTTTGTCAGTCCTTGCTCCATATTATGGAACAGAACTTTATGATCAACTTATGAAAAATGGGCATGAACTTGATCAACAACCTTGGGAGTATTTCTTTCATCAATCACCAAAACCGATGGTGAACGATAAATTGAGCACAAAAGTATTGAGTGAATATTTAGCACTTGCAGAGTTGAATACAAAAAATAAAAAGAAACGTGGTTACATTTAAAGCAACCAATGAAAAATATTATTGTTACCGGTGGAAGTGGTTTTATAGGTTCAAATGTTGTTAACGCACTTTTAGAAAAAAAATTTAAAATAATAATATTAGATAAAAAAAAACCTAAAATAAAAAATATAAGATTTGTTTACTCTGATCTTTCAAATTTAAATTCTCTAAAAAAAGTTACAAAAAATGCAGATTACATTTATCACCTCGCTGGTGTGTCAGATATAAACAAAGTAAAGTTTATGCCTATAAAAACAGTAAAAGATAATGTTTTAATAACAACAAACTTATTAGAGGCTGCAAAAATCAATAAAATTAAAAGATTTATATTTGCAAGTAGCATCTACACTCACGGCTCAAAAGGAAATTTATATACTACTACAAAATTATCAGCTGAAAATATTATTAAAGATTATAATAAATTATTTAAAATTAAGTATACGATACTCAGATATGCAACAGTCTATGGTACTAATAATAGGGGAGCTGATGTAATTTCACTTTTCACCAAAAGAGCAAAAAAAAATCAAAATATTTTTGTTCACAATAACGGAAAACAAACAAGAGACTTTATACACGCAAAAGATCTTGCAAGTTGCTCTGTTAAAATTCTCAATAAAAATTATGTAAATCAAACCCTTACAATTGGAAATCAAAAAAAAGTAAAAATTATTTATTTAGCTAATTTAATTAAAAAATTAACTAATTCAAAATCAAAAATTATAATAGACAAAAAAAGAAAAAGATTTGACGATTTTGACCTAAATGGAATAAAAAGTATTCAAAAAAAATTATATTTAAAATATAAAAAAAAATACTCTTTAATTGAGGGAATCAAAAATTTTTTAAAGGAAAATTAAAATGAGATGGAAAATACCTTATATTGATTTTGGCAGGCAATACAATAAACAAAAAAATCTTCACCTTTCAAATTTTAAAAAGATAATGACTAATGGAGATTTTGTGTTACGAGATGAAGTTTTAAAATTTGAAAAAAAAATTTCAGAATTATTAAAAATTAAATATGTAGTTTCAGTAAATAGCTGCACAGATGCATTACTTTTAGCTCTTACATGTGCCGGAATAAAAAAAAATTCTGAGATTATAACTGTAGGACATACATATGTTGCAACACTTGCCGCAATTAAACACGTTGGCTTTACTCCAGTGCTAGCAGACATAGCAGATGATTTTAATATTGATCCATCAAAAATCGAAAAATTGATAACAAAAAAAACTTCTGCAATTTTACCAGTTCACTTGTACGGGCATTCGTGTCAAATGGATAGAATAATGAAAATTGCAAAAAAGTATAAATTAAAAGTCATAGAGGATTGCGCTCAATCATTTGGTGCAAAATTTAAAAAAAAATTTGTAGGTACTTTTGGAGAAGTTGGCTGTTTTTCTCTTCATCCCTTAAAATCATTAGGAGCAGCAGGTGACGGTGGTTTTATTGTAACAAAGGACAAAACTCTTTACGAAAAATTTTTAAGATTAAGAAACCACGGTCAAGGAAGAAGAAAAAATGGAAAGTATTTAAAGTCCAGATATGATATTGATTATTTTGGTTTCTGTTCACGCTTAGATAATCTTCAAGCTTCAATAGTAAATACAAAATTGAAAATTTTGAATAAGAATATTTATTTGAGAAATAATATTGCAAAAAGATATAATACAGTTTTAAAGAATTTACCAATCGTTTTGCCAAAAATTTACAGTAAGGATCAGTATCATGATGTTTTTAACTCTTATGTTATAAGAACTAAAAAACAATTTAAATTGTTTAAATATCTAAGGCAAAAGGGAATAGAAGTTTTAATTAATTGGCCTAAACCACTTTATAAACACAAGGGATTAAGGCTAAAAAATTATAACTTAAAAAATAATGAAAAAATATGTAATGAGATAATATCACTACCGATTTATCCAGAAATGCTTAAGTCGGAGTTAAATTATATTACTAAAACAATTAAAAATTTCTTTAAACATTAGTTTTTTGTTTACATTAATCTTTCAAAATTGTAGAAAATAATCGCATTGAATAAGTGAGTGGGGAATAATGTGAGAATCATTAACTGTTCCTGCAACGGTAAAAACCTAAGTTTAAGTCCGAGCGCCACCCAATGTAGTCCGCTGTTGAACGAAGGCCAGGAAAAGTCTAGTTCTACAATTTTAATTAACATCGGCACAAATTAATCAGAGTTGAAAAAACTTGATTTAAAAATGAGGCTGATATGAATAAATTACTTACATTATTAATCTTAAGTTTCATCTTCACATCATTAAATTCAAAAGAACTAGAAGAGTGTGAGTGGAAAAATATTTCTGGAAAACCCTGTTTAACTATCTTTAAAACACCAAATACATCAATCATAACAGAGGGTACAATTGGAAAAATTGTAATTACAAAAAAACAAATGAATGATTCAGGTTATAAAGATGTCAGGAGTGTTCTAGAGCATGTAGCTGGTGTAGATGTGTATGGTGATGGTCCAAGGGGTCAAAAAACTTCAATATTTATGCGAGGTACTAATTCTAATCACACTTTAGTATTGCTAAATGGAATTCCAATAAACGATCAGAGCTCCCCCAAAGCTATGTTTGACTTTGGCTACGACTTTTTGCAAGGATTACAACAAATTGAGGTTTATAAAGGAGCTAGTGGAGCAATTTTTGGACCGGCAGCAATAGGTGGTGCAATAAATTTTGTTACAGATATAGATTATCAAAACTCAGTATCCTTAAGTGGGTCAAGTAGTAGAACAAATTCATTAGAAGGAAATTTTACTTACATAACCGAAAATAATTGGCATCATAATATTAAACTTGGTTCATCACAAATTGAGGAACTCAGTACACAAAATACCTCTAAAGATTTAGATGGAACAAAGAATATATCTTTGAATTATAACTCTATGAAGTTTTTAAATGATAACCTAAAATTTAAAAATACTGGTTATATTAGAAAAACAGATAGCGGTTATGACAGTTGGGATGATGCTAATGCAAACGCGGATAATATAATGTATGCATTTCAATCAAGTTTAGAGAATAAAAAAAATAATATCGAAGATACTTTAATTGCCCATTTTCATGTGCATGATCGATATTACGATACAGCAGTTAAAAACAAATATTATTCACAATCTTATACATTCAAAGGTGAAAGAAAATTGAATCTTTCAAATAGTTTATCTCTCGGTTTTGGTAGTGATTATAATTATAATAAAGGAGATTTTAAAGTTCATGGTAATTGGGGGTCTTCTGCAAAAGGTCATGCAGATAATTTAGGTTTTTTTTCAAATCTTGGTTTTAAATTAAACGACAATACTATTTTTTCATCACATTTAAGAGGAGATAGCCACAAGTATAGCCAAGAGAATTTAACTTATAGACTGAACGCCACAAAAATAATTGATAAATTTACACTCAGCTTGACGGAGTCTACTGGTTTAAGACATCCAGATCTATATGTTTTGCATGGTAACAACCCTAGTGGAAGTTATAAATCTATGCAAACTACAAAACCCGAAACAAGTTTAACGCGCGAACTTTCAGTTAAATATGATTTATCAAATTTTATTTCTTTTGAAACAACTGCATATAAAGGGTCTGTATCTGATGTATTAAATAGAGGCACAGCTACTAATGGATATAATGAAATTATTGATATCAAACAAGAAGGTTTAGAAAATAGAATTGTTCTACAAGATGATAATCAAAGATTAATTTTATCAAACACATTTTCAAAGAGCAGAGAAGGAAGTGGTAGACCTCAATTAAGAAGACCAGAAAAACAGTTTGGTGTTAATTACTCAAAAAAATTTGTTTCTAATTTTTTTGGGCCTTTTGATTTGAAATATGACTATAGACATGTCGGCAAAGTTGAAGATTGGAAAAATGGTTCAGTTCGAGCAAAAGTTGATAGCTCAGATATTATGAACCTAATTATATCAAAAGAAATTTCAAATGTTACCTGGTCTTTAAATATATTTAATCTTACTGACGAGGTTTATCAAAGACCTGACACGTACAATCAAGAACGAAGAAGAATAGGCTTGTCTTTTAATAGCAGATATTAATAATGATACTAATGAAACAAATTTTTTTTTGTATAGGAATATTTACCGCCCTCGCAATGAGCAGGTTAATTCCTCACCCTCCAAATTTTACAAGTTTATTAGCTTTATCATTTTATATACCAGTTTTTATAGGTTTAAGATATTTGCCAGTTTTAATTTTAAGTTTTGCAATTACAGATTTCATTATTGGTTATCACGCAGGTACACACTGGACGTGGGGAAGTGTTTTACTAATTGGCTTAATGTCCACTTTTTTTAGCAAAAATTTTTATTCTAGAATTTTAGGATCATTTTTTGGTGCCTGTATATTTTTTTTAGTAACAAATTTTGGAGTGTGGTTATCTGGAATGTATGGTGTTTCTCTATCTGGACTATATTTATCTTATTTTATGGCGATACCTTTTTTTGCGTATAGTGTTATATCAACGCTATTTTTTTCGATAATAATTGAAATAGGCCATAAGATATTGGTTGATAAATTTAATTTTAAAAAAGCCTAAATTTCGCTAAAATTATTTGTGTTAATACCTCCTGGTAAGAAGCTTGCATATTAGCTTTCAAACAAGTAAAAATAATATAGATGCAGGAGCAATTATGGGTATACATTACGACTATAAATCTACACGTGGCGATAAAGCAATGAAAAAAGAAGCTAAGCGTAAAGCTAGAATAGAGCAGCGTAGAGCAAAACGATTAAATAATAGCTCAAAAGAGTCAGAGGAAAAATTAATGCATGACATTGATAAACCTATAACACTTGAGGATTTAACCAACCCAGATAAGAATTAATTTCTTTAATGAAATCTTTTGCAAAAAAAGATTCTGAATTAATAAGTCGTGAAGCTGCTTTAAAAAAAAACCTTAAAAAAAGAAAAAAAATCAAAACAAAAAAAAGAAAAAATGACAGTTCTTTCAGATAAATGGATTAAGAAAATTTCTAAACAAAAAGGAATGATCAAACCTTTTGTAGGTAAACAAGTAAGAAAAGGAAAAATTTCATTTGGTCTGTCTTCATATGGATACGATGCAAGAGTTTCAAATGAATTTAAAATTTTTACTAACGTAAATTCAGGTGTAGTTGATCCAAAGGTTTTTAAAAAGGAGAGTTTTGTAACAAAAATTGGAAAGGAATGTATAATCCCCCCCAACTCATTTGCTTTAGCAAGAACAATGGAATATTTCAAAATTCCCGATGATATCTTAGTTATTTGTTTAGGAAAATCTACTTATGCAAGATGTGGAATTATTGTGAACGTAACACCTTTAGAGCCAGGCTGGGAAGGACATGTTACTTTAGAATTTTCAAACACCACCCCTTTACCAGCTAAGATCTATGCTAACGAGGGTGTAGCTCAATTTATTTTTTTAAAAGGAAATGAGCGACCAAGTGTTACTTATGCTAATAGAAAAGGAAAATATATGAAGCAAAAAGGCGTAACTCTCCCAAAAGTTTAAATTTCTTTAATGCAGAAGCTTATAATTAAAGGTGGTAGAGAACTCAGCGGAAAAATTTCTATTTCTGGATCTAAAAACTCTACACTGCCTATTTTAGCCGCCTCTATTTTATCAACTGAAGCTACAATTAAAAATGTACCCTTAGTTAAAGATATATTTACTATGGTTGAATTATTAAATTTTATTGGACTAAAGACAAAAATTTTAAAAAAAAATAATACAATAGTAATTAAAAATAAAGAAAAAAATATAAATACACTAGCTCCATATAAACTAGTAAAAACAATGAGAGCCGGAGTTTTAGTGTTAGGTTCTTTGCTAACTAAATATCAAAAAGCTAAAGTCTCTTTACCAGGAGGATGTGCCATTGGAACACGACCAGTGGATTTACATCTATATGCATTAAAAAAGTTGGGAGCAAAAATTAGAATAAAAAACGGATATATAATTGCGGAAGCAAAAAAAGGTCTTAAAGGTACAACAATTAAATTTCCATCTATCTCTGTTGGAGCAACAGAAAATGCTTTGATTGCTGCTTTTAAAGCAAAAGGAAAAACAACTTTACAAAATTGTGCAATCGAACCTGAAATAAAAGATTTAATAATATTTTTAAAAAAATTAGGTGCAAACATTTATTTAAAAGGT
>MDSZ01177192.1_pt1 | contig 11347 bp, 18 predicted proteins | sample 811201 | NCBI WGS metagenome assembly MDSZ01 (sample SAMN05326647, study PRJNA326480) | marine metagenome | isolation source: seawater | place: Indian Ocean: North | collected 2010 | reverse complement strand
TTGGTTTATCAGGCGGTGCAACTACAAGAGATATGAATTGTGAACGTATGAAACTTTCTAAATTATTAAACGATTATGGTATGAAGGTCGCCGCGGTTGCTATGCTTTGTCAAGATCCAAGGGTTTTTGAAGCAATGGAACAAGCAGGTACACCATGTCCATTTGAAGGTAAAATTGGAGCAGACGCAAAAGCACAATGGAACAAATATGATATTGAAAGACCAGACTACGACAAGTATGTTGAGAAGATGGATGATCGTTTAAAAATAGATGAGCGTATCATGAAAGAAGAAGGTATTCTTGAAGAGAACGAATCTTTAAAAACTGATATCAATGCAGTTGCAAAAGAGAACAAAAAACTTGAAAAGCAGATTAAAAAACTAGAAAAAATACAATTAGATCTAGTCAAAGAAGCTGACAAGAAATCTCAAACAACTGGCGTTAAACTTGATGAAGTAGTTGTTGAAGAGCTTCCGCCACAAAATGTACACGAAGGTTTTGAGGAAAAAAAGTCCAAAGACTAGAAGGTTTGCTTAAACCACTCCTCTTGGTCACGGGTTTATTATTATTTGGAGTAGCTCTTTAATGAGAGGTTTTTTATACATCGGAGCATTAGTAGTTACATTATTTGTAGCTACTAGTGTCCACGCGAATCCCACATCGGTAACAACATGTACAGAGAACGCACTTGGCGATCAAACTTGTACAACAGTAACTACCACAACTACGACTACCAACACCCCAGGAACAACAACAGGAAACGTTTTAACCAATTCAACATTTGGAACAGGTACAGATCCTAATGAAACAACAACTACAACTGGTTGGAGTGGTGATGGACATTTACACACTCATGGAATGTTTGGCCAAAACATGGGTAACCCAGCAAGTGGACAAGACATCACAGGTGGTGTTTATGCTTTTGAAGGTGACCCGGCAGATAACGTTTATCAAGATACAGATTTAGTAGGTGACGGACATTTAACAAAGGCACAAATAAATGAAGGCTTTACTTCAACAATGTCAGCAGACATATGGTTTTGGAATAGTTTAAGAAACACTTTAACATTAAAACAAACTATTACTGACAGTGATGGCAATGTAACAACTCAAACAAGAATAATTATAGACCACGATCCATCTAGAAGAATGAACGGTGGTTCATGGAGCAACGAAACAAATGTGTACACACACTCATCAAACACAGCCGATGATATCACAATCAGAGCTGAAATGTATAACGACACAACTATACAAAGTTATGACAATCTACACTATGGACCAGATGTTGATAACTTTGAATTATCTATCACCACAGCAGGCGGCACTAGCACCTCTACAAGTTCAACATCATCAACAGTGGTGACTCTTTGTGCAGATAGAGACCCACCTGCTTGTACATCAGCCGGCGATGATATCGCAGACGCAATAGATAATATTGGAGATGCAGTGACAGGCGATGATGGACTATCAATAGATCAGTCAATAGAAACAATAGTTGAAAATGAAATAATCAACGTGGATCCTGTTATCGAAGAAGAAATATATGTTGTACAAACAGTAATACAAGTTGAAGATGATTTCGGTACAGTAGAAGAACTTACAGTACAAGATTTTGTTGAAGAAACATTTACAGCCATTATAGAAGAAGAAGGATTAACTGAAGAGTTTCAAGATGCATTAGGCGAAGAAGGTATAACAGAGCAAGAGTTTTTCGAAGCAGTTGCAGATGAAATGGAACAAGAGTTTGCTGAATCAGGCGTAGAAAATATTACATCAACAGACGAACCAAACATGGAAGAAACAGTAGTAGAAGAAGCACCTACTGAAACAGAAACAGTAAATACTACTGAAGAGAGCTTAGAAACAGAATCAGAAACAACAGCAACAGAGACTGAAACAGAAACAAGCACTGAGCCGGAGAATACTGAGAGTGAAACAAATACATCTAGTGAAGCATCAGAGACTGGTAACGAAGAGGCAACTACCGAAACCCAAACTGAAGAGAATGCGACTGAGTCTAACGAAACAACAGAGACAGAATCAGCTAATGAAGAAGAGTCCAGTGGTGATGTGGAGGAGTCAGTGGAAGACCAAGATGGTGAAAGCACCTCTACAGAAGGATCCGATACAGATGCGAGTGTTAGTGGAGATGTAGATGGTGATGTTAGTGAAATCAGTAAAAAAGTAGAAAGAATTATAAAGAAGTTAGAGTCTAAGTTAAAAACATTAGATCAGAAATTAAAAGTCATATCAATAGTAACTGCAAAAGCAATGATAGATGAACAGCCAGATATGACACAATATACAAGTCAGCAGTTTTATGATACAAGAAAAATGCCAGATAATCCAGATTGGTATGCGGAAGATACCATTTTAAATGCATATGGTAGATCAATATATCAAGATAAAACGTTAGTTGCATACCAAACTAACGATCCTATCTTTCAACACAATGAACAGGTAAATAATGTTAACGAAAATATCAGACGATTAGAAGCTGAATTGGAGGTTTTAAAAAATGAAAATAATTGATAAGTTATCAACGTATGCTTCACTTATTGGTGTAATTGGTGCAATCGGTGGTGGATTTTATGCATGGGGTGAGTTTAACACAAGACTCAGTGCTATTGAAAATAAAGATTTTACAATCAATGAAGTTGTAGATCTTACACCTGTAAACGACAAAATTGCAAACATCAGAGTTGAAGTAATTGATAGAATCAAAACAATCGAAGAAAAACTTGAAGAATCATCAGATGAAGGTATCGGTGCGATTGAATTAGATCTTGAAGAATTACAATTACAAGTAAATGAAGGTCTATCAGAAATCAAAGAATCTTTATCAAACATCAAAAAAGATGTTGAGATTGTAAAGAAAGAAAACGAATTGCAAGATTCTAAAATTGAAGCGGTGAGACTGAAAACAGTCAATCCACTTGCCAACTAGAGTTTAATACATACTTTACTAAGGTCTAACCTCTCTTAAATAGATGTATAGGGTTATTATCATTCAGCATCTAGGAGAGAGGTTTTGATCGATCCAGTTACAGCCATAGCGGGGGCAACCGCGGCTTTCAATGCAATTAAATCCGGTTTCAATGTAGGCAGGGATATAGAGTCTATGTCCAAAGATCTTGGACGTTGGATGAACTGCATGTCAGATTTAAAAAAAGCTGAAGAACTAAACAAGAAGCCACCATTATTCAAAAAACTTTTTAATGCAGGTTCAGTGGAAGAAGAAGCTATGCAAGTTTTCATGGCAAAGAAAAAAGCTGAAGACATGCGTGAACAATTAAGACAAATTATCACAGCAACTAGAGGACCCAGTGCTTGGCAAGAACTAATCAAAACAGAAGCAGATATTCGTAAAAAGCGCCAAGCAATGATCTATGCACAAGAAGAACGTAGGCGCCAAGTTATTGAATATTGTGCTATTGTGTTTTTAGTGTTAGTTATAACCGGTTCTCTTATTGGTATTGTTTACCTTTATGTACTCCAAAGAGGGTACTAAACTAGGTTGACAATAAGTACTTTCTGTTATATTATATAATATAAGTTAGGCGGGCATAGCTCAGTGGTAGAGCATTTCGTTGCCAACGAAAGGGTCGTGAGTTCGAATCTCATTGCCCGCTCCAATAACAAGAAGAAAGAAACATGGATATAAAAAAAATAGAAAAATTTTACAACATGGTTTCCAAAGAAGTATATTCGGAGGAAGATTCAGAACTACACAAAAACATGATTGAAGCAGTTAGCAAAGACTTGATGTCAAGACCTGACGCACCAAAGCCAGGAGATAAAGTAATTGATATGGGTTGTGGTAATGGCTTCATGCTTGACAAGTTGGTATCATACGGTCTTAAAAAAGAAGATCTCACCGGAGTAACAATGGGTGATGATGATTACAAGAAAACAAAAGAAAAAGGTTACGATTGTCACAACTATGATATGACTTTTACTTACTTTGAAGATAACAGTTTTGATTATATGATAGTTAGGCATTGTTTAGAGCATTCAGTTTGGCCATACATGACATTAATGGAATTCAATAGATTTATGAAAATGGGTTCTACAGTTTATGTTGAAATGCCTGCTCCTGAAGTTACTGAAAGGCATTTAGAACATTTTCCTAATCATTATGCTATTATGGGTAAAAAGATGTGGGGATCTTTAATGTTACGTTCTGGATTTAACTATATCAGCGGTACATATCCTTTGACAATATCTGATAAGTCAAAGCCAGGTAAATCTATATCAGAACCTTATGATTGGTATATAATGACTAAAGTTATGGAACGTAGCGACTATACACCGATTGATAGAGATAAAATAATAGAACTAAACAAAATAATCATGGAATCAACGAAAGAGCTTGAAAAAAAATGACAATGCATTTAGAACGTGGGTTAACCACACTTAATACAAAAAAACGTAAAGCTAAAAAAAGAAAAGCAGATTCGTATTACATGGATGGCTGGCGTAAACAAAATAAGTTTTACAAACAAAAAAATCTACCAACTATGACACTAGAAGAATATATTGATTATGTTCATGGTGTATACAAACCTAAAGTAGAACCAAGAGCAGTACAAACACCATGGCACCATAGTGATTCTGTGTATAGAAGAGAAACACCAAATATCCCTAGTAGTAATAGTGAACATAGTTTTGCACCTGCAACAAAAAAAGAATCTATGCAATATACTGGTGAACGTAAACTTGTAGGTATTGCTATGATGCATAAAAGTAATCTTGTTCCTGTGTTTGCAGATGAAGATGATAAGACAGGTCAGAAGCAGGCTACAGAAATAGCACAGATGAGACGTAACTAATTCTAGTGATCATAAATACAAGTGAGTGATAATATTATAAAACACTCCAAAGTAAGGTAAATAACATAACATGACAACACATTCAGTTGAACAAGAATTTTATCAAGCAGTGATGAAATCTGAAGCTCAGGTTACTGCTTTCTTAAAAAATGGAATCAAACTCATAGGGACAATAGTAAAACAAGACGAAGTTTGCTTTTTACTTGAGAAAGATTCTCATACTCAGTTGGTATATAAAGACGCAGTTTCTACAATTTTTCCAAAAGTAATAGAAACTAATAAACCACCAAAATCATAAAAGCTAAATATAATTAAGTCATCAAAAGGTCTCTAGTAGCTTATGAACGACACTTTGCGAAGTCTTCGGTCGGTACACGTAGTACTAGGTAGACCCCAGACCTGGGTTGTAGTCGTTGCTCCACTGTAAGTCAGCAATCTGGGGTTAGCTTTAATAATTAATAAGGAGTTAACATGACAGAACAAAATACAAATGTACAACAGTTTGAAACTCAAGTACAGACTTTTAACGAGAATATGACAAAGTTTTCTAATGATGGTGTGAAAGCCGCTGGCACAAGAGCCAGAAAAGCATTAGCTGAGATTTCTAAACTTTGTAAGGAAATTAGAAAACAAATACAAGAACAAAAGAATGCAGGATAGTAAAGAATATCTTGAAACCTGTCAAATTGAAGAAACAGTTTGGCGATCCAAAAGAACCAACTTTACCAAAGACGAGTTGGTTGTAGCCAGAGGTACGGAAAACGGAATTAGAGGCCATTTCATGGCTTGGGAATGTAAAGAAGATAGACCCGAGTGTATATCATGGAATGGCACCGTTTCTTGGTACCCAAGAATGTTTTGGGCAGAAGTCGAACACAAAAATACGGTTACAGTTATGGATTTTCCAGAATTTCTCACTGAACGAGAACCGGGGCAAAAGTCATACAATCATGACATTGGAAGATCAGTAATTGAACATCAAGGAAACTATTACTTAAAATTAAAACCTTTTTTACAAGAAGGTAAAAAGATAATTTACGTACCAGCGGTTGTAACAGAAAAGCCAAATTCATTTTCTGCCGCTGTGTCATATGTACAATGGTTTAATGAAAATCATAGGCAAATACAAAAATATGGACAACTTCTTAGCCAGTCCAAAAAGGCTAAAAAACGCAGAAGAGAACGCCTATCGCAAGAAATCTATAAAAAGATAGGTTGACATTTTTCTTTATCTTAGTACATAATTATAACTGTTATAAGGATTAAATAATTTTATGAGCTTGTTTACATTAACAGATTCAGCTAAAGAGCAGATGGCAAAGTTATGTCAAGAGAACAACGTAGCGGCTGTACGCCTACAAGTGAAGGGCGGAGGCTGTGCTGGGTTTCAATACAAGTGGGAATTCGAAAATGAAATTGCAGATGATGATGAACTGTTTGAGTTTCCTCAAGGTCAATTTGTAGTAGACAAACAAAGTATATTGTTTGTTGCTGGAACAACTATTGACTATGTTAAAGAAGTATGGGGATCTAGTTTCCAAATTAAAAATCCAAATGCAACATCCTCTTGTGGTTGCGGAGAAAGTTTTGCGGTATAAGTTATGCACGATTATTCAAGTTATGATGATAAAAAACTATCTGAAATGTTAAGTGACGTTAACAAAAAGATTGCTACGATATCTAGAACTAGAACACATTTTTCGGCAATGCCTCAAATGAAACTTCATCAACAATCAATTATATTAGAAATGCGTTCAAGATTAGAAACAAAGAAGAACGCAATGTATAACCAATTTTGGCCATCAGACAGTAAAATCATTGGTGAGGATTAATCATTTTAAAGCATGACAGATGACAATAAAGTAGGTACGTTGGGTGACGGTACCGGTAAACATCGTGTGTTTACACACGACCAGATGAAAAAAAGATGTGCAAGGTTTTTAACAAAAATCACTGTGAATCATTCTCCAAAAGAATTATCCGATTTTTTATTCGAAGCAGTAGATAAGATCGCTAGAGATCATCTTACTGATAGGACTGATATTGCATTGGAACGTATATATCAAGAATGGTCAGAAAAGAATAAAAAAGAACTAGACAAATAACATTAAAATCTATATAATAATGGTATGAGACAAGATAATCTGGGTAGATGTATTTTGAATGAACAGGATGCACTTGAACTATTATATAGTGACAAGTCCATTTCTAATATTCATGCAGAACAAGAAGTAATTGATCGATATAACAGATCAGTTGATAATGGTGAGATTGATCTTGAAAAGCTAAAAAGTATCGTTGACATGGATCAAGAAACATTTGATTATGCAAATCAAACTAATTGGTATATGCCAGACGAATACAAGCAAATGAATATTGCAGAATATGTTTTGTCTAAAACAAAAAATGAGGAACAAAAGCAAAGGGTACTAACTGAACTAGAAATGTTTGCAGAGCGTGGAATGGAAAATGTACTAAGGTTTATGGTGTATTTGATAGATACTATGCGTAAAAACAATATAGTTTGGGGTGTAGGCAGGGGTTCTAGTGTGTCTAGTTATGTGCTTTACTTGATTGGTATACATAAAGTGGATTCAATTAAGTTTGAGTTAGATATTAAAGAATTTTTGCGATAAATAAGATTATATGCTACTTTATTAAAAGGAGATTATATTATGGTACAAAGAAGAACAAATAGAGGAAACATGATAGACATGGATGCTCTAATGTTAAAAAACGAAGAAGAACTTGCTCTTGGAAACATGAAGGTCAATGCACGTGGAGATAAAATAGGCCCAGGTGGAAAGATCATCAAGTCAAAAGAAGAAGCTGGTCGTGAATATTATGACAGCAATCCAAAAGCAGTTGTTAAAACAGTATCTATTAAAGATAATGTTGATGCAGGAGTAACTGAAGCAAAAGCTCAACCAACCACTTCAAATACAGTAACTAAAGTAAAAAAGACTACTGTAAAGAAAACTAAAGAAATTGAATTACCAAACGGTGATATTGAAATCGAAGAAGTGGAAGAATAAGCATGGCATCACTTACATCTGTTAAAGGTCCAATAAGACCATTACGTGGTAGAATATTAGTTAGAGATATTCAAAAGGGTATGCAAAAAACCGCAGGTGGAATTGTGTTACCCGATGACAACATGACTGAACGAGGCATTAGACCTCGTTGGGCAAAAATTTATGCTGTAGGTTCTGATATTGATTATGTTTCAGTTGGACAATGGGTTCTAATGGAACATGGTCGATGGAGTGAAGGATTTGACCTTGAAGAAAACGGCGAAGTATTTGATCTAAGACAAGCAGAAGGAGAGAGTATTTTAATGGTTTCGGACGAAGAACCTACAGGATATTAATATGCAATTTAAAAACGAATTAGTGCTAGACACTAACAAATTATCTAAAAGAGAAGAGTACATAGGACAACACACTGGAACTAGTGTTGAAGGTGGAGCTCTAAATGCCAATTACAAAGAAGTAGACGCAGTTGCTAGTCTTAGCAATAAATTAGGACAGTTAGGATACGTCTATGGAAAAGATTGGTATTGGCAAGATTCTGGTTGTGATGAATGTACAATTACATATAACGATAAAAAAATTCCATTAGTATTGAAACTTTATATTTGACAAATAATAAAAAATCATTTATAGTAATAAACAATATGAGGTATATTAATGAAAGAACTCTGGGTAGAAAAGTATCGTCCTAAAGAAGTAAAGAATTACGTTTTTAGAGATGAAGCACAAAAAAAGCAAGTCATGTCTTGGCTTGAATCAAAAGCCATACCACACTTGTTATTTTCAGGTGCGCCAGGTACTGGTAAGACTACATTAGCAAAATTACTGTTGCATGAACTTGAAGTTGATTGGGGAGATGTATTACAAATAAATGCATCGAGTGAAAACTCAGTTGATGTTATTAGAGATAAGATTACAAACTTTTCACAAACAATGCCTTTTGGTGATTTCAAATATATTATTCTTGATGAGGCAGATTATATATCACCAAATGGTCAAGCGGCACTTCGTGGTGTCATGGAGCAGTATGCTTCAACTTGTAGATTCCTTTTAACTTGTAATTATGAACGTAGGATTATTCCTGCAATTCATTCAAGGTGTCAAGGCTTTAAGATTTTAAAACTTGATGAAACAATGTTTACTGTGAGAGTAGGTGAAGTTCTTGCAGAAGAAAAAATTAAATTTGATGTTGAAGTTTTACAAACTTATGTAAAAGCAACATATCCAGATTTAAGAAAATGTATTAACACTTGTCAGATGAATTCTCAAACGGGTGAATTAACAAACCCACAGAGCGGAGATACACAAGACGGTGATGTAGAAGTAACTTATGTTGCTATGTTTCAAAATGGTGATATTAAAGGTGCTCGAGAATACATTATTAATAATGCTGATCCAGAACAGTACGAAAAAGTTTACAGAAAAATGTATGAGAATTTGAGCTGGTTTGGTGATGATGATTTATCTCAAGGTAAAGCATTACTATCGATAAGAAATGGATTAGTAAATCATTCTATTGTTGTTGATCCAGAAATAAATTTGGCCGCAACAATGGTAGAATTAGAAAGAATAAGGAACAAATAAAATGTGTCCAGCTTGTTATATTAACGGATTGTTGTTCTTAATATTTGGTGCTTCAGGAGTTGCTATTGCAAACAATCCATGGGTCATTGCATTAGGTATAGTATTAACTATTGCAGGATTTTATTGGATGTGGAGAGCATATAAAAAGAACAAAGGTAAAGGCGGCTTTGCAAAAAATTTAAAAACAACTTTGATTTATATTTTAATATTTGCGGCAGGTTTTGTTACAGCCTCTTATGTAACACATGATTATTTTAAACAAAAGCATATGGAGGGTAACATTGAGCATCAATCTCACAAACACTAATAAAGACTATGCTGTATTTTTACCAGCAATCAGTTTTATATATGCAGACTTGCTATCTAAAAATGCTGAAGAAAAATGGGGAGACAGAGTTCCGAAAGGTCTTCCAAATGGCTTAGACAGTCTTAAGTATCTTTATGATGACAAAGGAATGTTTAACTACAAATGGTCTTTGTATTCGGCCGGACATGCAAAATTAGATATAGAAAAATCAAAAGTACAAGAAGCATTTGTACAAGACAGACCAAGAGATAAAACTATCATATTAGGTGACTCTGGTGGTTTCCAGGTAGCAAAAGGTATTCTTAAATTTGATTGGGATAACTTTTTTACTCCAGGACATAAAAATGATGATATAAGAATGCAAATTCTTAGATGGCTAGAACATACTGCTGATTGGAGTATGTGTTTAGATATTCCAAGTTTTTCTGTTAGTTTAGGTATTGGTGTTAATACTGTGAAAGATTGTATGGCATATACGGCTTACAACAATGAATGGTTTATAAACAATAGAGTTCCTGGTGCAACAAAATTTTTAAATGTTATTCAAGGTAATGACATAGCCACAGCAGATGAATGGTTCGATGTAATGGCACCATTTAGTGATCCAAAAATTTATGGCGACAAGGCTTTTGAAGGTTGGGCTATGGGCGGTGAACATATGAGATGGTGGAAACTGATTTTATATAGAATGATTAAAATGAGAGATGGTGGTCATTTTGATGGTAAAGATTGGATACATTTTCTTGGTACATCAGCACTTGAACCAGCAGTGATGTTGACAGCAATTAAAAGAGAGCTTGTTAAAATCAATCCAAATATAGAAGTTAGTTTTGATTCAGCATCAGCATTTGTATCTGTAGCAAGAGGTCTTGTTTATACAGTAAATGAATTTGATATGTTAAGAAAGAATCCACGTTTTGGATTTACGATGGATAAAGCCAAAGATAATAAAAAGTATGCAGGTAACTTTAATAGAAAATATGCAGATATTGTTCCAGGAGAATATGAAACATTTGTCAATAACACTCCGGTAATGGATTGTTATATGGAAGGCGACATTTGTTGCAGAGGTGAAGACTTTGACAGCAAAACAAGTTGGGACAGTTTAAGTTATGTATTATTAATGGCACACAACGTTTATCAACAAATTGAAGCAGTACAAGAAGCAAATCGTAGAACTGATGCTAAAGATTTTAAATCTATTCCAGAGAACGTTCTTGAATTTGTAGACTTGACTAAAGAAGTGTTTCAGTCGGAAAAGCCTTTTGAATTAATTGAAAAGAATAGTTCTTTACTAAATGGTTTGAGTAAAGCCAAGTTTCAAGGTGCTCCAAAGACTACAACATTTGATAGTTTAGTTGAGCATACACCAGCATTAGTAACAAAAGAAAAGAAAGAAGTAAAAGAAGTAAAATCTAACTTTGATAATTTGTTTACAGTGGAATGAGACCAACTTGTATAAACCAGGGTTGCGATCACCCTGTTGCATTTTCTTCCATTTATAAAAATGGAACACGCAGATGGCGTCCGGTTTGTTGGAGATGCCATCAAGCAAGTTATGGAAAGAGAAAACTTGATGAGGGTGTAGT
>MDSZ01118042.1_pt1 | contig 11347 bp, 9 predicted proteins | sample 811201 | NCBI WGS metagenome assembly MDSZ01 (sample SAMN05326647, study PRJNA326480) | marine metagenome | isolation source: seawater | place: Indian Ocean: North | collected 2010 | reverse complement strand
TAACAAAACCAGGCGGTAGAAGCTTGGTGAATCCGCCAGGGCATCCGTGGAGGTCGAACATTGTGTGACAATCTTCGCAAACAAAATAATGAGTATGCTCATCACGCATCTTCTCATAGTGAGGAGCCAGGCCCTCCACTTCTATTTTGCGTACCTTGCCTTCTTTTGAAAGAGCTTTAAGGGCACGGTAAACAGTAGCTAATCCCAATCCCGGGACAATATTAGAGGCAAATTCCCAGAGAACTTTAGCCGGAGCAGGCCGCCCTAATTCGTCCAGGACTTGATAAATGGAATTTTGCTGTGATGTCCTTGTTTTCAATAGCCTAAATTTTGATTAGTAGTATATACACTATTTACGGTGAAAGAAAAATCAAGGAAAAGCACAAAAAAACAATAATTTTTTTTGTGGAAATTCATTCTTAACACTAAAGAGGTAATTTTTTTCTATATTGGCTGAGGTAGGTTCCAAGGAAAATTAGGAACCCGGTTAAAACAATCACCGGGCCCGGGGGAACATCATAGGAATTGGAAATCGATAAGCCGATTAATGAGCTAACAAGCGCGGTAGCGATGGAGACGATAGTTATTCCGAACATTGAACGGCTAGCTAATGAGCCTACAGCTCCTGGCAAAATTAGCATTGAAGTAACAAGGAGAACTCCTACAACGCGGGAAGACACTATTACAACAGCTACAACAAGGAACATAAAAAAATAGCGTAGTTTTTTTACAGGCACTCCTTCCGCGTGAGCCATCTCCTCGTTGAAAGTCCATTTTCCTACTGATAGCCAATTCCAAAAAATAAAAATAAAACTTATTAAACTTAATATCAACAATAGGAGACATTCGATTTGATTAACGGCTAATAAGCTTCCAAAAAAGAATTGATCCAAATGGCCAGAGTAACCTTCTCGAAGTGAAAGTACCAAAACACCTAATGCAAATGCAGCTACATAACACACTCCAACAGCAGTATCGGAATCGATACGGTTGTTTTCTGATAAATACGTTATTCCGGCTGCAACGGACACAGTAAAGAAAAAGCTTATTAGGTAACTTAGTAGTGATGGAGAAGCACCGTTTGTCACGAAGATAACACCAATGGCTAGACCACCTAAGCTGGAATGAGCTAAGCCATCGGTAGAGAAGGAAAGCCTTCGAAGGACAACAACAGGTGCAATTAGACCGCAAGTTAAACTCATCAATATAGCTGCTAGAACGGCACGACGAAGAAAGCCGTAATCAAAAATAGAATGTAATTCACCCCAATTCATTTAAGCAAAACAGCAAAATATCTTCCATTACTATGAAAATGGTTCAAAACAAACAAACAATTCACAACCTCATTAATTAATTAAGCATTCTTCCCAGCTGAGTTCTTTATTGATATAGGCAATTCGTTTTGAAAACCGAGAAACTACTGGTATATCATGACTAACCAAAATGATCGTTACACCTTCCTTTGACAGGTTGTTCAAAATGTTACAGAATCGGGAATGTCCATTCTGGTCAACGCCGGTTGTTGGCTCGTCCAACAAGACAGCCGACGGCGACCGCATTAAGGCACGTGCCAGTAAGCATCTACGCTGTTCGCCTCCGGACAAATTCACATAACTCGTCTCTAAATGCCGGTCTATACTTAAAAATTTCATTAAATCTTTAGCTCGTTCAATAGTTTGCCTGCGCTTCTGCCCGAAGACTGCCCCTGATTGTGCCGCACCTTGGATTACGATTTGAAGCGCACTAAAAGGGTTGCTTTCATTTATGTATGCACTCTGGGGAACATACCCAATTATAGGTTGTTTCTGTCGGGCAGGAGCGTACCAAGATATGTTCCCTTTTGTTGGCTTGAGGATGCCAACAAGTGTGCGGAGAAAAGAGGTTTTGCCTCCACCATTAGGGCCGACAACACCAACAAATTCTCCTTGGCGGACTGAGAGGCTGATATTTGCTAAAACACGTTTCCCGCCTAAATCAAGATTGAGGTTTTTCACGTCTAACGCAACTGTATCATTCATCAGTTTTTTTTGCCCCTTCTGATAAAACCTTGCTAAGGGTCGCTAGATTTCTCATTTGCCTTTCTAAGTATGTCGTATCCGGAGATTCAGGTAGAATGGTTTCACATGGGTCAAGCTTTTCGACACGGCCATTAATTTCCTTTGCTATAACAATTGCCGGCCGGTCCGGCAATTGTGGCTCTGCGAAGATGACATTTATTTGCAATTTCCGCATTAGATTTACTAAATTTTTTAAATAGGACACGGAAGGTTCATCACCTGGAAATAATTCAACAACACCAGCTAATTGAATTTCATAACGTTTAAACAAATACCCAAACGCACCATGGAAGGTGACAACTCTAGGATTTGTAAAATCCTTTAATTTACTAGAGAATTCCGCATGAAGCAGTTTAAGTTTATTTAATAATTCATTCTTACGCTTATGGAATAATTTCTTACTGCTGGGATCCAATTTCTCAAATTGATCAGAGATTTGTGCAACAATCTTTTGTGCGATAATAGGGTCGAGCCACACATGAGGATCAGCATCTACGGTAGGATTGTTTTCCTCATTTTTTGGCACTGCCATTTCAATCATGCCTTGTTTTTCTGATGGGTGAAAATTAGCTATAGTTTCAATCCCCATATCTGAAACCCTTAGTTTTTTTTGCCCAGCTTTAAGCGGTATTTTATCGATCCAAGCATCAAGGCCAAAACCAAGCATTAAAATAAGTTGGGCATCGTGCGTGTTTTTCACCATTGAAGGAGTCAGTTCAACTGAATGAGGATCTGAACCCGGGGGTGTCAAGCATGTAACATTAATTTGATCACCTGCCAGCTGGCGCGCAAAATCGTACAAAGGAAAGAATGAGGTAACAACAATAGGCTTGTCCTCATTTGATTTTGAATTATTGCTAGGACCACAACTGGTAATTAGTAGTAAAAAAAATATAACAATCCGACCTTTCAATAATGGTTCGCAAAAATGACTCATAATTCTGTCGATATTACGTTTAAACATAAATAGACGCGCTTGTGTAATGTAGTAATTAAGGAAAAAATTGCGGACATACTTGTGTATTTCCAAACTATATTGATTCAGCCGGATTTGCGCTTTCTACCCAATCAGGGAATGGGTCCTCAAATGTTTTTACCCAATTTTCAGGGCCTAATTCCATTTCATCATCACGAAGTAAGCAGGAATCTAATTTGTTTTTGATTTCATGCTCATTTATGTCTTGACCAATTATTACAATTTCTTGACGCCTATCCCCCCACGGTTCTACCCACAACTTTCTAACTTCCTGTCTTTGTTCATCATCGTCATACCATTCCGTTTTATCGGTGGCAGCCCACCAAAATCCCGCTGCTTCTGTTCGGCATGCAGCTCCAGCTTGTGAATAGGTCCCTGCCAAGTCCATTCTGGTTGCTAACCAGAAAAACCCTTTACTACGCAAAACCCCGGGCCAATCGCCCTCTAAAGCCTTCATAAATCGATCCGGGTGAAAGGGCCTTCGTGCTCTGAATACAAAACTACTGATCCCGTATTCGTCCGTTTCAGCTTTTTCCTCACCGCGTAATGTTTTAAGCCATCCCGCTGACTCTTGGGCTTTTGTCATATCGAAAAGGTTGGTTTTTAGTATTTGTTCTAAAGGTATTTGAGAGTATTGTGTGGAGTGTATTCGAGCATTTGAGTTGAGGGAGCGTATCTGTGCAATAAGTCGCCCTAGGTCAGCCTTTTCTAGTAGGTCAATTTTGTTAATAATTATTACGTCAGCAAATTCTATCTGTTCTACTAGTAGGTCTACCACGCATCTATCGTCTACTTCATCTCGTGCTTGTTTTCGATCTAACAAGGAGTCCTCCGAACTGTAGTCTCTAAAAAAGTTATACCCATCAACTACAGTCACCATTGTATCTAATCTGGCTAGGTCATTGAGTTGGTTTCCTTGATCATCCTCAAAAGTGAATGTTTCGGCAACTGGTAGCGGTTCAGATATACCAGTGCTTTCAATAATTAAATGGTCAAAACGATTTTCCTTTGCTAATTGAGATACTTCTATCATTAAATCTTCGCGAAGTGTGCAGCATATACACCCATTAGACATTTCGATTAATGTCTCGTCTGTCCGACTTAAACTTGCACTTCCATTTTTAATAAGGGAAGCATCGATATTTACCTCGCTCATATCATTTACTAGGACAGCAACCCGCAATTTTTCACGGTTGTTAAGAATATGATTAAGAAGCGTGGTTTTTCCACTGCCCAAAAATCCTGATACAACAGTGACTGGAAGTTGGTTTTTCATTTTTGTAATATGTTCTCAAGCGAGTACGAAAAACTCACGATATCTAGCTTGATTTTATATAAGAAATTTTATCTGAAATATAGAGAGTTTTCCATTCTGCTGGCCTACTGCAAGGAGTCCATTTTTAGACCAGCTTATGGAAGAAGCCGGGGAAGATAGAAGACAACCACCTACAATTTTGTTATGTTTTAGAGGCTCCCAAACAACTAGACTGTTATCCAAATCTGTAGATACCAAAAAAGGCCCATCTGGTTGAAAAGCCAGATTTGTTATCTTATTGGAGTGTGCCTCATATTGTTTTGGTTGTCTTCCTTCTGGCCCTTTACCACTACAATCCCAAAGGCAAACAGAATTCCCACCCCCGGTAGCTAACCAGCGCCCGTCCATTGACCAGCTCAATTGCAGAACTTTAGTGGGAAAGCCCCACATTTGTGCGTCAGCGCCAGACTTTACTCTCCAAAAATGAACAGTAGAGTCTTGTTCCCCTGTTGCAATGTATTTGGCATCTGGACTCCACGCCAAAGCTAAACTTGACCCCTTCCATTCATACTTTCTTGGCTGGCGTTGTTTTTTGGGAACATGAAGTGTAATACCATTATATGCTGCGACAGCCAATCCGGATCCATCTGGATTCCAACCGATATCGGCGATAGTGCTGGAGTGATCGGCAGATTCATAAATCAGGTCGTAATCATCATTCCAGATTTTGATTGTGCGGGAGGCACCGGATGCCAGTTGTTTTGTACACGGATTATATGCGACTTTAGAAACCCAATCGCCGCCTGCGTCTAGCTCTAAGAATTTCGCCTTTGAAGATGAGTCCCAAATTGAAACCTTTGAATCTTGTCCTGCTGTAGAGAACTGTGAGGCGTGCGGGTTCCATGAGACAGAATTACACCCAATTTTGTGATTTCCTATTGGTTCGCAACTTTTGAGACGTTTTTCAATATCCACTAGAAAAACATGCCCTTCCACAGTGACTGCGGCAATTTGTTTGCTGCATGGGGACCACGCTAAATCAATAATGTAATCATTTAATACAAATTCATTTTGTAATTGTACAGTATCCCGCTTTAATTTCGAAGGATCTACGTTAAGCACAGTCGAAAACCTTCATTTAGTGTTTTTCGATCTAAATTTCGCCCGATGAAAATGAGAGAATTACTCCGTTCGCCTTCTTTCCACGGACGATCTTCCTGCCCATCAAACAACATATGAACGCCTTGGAACACGTATCGATTTCCAGAATCAGCAAATGAAAGGACACCTTTCATTCGAAAAATATCTTGCCCTTTGTTTTTAAGTAAATCGCTTAACCACTTCTGAAACTTCTCAAGGTCTAAATCCCCTGCAGTATTAATACCAACAGAAGTAACATCCTCATCATGTTCGTGATCTGGCTTGAATTCACGGGTAACGAGTGGATCAGCTTTGTTTTCGGATGCATCAGTAAAATTAGAGGCAAATTCATCTGGATGATGTTCAGTATATAAGACATAGGACCCATCGCTTGGAATTTTTAAAACATATTCATTCTTTCTTTGTTGAAGCTCAATTGAGATTAAATCATCACCTGGTTCAATTATGGCCCCCGATTCTAAATTGATTGGGTTATCCGAAAAAGCTAATACAGCTTTCTCAATTGTTTTGTTAATCCCGGAATCAGTGCTTTCATTTGTTTTTTGCAAATTAATATTCATGGCGGGGTCGGGACCTTGATTCAAGGTAAAGTTATAATAACCCTTTTTGAATTCGAATAAACCACCCCATTCGAATGGGTATTCTGGTTCCATAAACTTTGGATCAACTTCCAAGGCGCGATCTAAATCAAAACCTCCTATATTGAGAATCTTTTGGATATCGATATTTGCGTCCTTGGTACGATAAATCGTTGCGGCCGAATTCATTATCAGCAAGCGTTCCTCAAGGCGGTCCAGTTCACCCTCACTTACCAAGTCCGTTTTGTTTAATAAAATTATATCAGCAAACGCAATTTGTTCCTTCACTTCATCGCTATCGTCGATATGTAATATAACGTGTTTTGCATCAACCAAAGTGATAACTCCATCCAATGATAAAGCGTCACGAAGCTCGTCATCCATGAAAAAGGTTTGTGCCACTGGACCAGGGTCTGCCATCCCGGTTGTTTCGATTAAAATATAGTCAAAACTATCTTTACGTTTTAATAAGTTGGATAAAATTCGAATAAGGTCGCCTCTCACGGTGCAACAAATACAACCGTTGTTCATTTCGAAAATTTCCTCTTCAGCCCCAATAACAAGATCATTGTCAACACCAATTTCACCAAACTCGTTCTCTATGACGGCAATTCTTTTACCATGATTTTCTGATAGGATACGATTGAGCAAAGTTGTTTTGCCTGAGCCCAAAAAACCGGTTAGGACGGAAACTGGAGTACGCTTTTCTTTTTCTGACATATTTGTTTTCAATTTTTGTGGTCCGAAAGACTGATTCTACTTGTCATCTCAATGAGCAATGTTGTCAACCTTAAATGAGAATGCATTCTCATTTACTTGACAATTCCTGGAAAATGACGTTTTTGGTGAAATCGTTTCTTATTCATTGAAACGGAAAGGAAGGGATGACCCGAGTAAATGGCACACACATTAGCGAAAAATTGGATTCTTGATCGTTTTGTCAACAAATTATTAGTCTATCCACTAGCAGCTTTGACCACACTTTTAGCTCCACCTATAATAGCCGTTCTGCTAGCTAACGCTATTGCTGACAATTTAAACGCTACTGTAAGTCATGCAATGGGTCCCATTCTTCAGCAGATAAATTCCTTACCACAACCGATAAATTATATTTTAGGAGAGAATTATGGAATAATTTCAATGTTGCCATTCTTGTTACTTTACGCCCTTCCAACTGTGCTGGTATTTAGTGCAATTTTTACTTTTTACACAAAAGCTGGTATTTTAAATAGAGCATCACATAGCCTAAATAATTTATTCATCCCTTTTGGAGTAGGTGGCCATGATATTATTCGCGTTATCATGGGTTTTGGATGCAATGTTCCAGCGGTAATCGCAACCCGTTCATGCTCAGTTTGTACAAGAGGAAATTGTATTTCCGCTATTTCCTTTGGTTCTGCATGCTCTTACCAACTACCAGCAACATTAGCAATATTTAGTGCTGCAGGAAAAACCTGGTTAACTCCTTTTTATTTACTGGTATTGGCTGCCACGACTTTAATTTTCATTAAATTCTCAAAGTCTGTTCTTATTCAACAACGGGGAGAATCTTATAAAACAACTTTAAGCCAAAATCCAGTGATTCCCAACTGGAACACCATCTTTCGTGAAGTAAGTGTTAGCTTTAAAGAATTTTTTAATGTGGCTTTACCCGTTTTTATTATCATCTGTGTTATCGCAGGCCTTTTACAATATTCTGGTTGGTTGACTCAACTAACAGGCGTACTTGGTCCATTCATGTCCTTATTTAAACTGCCCCCAGAAGCTGCTTTTGCAGTGGTTTTAGGATCGATTCGGAAAGATGGTTTGGCCGTTGGCCTTTTGAATGGTGATATGTCAGGAACAAAATTATGGGTAGGGACCACAGGTGAACTTTTTACCTCAGTATATCTTGCAAGCGTTTTTCTTCCTTGCCTTATAACACTTTTGGCAATTTGGCGTGAAATGAAAATAAAATTTGCTGTAAAATTAGTGATTCGCCAATCTTCGTTTGCAATAGTTTTTTCTGTTGTAATTGGATGGGTCAGCCATTTTATAAGTAAAATCTAATTTCATAAATTGAAACATGATTAATGTAACAAATGATGAGTTCACAAAATCCACTTGAAGGAGAGAGAATAAAGATCCCCCAAAAACCACAGAAAATCGCAATCATCTCTTGTATACACGGCAATATGGCTGCCTTGGAGGCTGTTTGGGATGATATTCAGAAACAGAACGTAGACAAGGTTTACTGTCTCGGCGATTTGGTTGGATATGGACCTTTCCCTAATGAAGTTATAAAATTTGTTCAGCAAAATAATTTGACCACCGTTTTAGGGTGCTGGGACGAAGGTATTGGAATGGAGCAAGAGGATTGTGGGTGTAAGTTTATTACTGAAGAAGATGAAAAGTATGGCCATGCTGCGTTCGAGTGGACTCGCTCTGAGATCACGGAATCTAATAGGCGTTTCCTAAGCGAACTATATTTTGGCCAGCGTATTACTGATACAAATGCAGGAACACTGCTCATGGTTCATGGTAGCCCTCGCAGCACTGGGGAATACCTCATGGAATCCACCCATGATCTCATATTATTTGAACGCGCTGCATCGGGCGATTGTGATGTGCTAATATGCGGGCACACTCATGTTCCTTTTTCAAAAAAGATACAAGGAACCATGCGGGTCACAGCAGAATTAGGTCTTAAAGACCAAATTCAAAAGAACATATATATCGCCAAAGGGGCAAGTCCAAAGGAGGTAGTTCTTAACCCTAAATTATTAATAAATGCCGGCAGTGTTGGAGAACCGCGCCATGGTGGTATAGAAGCAACCTATGTGATATTTAATACAAATTCAAAGGATGTTCAAATAAGAGAAGTTCCTTATGATGTTAATCAAACCATTAGCGCTCTAAAAAAATCAGGGCTGCCAGAAGTCTTCGCTGAACGCCTTCTCAGGGGCAAAGAGTTTGCGGAGAAAAGTAAAGATATTATCTGTGTTTGTTGAAAAACAATTTATTTACACATTCACATAAAAATCACCATTATTATTTGCCTCCCAGCACTGTATATTATGTTCTGCTGAAAAACCCCCAAATGTAAACAAATCACAAAAAGTCCTAATGCAAAAACACATAATAATTTGGATCTTAACAATATTTTCTCCGCACATGATTGAAGCATACACAGGAAAAGCATCTTCACCAATTATTCCAATATCCGATTTCTTCAAGAACCCTTCAGAAGTTGCGCACTCCATATCACCAAAAGGCGATTTCGTTGCATTTCTAAAACCTTGGAACACTCGCATGAATATTTTTATACAAAAAATAGGTTCGAAAGAACATAAGCGTGTAACTTCCGTTAGCGACCGGGATATTCCAGGCTTTTTTTGGGCAAACAACGATCAGTTAACCTACACACTTGATAGTGGAGGCGATGAAAACTTTCATATATTTATTGTTGATCGAGACGGATCGAATCTTAGAGATTTAACTCCACACGAGGATACCAGGGCTTCAGTGATTGATGATTTGCCTCAGCATCCCAATCATATGTTGATTCAGCATAATCATCGTGATAAACGTGTTTTTGATGCATATCGTGTCGATCTAACAACGGGCGATATGGAACTGGTGCTTGAAAACCCAGGAAATTATACTTCATTTCTGGCTGATCACGAGGGCAAACTACGGTTAGTTACGAGTACTGATGGGGTTAGTACTAGTATACTCTATCGAAATACCGAAGAACAACAGTTTCAAATTATTCTAACTACGAACTTTAAAGAAAGTGTTGATCCCTTATTTTTCACATATGACAATAAAAGCTTTTATGCCTCTTCAAATCTCGGGCGTGACAAAAAGGCTATTGTAATCTTTGACCCTATAAAAACCGAGGAATCAGAAGTCATTTTTCAACATCCGCAAGTTGATGTTAGTAACCTCTTACGGTCTGATAAAAGGAAGGTCATCACAGGTGTCTCTTTCACGGCTGCACGTCGCGGGTATCAATTTTTCGATGAAGAACGTCGCAGTATTCAAGAATGGCTTGAACAACGCCTTGATGGCTTGGAAGTAAGTATTGCTAGTGTAAATTTGAATGAGGACAAATACTTAATTCGTAGCCACAGCGATCGTGATCGTGGCTCTTATTATTTTTACGACCATGTAAACAAAACCTTACAACATCTAGTAGACGTTAGTCCATGGATTAAGTCAGAACACATGTCTCCAATGAGGCCAGTCGTTTACCAATCAAGGGACGGCATCATTATACACGGGTATCTCACTCTACCATTGGGTGTTTCTACAAACAGTTTACCTACAGTTGTTCTGCCGCATGGGGGCCCATGGGCCCGCGATACTTGGGGGTTTCGCCCTGATGTTCAATTTTTAGCTAATAGAGGGTATGCGGTTTTTCAAATCAACTTTAGGGGATCTACTGGTTACGGACGCCAATTCTGGGAAATGAGTTTCAAGGAATGGGGGAGAGCTATGCAGGATGATATTACTGACGGTGTTAATTGGCTGATTAATCGAGGGATCTCGGACCCTGAACGAATTGGGATTTTTGGCGCTTCGTATGGAGGATATGTTGTTTTAGCTGGGCTTGCATTTACACCCGATTTATATGCATGTGGGGTTGATTACGTTGGTGTTTCGAATTTGTTTACCATCCTAGAAACTATACCACCTTACTGGGAACCAATGCGGGAAATGATGTATGAAATGATGGGGCATCCAGAAACCGATTCGGACTTGTTAAGATCAGTTTCGCCTGTTTTTCATGCAGATAAGATAAAAGTTCCGCTTCTTATCGCCCAAGGCGCTAATGACCCTAGAGTGAAAAAATCGGAGTCCGACCAGATGGTTGCTGCAATGAGAAAGAAAGGCGTTGAAGTGCCTTACATGATTAAAGAAAACGAAGGTCACGGGTTTAGGAATGAAGAAAATAGGTTCGATGTTTACCGCGCTATGGAGCAATTTTTCCATAAAAATCTTGGTGGTCGCAGCGATATTGGACATGACTTACTAGGCACCTTAAATTAATTTATTTGTTTCCTTTGCAACAAGGGATATAAAAGTACGATTTCCTTTTGTGACTTTTATTGATCATCCCTCTATGATCTAAATTATTTTTTTTACCGCTTCACAGACTAACCACTTGTTTTCCAACAGCTATAAAGACTGTTTTTTCATTTACATTGTAGTTTTTCTCGGTTTTATTTGAGAACACGTTCTCAGAATGTTATTTACTGTTCCTCCGTTTTGAATTCCTTTTGAAAAAGTATTATGTTAAAACCAGACCAAATACTCGACAAATACTACCTCGAAG
>MDSZ01096394.1_pt1 | contig 11347 bp, 11 predicted proteins | sample 811201 | NCBI WGS metagenome assembly MDSZ01 (sample SAMN05326647, study PRJNA326480) | marine metagenome | isolation source: seawater | place: Indian Ocean: North | collected 2010 | reverse complement strand
TTCTTCCTATAGAGCCGTGGTAGACCACCACGTTGATAGGCTGGGTGTGGAAGCACAGTAATGTGTGTAGCTGACCAGTACTAATAGCTCAATTGGCTTGATTTATGCACTGAAAAAAATTTTGCAAATAACATTTGATATTTAATATGATCAAAATAATCACTTTTCACAAGTCTACAAATTATGGTGCTTTACTACAGAGCCTGTCATTAAAAGAATTTATAGAAAATGAAACTAAACAAAATGTAAAAATGTGTAGTTATCATCCTAAAAAATTACTTTTTGCAGAATTTTTTAGACCATTAATTACAAAAAAATTTTCAAAATTTAAAAATACTATAAAAAAAAATTTTAACATTTACCTGTGGAAGAAAAAAGCTTTTAGACCTGGGAATTATATTGAAAATAAAAATATAAATCTAAATATATTTGGCAGTGATGAGATTTGGAATTATAGTAATCCATACCATGGCTATGACCCATATTTTTATGGAAAAGGCTTTGGTAAAAAAAAGATTGCATATGCAGTAAGTATCGGAAAATCTAATTTTTCATTTATTGACTTAAACTTAAAAAAAGAAATATCTAATTTACTAAGCGATTTTTATAAAATCTCTGTTAGAGATGAAAATACCTCAAATTTTGTATATGATTTAACAGGTAAAAAGCCACAGTTTGTCCTTGATCCAACACTAATTTATACACCAAAAATTTTAGAGGATAGAAGCTTGATAAAATCTACTGTAGAAAAAGATTATTGTATTGTTTATGGAACTGTATTTTCAAAAATACAACAAGATTTGATTTATAATTTTTGTAAAAAAAGAAACCTAAAAATTATTTCTGTTGGTTATCATAACAAATGGATTAAAGAAAATCATCTAGGTCTAAATCCAACAAATTTCGTAGATTATTTAAAAAATGCAACTTTTATTTTTACGTCAATGTTTCATGGTGTAATGTTTTCAGTGAAATATTCAAAGCAATTTGTTTTTTCTCTTGACCCTATAAGAAAAAATAAAATCTCGACCTTTTTAAATACTTTTAATTTGAACGAGAGAATTTTTAATGAAGTAATAAATGATAGTTCAATTGATTATGAGATTTTGAAAAAACAAATGAGTCCATATATATCTACAAGTAGAAAATTTTTAATTGATAATTTAAATTAAATTTTTTTTGTTTAAATTAAAAGCAATTTTCTAATTCTCTAATTAGAGTCCTCTTTTTAAAAATTTTTTTTCATTAAAAGATTTAATTAAATAAAATATTTGAACATTTCTAAAAATTTTTTTTAAATCCAAGCCTTCTCTTTCTGAAATAATTTTATTTATCTTATTGTTATTCCAAATTCCCAAAGTTTTAAATTCTTGTGAGTTAATAGTGTCAAAAATAAAATCTTTTAAATTCTTGTTAAAAAGCTCATTTGCTGGGTTAAAACCTTTTTTTGCAACTCTATTAATTACATTTTTAGGTAAAAAATCTTTTATCACATCTCGTAAAATTCTTTTTGTAAATCCATTACTAATTTTAGATTGTTCTGGCAGTGAAAAACAAAATGCTGCTAATTTCCAATCTAAAAATGGAAATCTACATTCAATGCCATGTGCCATTGAAAACTTATCATATTTTTTTAAGTTCATTTGCATAGCTCTAAAATGATAATCAATATATAACGACTTGTTTAAATTACTCAATTTATTCAAATCTTCAGATAGGAAAAATTTTTTTTCATTATTTTCGATTTCAAGAAAATTGTATTTTTCATCATCATTATTTTTATTTCTAAATAATTTATCAAATCTGAAATTTAATTTATTTATCAAAATATTAAAAAAATGTTTTCCTTCTAAACTTCTATCATTCATTTCTAGATGCAGTTTAAAAAGTTTAAAAAGTCTGGGTATATTTACCAAAGAACAATCACTCATAGCTATTTTTGGATATCCCGAATATCCAGCAAGAAGCTCATCTCCACCATGACCATCTATAGATACTTTTATACCATTTTTTTTAATGCTCTCATAAATGCTCCAGGGTCCTAAACCATCATCACCTGTAACTTCTTCTTGAAAATAAATAATTTTTTTTATTAACTCAGGATCCGTCTTCCCTAAATCAAGTTTTACGTACTCTACATCGAGTTTGTGAAATTTTGCTACAGATGTTGCATATTCTGTTTCATTATTTTTTTCATTTTCATAATCAAGAATAAACGTTTTGTATGGATTTTGAGCTTTATCTAAAAAAAGATTTGAATTTTTAATCTGACTTATAGCTGCTACTATAGATGAGGAATCAATACCTCCGCTAAGGGACGTTGCTATTTTTACGTCACTTCTCATTCTTAGATTGCATGCATTATTGAATAATTCAAAAAATTTTTTTTTCTGACCCTCATAATTTTTAGGGATTTCATCTAATTGTTCTATAGTTGACCACCATTTGGTAATTTTTATTTTATTGTTAATATTCAAACTTAATTGATGTCCAGCTGGTAATTCTTTTACTCCATTTAAAAAGGTGCTTTCTGTAGAATAGTATGATCCATTAACAATACTTTCACTGCAATATCTAAAGTTACTGTAATTAAAATCTGGTATATATTTTTTCTCTATATGCATAAAAGCCTTCAATTCAGAGGCAAAATAAAATCTTTCTTTTGTTCTTAAATAATAAAGTGGTTTTACGCCGAATCTATCCCTAGAAATAAATAGGTTTTTATTTTTTTGATCCCAAATCGCAAAAGCCCACATACCATTAAATTTATATTCGCACTTTTCTCCCCATTCACTATACGCAGCTAAAATTACTTCAGTATCACCTTTGCTTTTAAATTTATAACCAAGACTTAGAAGTTCTCTTTTTATTTCTAAAAAGTTATAAATCTCACCGTTAAATGTTAAGGTATATCTTGCATTTTGACAGGTCATTGGCTGTCTAGAGAGATTGGATAAATCTAAAATACTTAACCTCACATGTCCAAACCCAACAGTATTTTCTGAATTAATAAATGTTCCTGATCCATCAGGCCCTCTGTGCAAAATAGAGTTTTTAAAATTATTTAAGTCATTAGGATTAATTTTTGTTCCATCAAAATTGAGCATCCCAACAATTCCACACATATTTAATAAAAATTATTTAGTTAATCTATTTATTAGAAAAGAAATTTTTTTATCATTAGAATTGATTTTTTTCATAACATTTTTTGCTTTTATCGGTGCATATTCAAATGCTATTTCAAGTAATTTCATCCAATTTTTATTATTTTTTTGTCTTGTATTTTCTATCTGCTTAATTATTATTTTGTTTTTTTTCATTAAAATTCTTTTATAAATGTTAACAAATTATTAGTTAAAATGAAAATTAAAATTACAAAAAATTTAACATTTAACAGTAAAAATAAACCTTTATTAATTGCAGAAATTTCTGGAAATCATTCTCAAAACAAAAAAAAATTTTTAGATTTGATTTTAAAATCACATCAAAATGGAGCAGACTTAGTAAAAATTCAAACTTATGAACCAAAAGATCTTACAATTAAATCCTTTACTAATGGTTTCAAGATAAAACAAGGAACTTGGAAAAATGAATATCTGTGGAATCTATACCAAAAAGCCCATACTCCATTTAGCTGGCACAAAGATGCTTTTAAACTTGCAAGAAGAAAAAAAATAAATTTATTCAGTACACCATTTAGCGAAAGAGGAGTGGATTTGCTAGAATCATTTAAAGTTCCTTTGTATAAAATTTCTTCATTCGAAATTATAGATCATAAGCTTGTTGATTTAATAGCAAAAACAAGAAAACCAGTAATTATATCAACTGGGCTTTCTAATATAAATGAAATTAAAGAATGTATAAAGATTATTAATAAATATCATAATAAAATAATTATAATGCATTGTATTTCTGAATACCCAACAAAACTAGAAAACATTAATTTTCAGAGAATAAATACATTAAAAAAAATATTTAAAAACAAACTAATTGGTTTATCTGATCATACGGATAATATTTATTCATCACAAATTTCTTTATGCTATGATGTTGTTGCTATTGAAAAACACGTAAAAATTAGCGAAAAGTCTATTTCTGCTGACTCTAAATTTTCTATTACTTTGAAACAATTAAGGGAATTAAAGAGAAATATTAATTCTTTACACAAAGGACTGAAGGGTAAAGGAGATTTTTTTATAAATAAAGAAAATAATTATTCTTTTATTTTTAGAAAATCTATTTTTTCAGTAAAAAATATCAAAAAAGGTGATAAATTCTCAAAAAGAAATATTGATACTTTTAGAGCTAATGTTGGAATTAAAGCAAACAATTACTTTAGAATGATTGGCAAAAAAGCTAAAAAAAATATTAAAAAAAATACCCCGATATTCGAAAATGACATTATTGCTTAAAAACTTAGATTCTCTATGTTTTTACTGATATTTTCTATAATATCTAACGATTTTTTATATGTGATATTTGTTATTAATCCCGAGTTTTGAAGTTCGATCAACTCATCGTAATTTTTAATTTTTAATATTTTATTCATAATATTAAAAAAATATTTTTTTCCTTCCAAATGATAATCATTTAAAAAATATTCATAAACAACAGAATTGAAATCTTCAAAATTTGCTTTGTAAAGTTGACCCCATTTTTTTTTAAGAAGTAATTCATAATTATGCTTGTTTGACCAAGTATTGGTCAAATTAAAATTTGAAGTATTCCAAAATGTGCTATCAGAACAAATACATTTAAATCCAAAATATATTCCCTCTAGCATTGATGAGCTATGATGGGAAATTAAAATAGTTTTCTTATTATTTAATTTGTTTAAAATTTCAGCATTTTTTATAGGTCTGTCCATAATAACTAGATTTTTTTTATTTATGATATTTTTTTTTAAAGAATCAAAAATTATTTTATCCCAAACAGCCTGATTGCCCATTGATTTATTATAAAAATTTGGATGAGATTTTAATAAAATCTTATTTTTTTTATCTTTTAATAGTTCTTCTATAGTAAAAAGTAACCAATCTTTTGTATTTAGAAAACCGTCATTTCCCCATATTAACTGAGCATCAGTGAACGATTGAGCATAAATTACATGGGTAAAGTCTAAATAATCATTTTTCAATTCCTTTTGATAACTTGTTCTTTTAATCCAAGGCAATACCTCATTTTTATGAATCATATTATTTAATATAATTTTTACTAGTTTTTTTTGTTTATCATTTAAATTATAAGATTTATTTAATTGGATAACTTTATTATAGGTAATTTTTTTTTTTACTTTTTTAAAATTTATTTTAAATATACCTTTAGGCAAATGATTTGAGTAAATCACAATTTTTTTTTTGGATAAACACTGAAAGAGTATTCCATTAATATATGTTCCGTGATCCAGATATGCAGCAACAATATTATTGGGTAGTCTTTCAACAGTAGAAATTATCCTAGCAGCTGTATACAGATTTATAAAAAGATTTTTGTAAAAAATAAGTTTACTTTTATAACTTTTATAATTTCTGTAAATTTGAGCAATAATGTAAGTGGAAAGCTCAATATCTTTAAATTTGAGTTTAAATATTGATTTTTTATTTAAAAGGATACAAAAAAATTTATAAAAAAAAAATATAAAAACTTTTACTTTTATTGATTTATCTAATTTTAAAAATGTTAACTCTGTTCTTATTTTGCAAATATCTTCATAATTTTTTTTTGCACTATTTACTAATAAATCATAAGAATTATCAAGATCTTTACTAACTCGTCTTGTAGTTAAAAAAAATTTTTTCATTATTAATAAGTATTATATTTATATATAGTTAAAGTCGAATTAAAGTGAAATTAAAACATTTTCAAATTTTTTGAACTTAATATTATTTGATATATCATTAACCGATTTTCAAATATAAATATCTTTTTTTTTCTTATGTTACGACCTTGACGGGTTTTTTGTAATTTTTTACTATTGTTTAATATATATGCTTCAATGAACCAATTATTTTTTATAAAAAATATTCGTCAGTGAATAATACATTTTTTACAATATTCAACTTTTGTGATAAAAATCATTTATAATAATTATAAAATTTTATTTAAATCTAAGTATTCAAATTTTTTTATGAACATAGCAATAATCCCAGCCAGAGGTGGTAGTAAAAGAATAAAAAACAAAAATATTAAAAAATTTCATGGAAAACCGATAATAAGTTATACTATTAAATGCGCTATAGACTCCAAAGTGTTTGATAAAATAATAGTATCATCAGATAATAGAAAAATTTTAAATATTGCAAAAAAATTTGGGGCTGAAACACCTTTTTTAAGACCAAGTTCGATTTCAAAAAATAATACAACAACAATCGAAGTGGTAAAACATACGATTAAGTGGCTTTTAAATAGAGGTCATAAAATCAATTATGTGTGTTGCATTTATCCCACCGCGCCACTTATGATACGTAATGATTTAATAAATTCATTTAAAAAGATTAAAAAAAAAAATATGGATTTTCTAATTTCTGCTGCGGAATATTCATATCCGGTGCAAAAAAGTTTTTTTTTAATTAATAATAGAATCAAACTACTCCACCCCAGTAAACATTCTACATCTTCTCAAAAATTAGCAAAAACTTTTCATGATGCAGGTCAGTTTTATTGGGCAAGAGCAAATACATGGCTTAAAAAAAATTCTATTTTAAACAGTAATTGTTCAGTTTTTAATTTACCTCAATTAAGAGTTCAAGATATAGACAATTTAAATGATTGGAAAATAGCTGAGAAGTTATTTAAACTTAAATTAAAATAAAATAAATTCCTATATATATAAATTTTATGATCAAAAACTATGGACAACAAAATCTAACAAAATTAGATTTGAATAAATTTAGTTTTTTAAAAAAAAAAGAAATTGTTACTAATGGAGAGTTTTGTTTAAAGCTTGAAAAAAAAATTGCTAAAATATGTAATTCAAAATATTCTATAGTTTGTAACAATGGCACCTCAGCCATATTAATGTCAATTTTATCATTAAACAAAAAAAACCTAACAGCAATAATCCCGAATATAAATTTTGTAGCATCTGCAAGTATAATGTCATTATTAAATAATAAATTCGTATTATGTGACATTAATTATAAAACTGGAATGATTGATGAAGAAAATCTTATTAAATGTTTAGAGAAATGTAAAAAAAAAGGAATTAAACCTAACTTATTGATGCCAGTTCATTATGCTGGAAATGTTTTAGAGCTCAGTAAAATAAAAAAAATTTGTAAAAGAAGAAAAATCGCTATTATAGAGGATGGCTGTCATAGTTTTGGTAGTTCAAAAAATTCTACAGCAGTTGGGAGTTGTAAATATAGTATAATGACTACATTTTCATTTCATCCAGTAAAAAATATTACTACACTAGAAGGAGGAGCAATTACTACAAACAGTAGAAAAATATACCAACGTCTGAAAGCTATAAGATCTCATGCACTTTTATCAACTACAATCTCTGATCCATATAGATTAATTTATCCATCACTAAATTTTAGAATGTCTGAAATTAATGCTTTCATAGGCGTTGAACAAATAAAGTTAATTAGAGATTTTAAAAGAAAAAGAAATTTGCTTGTAAATTATTATATTAATAAATTATCATTTTTAAAAGATCATTTTGAAATATTGAATATTAAAGATAAAAAAATCTTTTGGCATTTATTTGTTATTAAATTAAAAAAAATAAGTCTAAAAAAAAAATTAATGTTATTTTTAAGAAAAAATAAAATTGGCTGTCAAGTCCATTATAAGCCAATATGTTTTCATAAAACATATAGTAAAAATATTCTCTTAAACGACGCAAAAATTTCTACATCTTTTTATAAATCACAATTATCATTACCTTTACATACAAATATGTCAGTAAAGGATATTGATAAAATATCCAATAAATTAAATTTTTTTTTTAAATGAAAAAAGAAGAAATTTTTTTTGGTAAAAAGATTTATCTAACAGCTCTCAATAAGAATAATTTATCTAAAAATTATAAAAAATGGCTTAGAGATAAAGATATTTCAAAATTTACAGAGTTTAGATTTAATAAATTGAGAGATAAAAATATTAACGTTTTTTTAAAAAAAATAATTAATTCTGATAATGATTATTTATTTGGCATATTTGATAAGAAAAATAATAACCATATAGGCAATATAAAAATTGGAAACATAGATACTAACCATAAATCTGCAGAAATAGGATTTATTTTGGGTGAAAAAATTTACACTAATAAAGGTATTATGACTGAGGCACTCAAAATTGCCACATCAATTTCTTTTACAAAGCTTAAATTAAAATATGTTTGTGGAAATGTTTATGAAAAAAATATAGCAAGTATAAAAGTATTTAAAAAAAATAAATATAAATTATCTGGAGTTTTTAAAAGAAAAGTAATACTTAACAATAAAAGAATAAATCTTCTTTGTTACGAGAGAAATTATTAGAATGAAAAGATGTATTAGTTGTTTGCTTCCCGAAACTCATGAAACAATTGAATTTGATAAAAAAGGCAAATGTAATATTTGTCACAATCAAGATTATAAGAAAGAAAAAATAAACTATGATCATAAAAAAAAAGAGCTTTACGATATAATTAAAAAATATAAAGGCAAATACAATTACGATTGTATTGTTCCTTTTAGCGGAGGCAAAGATAGTACTTTTGCACTTTATTATATTGTTAATAAATTAAAATTGAAACCTCTTGTTGTTAGATTTGACCACGGTTTCTTAAGACCAAATCTTGAAGAAAATGTAAAAAGGTGCCAAAGAAAAATAGGTTTTGATATGTTAACTTTCACCCCAAATTGGAAAATAGCACAAAAATTGATGTTAAGATCATTTTTGGATAAAGGAGACTTTTGTTGGCATTGTCATACAGGTATATTTTCTTACCCCATGTGGATTTCAATTGAAAAAAATATCCCATTAATATTTTGGGGTGAAAAACAATCTGAGTATACAGCATACTATTCATTTGATGATGAAGAAGAGGTAGATGAAAAAAGATTTAATAGATTTATTAATCTTGGTATCACAGCTGACGATATGTTTTTGAGATTAAATGGTGAAGTTGAAAAAAGAGATTTGTTACCATTTTCTTACCCAAATATTGAACTTTTGAAAAAAATTAAAAGTAAGTCCATTTGCTTAGGATCATTTATTCCCTGGAATCCAAAAGAGCAATCTGAACTTATAAAAAAAGAAATTGGCTGGAAAGGAGACGAGGTTGAGAATGTACCACCAGAATACGACTATGAAAAAATAGAGTGCTATATGCAAGGAGTAAGAGATTATATTAAATATCTTAAAAGAGGTTATTCAAGACCTTCGCATTTATCTGCAATTGATCTAAGAAATAAGGTAATTAATAAAGACGAAGCCAAAGAGAATATAAAACTTTATGAGGGCAAAAGGCCTTATAGTCTTAATTTATTTTTGAAATTTATTGGTTTAAATGAAAGTCAGTTTAATGAGGTTATTAAAGAACACATCGTTTCTCCACATAAGTTTGTAAAAAAAAAAAGCGATAATGCAAAAAAACCAAACGATTTTGATAAGTGGTCTAAAGATGGTGAGGCAAATTCTGAATATTCATTAAAAGTTTTTGAAGATTGGAAATCGAATTTATAAGATTGATGTTAAAAAAAAGATTAATTCCAAAATTAACGTTTAAAATTAAGCAAATAAATCAAGAGAAACATCCATTAATTGTTACTACAAAAAGTTTTAGCAATATCAAGTTTGTTGGTGATCCAATTTCTCAAGCAAAAATATTTGAATCTCAATTAACAGATGAATTACTATTAATAAATATGGACTCAGTAGATATAAATCAAAATGAATTTTTACTTAATTATTATAAAGAGTTTTCAAATAAAATATTTATGCCTTTAACTATAGGAGGTGGAGTTAAAAACATAGGTTCATTTGAAAAACTATTAAAAAGTGGAGCTGATAAAGTTTGCCTTAATAGTGTTGCTATACAAAATCCTAAAATTATCACTGAAGCTTCAAAAATTTTTGGATCACAATGTGTTGTTGTCTCTGTTGATTTTAAAAAATTTGATAGCGAATATTATGTTTTTTATAATAATGGAAAAATAAATTCTAGAATAAAATTATATGATTGGGTAAAAAAAGTTGAGACTCTTGGTGCAGGAGAAATATTGATTACTGACATTGAAAGAGATGGCTTGTCACAGGGTTTAAATATTCAGGTTGCGAATAAAGTCTCCGATATGCTAAGTATTCCGGTTATCATTTCAGGTGGATGTGGTAATGCTGAACATTTTGTTGAAGCTTTTAAAAGCTCCGCAATAGAGGGAATTGCAGCAGGTAATTATTTTTCTTTTAAAGATCAAAATGTTCATCAGGTTAGATCACAAATATTAAATAATGGAATCGAGTTAAGAAAATAGTGAATCTTAAGATAATAGATTTGGGAGTATCGAATATTAATTCTATTGAAAAATGTGTAAATTTTTTAGGTTTTAAAACTGAGATAGTCAATAGACCTAACCAACTTGAAAATGCTGACAAAATTATATTTCCAGGTGTTGGATCTTTTAACCAAGTGATTAAAATCATTAGGGAGCATAAATGGGATTTGGCACTAAATCAAAAAATCTTAAAGGAAAAGATATCAATATTAGGAATTTGTCTTGGGATGCAGCTTTTATGTAAAGAGAGTAGCGAACATCAAATTAATATTGGATTAAATTTCTTAAACTATAAAATTGATAACTTGAGCAAATTTATAAATAAAAGAATATACAAAATTCCACACATTGGATGGAATAGTATTGAATTAAAAAAAAAATCCTTACTTTTGGATGGTGTAAAAAATGACGCTGATTTCTATTTCGATCATTCTTATGGTATTGTAAATTTTGATAAAAATGTAAACTGCATAACAAATCATCAGATAAATTTTGCATCAGTTATAAGTTGTGATAATGTTTATGGTGTTCAATTTCATCCAGAAAAAAGTTTAGATGATGGTAAGATTATTTTAAATAACTTTATTACAAAGATATGAAAAGAAGTAAAATTACAGAAAAGATTTGGAAAAGGGCTCTAAAAGTAATTCCAACTGGCAACATGCTGCTATCAAAAAATCCTAATAGGTTCCTACCAAATTTATGGCCAACATATTATAAAAAAGCCAAAGATTGTTTCATATGGGGTGTTGATGGAAATAAATATACTGATTTAAGCACCATGGGTTTTGGCACAAATATACTTGGTTATGCGAACACACAAGTAGATAGGTACGTGCAATCTTTTTTAAAAAAAGGAA
>MDSZ01232635.1_pt1 | contig 11349 bp, 7 predicted proteins | sample 811201 | NCBI WGS metagenome assembly MDSZ01 (sample SAMN05326647, study PRJNA326480) | marine metagenome | isolation source: seawater | place: Indian Ocean: North | collected 2010 | reverse complement strand
TTGAGAACTCTTGGTTTTCTATAGTAAGCCAATGTGCAGAAGTACCTATCCCACTAAAACTAGGATTCTTAAATTGATGTACCATTTCATCTGCAAAAAGTTTTGAGTTACCCCAAAAAGCTATTAGCATAAGTCCAAACATTCCTACTTGTATAATTGTAGCTATTGTTATTTGTTTCATAGGGTGTATATCCTCTATACTATCAATCTTTCCTTTGGTCTTTCTTTCCATCTGCCCTCGCTAGTCTATCAACATCTACAGGTACTCCCATAGCTGTGCGACACATTGTGTCTATTCTTATTATATCGTTATCTATTTGTCTTATTCTGTCTATTAATGCAACTATCATTTTATGTTGCGTATCTAACTTTTTGTGAATGTCGGCTATTAAAGCATTAAATAGTTTATATACCATCCATCCAGCAGCAACAGCAAAAGCTGCAGGAATACCTACAGTTTCTAATATGTCCATCCATTGATTTGTATTCATTATTTACCTTTTACTAAACTGCCTCCAAAGTACATTCCTATAATCGCTGATACTAAGTTTGTGTCAAGCTGTGTAATTACTAAGCCTTGAAATGTTATCCATTCAAATATTTCTCTACCTTCTTTAAAGAACCAAAATCCGGGATTCCAGTTAGTGTAACCAACAGTAACACTTACATCAGGGTAATATACTGCAACTAACTTAGGTAAAAGCACAATAGCAAACACAGATGTTAGTGCTATAATTCTTCTAGTCCAAGCAAAACCTTTATCTGCTAATCCAGCATTAAGAGATTGTTCTCTTGCTTTCATTTCAAACTCACCACGAGTTATTAATAGTTTTTGTTGTTCTGCTTTAGCTTTTCTACTTTCAGCCCAAACACTCATAAGTCCACCAAGTACTGTGGAAGCTAACATAGTTATTATTTCAAACGGAAATCCCATATTATTATTGTTTATAAGGGTCTTGCCACAGCCCTTGAGCAAATTCTAGTTCTTGTCTTCTTCTATTTACTAAACCTTCGTCTACTCTTGGAGTACCGTCAGCTCCTGTAATTTTAGTAAATCCTATATTTGGGTCGAAAGCTTCTTTATAAAAACCTTCTATATTACCTTGTGCTAAATTTTGATAAGCTTTAGATTTTTTAAATGCTCCTTGACCTACGTTAAATATTAAACTAACAGCAGAATCTTGTACATTTTTAGGAATTGTTTTTCTTATTTCTTCGGGTAAAATTTTATTTAAATAATTTCTTTCTTCATTAATTCTATTCCTAACCATTCCTACAGTTTGTCCTACTGTTGCTTGTGTAATACCACTTCCTGTAATACCACCTATTGTAGGTACATCTTTTTTACCGTGAGCTTCTTGAAATCTTTTACTGCCTTCATGAGCTTTTACAATTTTATCTAGGTTTCCTTTTCTATAATCTTGATATAAATTTACATCTTCTGTAGCAAGTATAAAGTTTAAAAGTTTGTCTTCTGTTAAACCACCTTTAACTAAACCTAGCCTAGCCATTTGGTCAGAGTATGGTGCTCCAGTAAAAGGGTCTACTCTATCCGATGAGTTTTCTTTTGCATTAGGAACTTTTGGTCCTGTAATAAGTCCTCCTGTTACTTTAGGTTTTCTTTTTACATCTTCTATTCTTAAATCTATAAATTCTTTATCTTCTTTGTAAATTTTATAATGATTATCATCGTAAAGAACTGGCATACTACTTAGTATTCTATCAATTCTATGTATATCTCTCATTATTTCTATACGAACTTTATTGTCGTCTTTTTCTAACATTTTTAATTGCATATCATCTGTAACACCTAAAGGTTTAAATTTAGCTTGTCTTACATATCCCATATCTGCTTTTGATACACCATTGTCTTTCATTAACTTTGCAGTATTTAATCCTAATAATTCTGCTGACTCATTAAACTTAGTATATTTTGTAAAGTTTTTATAATGTAACATATTCATATCAACATAATTATTAATAAACTTATCATATTCTAATACATCTCCTATACCATTTGAAATATTATTTCTATGTTGAGATTTCATTTTACTATAGTCAGTAGTTTTAAAACCATGAATATTTTCTAAGTACTCTTTATTCATTGGAGACATACCCCAGCCTGTTACAAATTTTACAAACTGGTCTGTTTCATAAATATTTTGGTCGTATCTTGTTTGGTCTTTACCAAATGTTTTTGTGTAATCAAATAATCTATCTAATGAACCGGGCATTAAAGTCTCTGTCATAACTTTACCAAAAAGAACATTTAAATTTTTAATATTATTTGTTGTAGAGTCACCATAATCTATATATTCGTATCTATCTCCCATAAATTCAAAACTCATATTACCACCAGTCTTGGTTTTACCATTTGCAAAGAAATAATCAGACAAAGGTTCTGCTATCATTGACTCTCCTAAGAAAGGACTTACTGCTTCTCCAAATATAGTACTCATTAACTGTGTATTAAAATCTTCATTATTTACTTCTTTATCATAAAAATTTTCAGTTACAAACTTAGCAAGTTTTTTAGGATAATCATAAGCATCCCAAGAACTTAAATTACCTATCATAGGTGTACCATCTTTAGCTATAGCTATTGCTATTTTAGAATTTTTCATATAGTCTGGTAACATATCTTTATAAGCTTCTATTTCAGCATCACTTAATCCACTAAGAGCTTGACTTACTTTTTCTGTTGCAGCAGCTCCAGTACCAGCTACAGCTATAAAAGAACCTAATCTTCTTCCAGACCTTTTTAAATATTCATTAGCAGCTTCTTCATGACCTAACTTTAAAAGTCTTGAATACTCTTGATATTCTCTTCTAGACTGCATTATAGCTCCTTGAGTTATTCTTACAGACTCTGACATAAAAGAAAAGAATCTACCCATAAAAGGAACAGCTCTTACTTGTTTAAAAAACTCAGGAACTAAATCATAATTAGGTAAAACATTTCTTACTATTTTAGCTGCTTCTTCTTGAATTTGCCTTTCAGTTTTTTGTAATCCCTCTGGTAGTAAATCATTTATTTTTTTAAGATTTTGTTCTTCTCTAATAAACATATTTATTTTAAAGAAATCATCTTCTGCTATGTAAGCATTTTGTGCTTTATTAGCTAGTTTTTTTAATCCTATTTTGTCTGCTGCCCAATCTATTTTACCAACTACAAGACCTTTTTTTCTTCCAGCTAAATCTCCAGCCAGTCCTTGTAAATCTCTTGCTACTACACCTTTGTTTAGTAATCCTAATTCAGATAATAATTCATGAAACTCTTGATTGTCTTTATTATTTTTTGTTCTAGCTCTTAAAATAGATATAATTTCTGCAGTTTGTTTAGCATCAAAAACATTAATACCATTTGCTAATGACATCTGGACTCCACCAGCAACATTTTTTACATGAGTTGTATGAGAATAAATAGTTTTTGCAGCTTGAGAAAATCCTTTTAAGTACATTAAATTAGCATAAACACCACCAATTAATTCATTATTAAGTAGTTCATTTGTTATACCTTTATAACCATTAAAATAAGATAGCATTTCTTTAGAAGTAAATTTACCAGATAAAGGTCCAAAACCTTCAGGTATAACTTCTTTAAATATACCTTCTGCATCTCTTCTAAAATAAATACCTATACCATCTTTAAAAGCTTCATCATAAAATTTAGCATCTTCTAAAAGTTTTGCTAACTTAGTAGTTGAGTGTATTATTTTTTGTGTAGGGTCAGTAATTTCTCCAAGTAATTCTCTAATTTCTTTAGGTATTTCTTTTTTATTTTTTAATATTTCTTTCCTAACTCTATCGAAAGATTGTAAATTTGCATTAAAACTATTTTTACTATTAATGTTTTGAAAATCATTTAAGATTGCTGTTGCTCTTAAATTTATTTGGTCTGGAGTTAGTTTTTCTTTACTGTTATTCTTTATTTGTTTAACTATATATTCTTTAGCTCTTTTGACAACATCATTACTTGGTTCAAAGTTAGCATCTTCAAAAGCTTTATAAGACCTTCTAACATAAAAACCAAAATTATCAGCAAATATTTTTTTCATTTCAGGACTTAAATATTCTGTATTTACTAATAATTTAGAAAGTTTGTCTTGATATTCTCTTGCTCTTATTATAGGCTCTCTTAGTTCTTGTGGTAACTTATTTAATTCTTTTCTAAATTGTCCAGATTGAGTTCTTCCTAAACTAATTTTACCACCTGTAATTATTGTAGGACTTCTAAAGTCTGTAAATAAAACATAGTTTATTTGTTCTTTTAATTCGTCAGAGCTTTTACCAGATTTTTTAATAATATCATCTATTGTAGACTCAAGATTAAAAGCTATATTAGCTATTCTGTCTTGATGCATTTCTTTTAAGTTTTCACCTTTTAAAAACTTTTCATACATCTCTGTAGTCATATTACCTCTAGAAGTAAATAACTTTCTTCTAATTTTTTCTAGTGTTCTAATTGTTTCATTTTCAGAAAACTTTAAAGATATATCTCCTATATTAAACTTTCCAGCATATAAAGATTTTATATCTCCTTGACCTTCTACAACAGGTTCATTTTTTACTTTACCTTTTTGTATTTCTTTATTCCTATTTAATAAAGCTGTTCTTACTTGCTGTGCATTTTCACTACTAGATTTTTGAATATTCTTTATAAAGTCATCTTTTGTTTCTTGAGACTTGTTAGATAGTTTATTTAATGTTTCTACAAAAGCTTTACTAAAACCTGCTCTTTTGTTAGCAGCACCTATAGTGGCAAAACCTCCTACAAAAGCTAATCCATCTCCTAGTAAAAACATTCTATCAATTAATCTACTTCTTTCTTCTGAATCAGATGGTAAGTTAATATAAGCTTCTATGTCTTCTAGCATTTCAGTATCATTAGGTATAATTGCACCTATTAAATCTGCAAGTAAAGAACCATCTGTTGGGTCAAAAGCTAATTGACTAGCTCCCTCTCCAGCAACTATTGCTCTTGTTTTATCTCTACCTTTTAATAGTTTTGAACCTTTAGCAAGTTTGTCAAGACCTTTAAAACCTAAAGCAAAACCTGTTATATCTCTTGCAAAATTTAATGCTCCATTTGCCATAGGTTCTACAGTAGAGCCTGTTATTCCATATCTATCTTTTCTTTGTATTATATCTTTACCATGTAATGTAGTAAAGTAATCATACATTACATCTTCTTGAGCTTGTCTTCTTTCTTGTCTATTTGGGTCTATTGATTCTGGAATAGCTACATCTACTACTGTTCTACCTAAATCTATAGCATTGTTTACTAATGTAGTTCTGACACCAGCTTGAAACTTTGTAGCTTCTTTAGTAGCTTTTGGAAATAAACTTTCTAATAAATTATATCCCGGACTTCTAGAAGCTATAATATAATCTTTAAAAGCTTCTTTATCACCTTCTCTAGCTCTTTCTTGTAGAACTTTTATTTCTTCTAATGTTGGCATTTATTATAAACTTTTAGAAAGTGTGTCTCTTAAATTAGCTGCAAACTGTTCATAAAATTTCTCTATACCACCAGCTTCTTCTATAAAATCTGCATTTATAAGTTTAAAGTTAGGGTCAGCTTCCATAGCTGCTATTTGATTTATAATAACTCTATCAACTGTAGTTTCTGTAGCTTTACTTATTTCATTTTGTAAATAATTAATAAGGTTATCATCTGCTCCTCTTGCCTTAGCATCTTCTAAAGCGTATACGTTGCTTAAAAATTCTGCTTGTTCTTTATCACCTATACCAGTTTGTTGTATAGCAAAAACAGTTCTTCTTTGTACATATTTTTTATATTCGTTAGAAGGTGCTTCGCCTTCAACTGGTGCTGCAGGTCTATTGTCATCGGTAATATTATTTATATTGTCATAACTTCTATAAGCAGATTCAAATTTAGCGTTAGTTTCATCAAAATCTAAAACTTGAATAGCTACATAATCTTGTAAGCCTTTTCTAGTATATGATGTCTCTACATCTAAATTTTGAAGTAAAGATTGCTTTACTGACCTATCTAAATTATAAGATAGTATAGCTGTTCTAGCTTCTGTATCAGTAAATACATAATCACTAGGGTCTCTACTAAATCTAATTTCATCTCCTGATTTAATTTCATCAGGGTCTAATAAATATCCAAAGTTTCCTCTATGTGCTAATTTTCTTCTTTCTTCTATCTTGTCAGGAGTTAAAGGATTCTTTGCTTTTCTTCCTTCTGTTAATCTAGCCCATCCTGCGTGTACTAAACTTTTATTTTTAGGAGCATTTATTTCTCTTGCTCTATCAACATAGTGGTCATCAAATGGTTTAAAGAATGTTTCTTTAGTCATTTTAACATCAAAGTTTCCAGTATTTACTTTAGCTTGATGATTCTCTAACAATGCTGAAGCATAATCTTCTATTTCTTGTTCTCTTTCTTTTTTTTCTGATTCTAATGCTGTATCCAATTTAAAGTCTGGATACATTTCATTAAACTTAGTGACAGCTTGTTGTCTAAAATAGTTATTATCAGCTCTGTAAGCTTTTTCGTCTGCTATAAGATTTTGCATTGCTTCCCATTTAGCATTCATACCACCTAACTCAAATATTCTTTGTCTTTCTAAATCTTCTAAATTTTTATTTACTTTTCTTTGCATTACATTTTCAGCAATGTTAACACCTAAGGTGCCTACAAGAATATTTCTTAATTTTTTAGATTCTTTATTTTTACTTTGAAAGTAAGCAGATAATAATTCTCCCATACCTGCACCCGACTTGTTTGTTTTAATTAAATTTTTTATAACTGACATTTTATTCCTCTTTGGCTAGTAAGCTATCATTAGCTTCTCTATCTATTCTTTGTAATAAACTTTGTGGTAGTTCTGTTTCTTCAATAACTTCTCTGACATCTGCAGGAACAGACTGTGGGTTTACTCTTTGTGCTGCTTGTTTTCTAATATTATCTAATGAACCTATTTCACTTTCTAATTGTTGTACAGCTTTTTCACCTATAATTTCTTCTTCTTCTAAATCATCCTGTGCATCTAATACATATTTTATTTCTGCTTTTTCTGCTAAAGCCATTATCATATACATGGTTGGCTCCATCATTAATGTCATTAAATCTGGGTTCCATTTACCATCAACAAAACCTTCATATAAAACTACTGAAGCAATATCAATAACTGAAACACCTTTAGTAAGTGACAACAATAAATTAGCAGTAGTTTCAGGAACAGTAAGCTGTTCAAAGATATACAACATAGTTTCTCTAGGGTTAGTAAACTCTGGTGGTTGTTCCCATCTGTAAGGTTCGTCAGGTGAATTAGTTAAACTTTGACCCGGAATGTTTCTTCCTTTCTCAAAGCTATTACTCATAAATTCTACAGATTTATTTGATATTGCCATAATATTATCCTCTTAACTTAATTGCTGTGCTTGTTGTGCTAAAAACTGTGGAGATAAAGTACCATAAAATAAATTTTGATTTAGCTGATTAGGATTAACACCAGCATATTGTGGTAACTGTGCACTAACATCTTGTACATGTGCAGCTTGTGCTGCTTCTCCCATTTGTCTATCAGCAACTATACCTCTTCCTCCCATTTCTTCTTCGTCTTGAAAAGCTGAAGTGATTGCACTAGTTCCTAATTGTGCAATAGTATCCGGTATAACTGTAGATTCTTCACCTACAAAATACTCTTTAGTTGCATCTCTAGCTTCTGAAAAAAATCTTTGAGTTCTATCCATAAATGAAGGATTTAATAAAGATTCAGATTCAGGCAACTGTGGAGTATCTACTGTTCGTAAATCAATTGTAGGGTCTATTGTTACTGATTCTTGTAGACTATTACTAACAGTACCTATTGTATCATCTAAGACTGATTCATCAGAAAAAATTTCTACAGCCTCACTAATAGTATTAGTTGCAGTACCTGCACCACTAGCATCTACAGCAGCTATTGCATTATTTGCAGCTTCCATATTTGTTCCTGCAGTCTCTATAGAGTTTGATATTGTGTTAGTATCAAATAATAATCCTTCTTTTTGTGCTCTATCTACAAATGCGTCTGCTGATAAATCTAGAGTTACTTGGTTACTTACTGCGTCTGTAGCAGCTTCTTTAGCAATTTCTGTACCAGCTCCTTCTACAACAGCAGTAGTGGTTGCATCTGTAGCAGCACCACTAGCAGCAGCACCAAACTTACTACTAAGCCATCCTGTAAGACCTTTAGCAGCAGCTCCTAGTGCAAAGTATAATCCTACAGTACCTAGCACTCTTCCTATTTTACTACCAAAAAGTTTTTTCATTCTTTTCTTTATTCTTCTTCCAACTTTTCTTAAAAATCCCATAATTTTATCCTATATTCCTGAATCGTATGAATCCTTCAAACCTCTTAAAAAGTATTCAAAATAATTATCATATGTTTTACCAGCATCTCCTTCATTAGCTATAGCTGTTGAAAGTATTTGAGCATTTCTATTTTCTTGATTTTCAAAAGCTCTAAAATCAAAATCAGCTTGGTCTCTTAATTCTTGCCATAAAAATGCTGAATTTTGATTACTCATATTATATGCATTCATTGCGTTTTGCATATTAATTTGATTTTGTGCAGCAGTATTTACTGTATTAGCTTGTCTTCTCCATTGTACATTAGAAGCTTCAACTACTGCAGCATTCTGTGCGTTCCATTGATTTCTTGCAAAATCTTGTTGACTATTAAATTGGTCAATTTGTGTAAACAATTGAGACTTAAATTTTTCATACTCTGTAGTTCTATTTTTATCTCTAGCTTCTGCTGCATTATCTTGAGTAACATTAAACTGTTCCATTGCATTATTTTGAGAAGCATTATACTGTTCCATTTGTGCACCAAGATTAATCATAAACTGGTCTCGTTGTTGTTCGTTAGCTGCTTTAAATTGTCTAGCTACATTTTCAGCAGATTGATTAGATAACATTCTTTGTTGCTTCTGTTGAGCTTCCATAACACGAGCTTGTTGTCTATTGTTTAAATTACTCATATCCATTTGTAAAAATGCTTGTGCATGTTGTACGCCTACTTTAGTTCGTTGGTCAACATTTGCTAAATCTAATGAAGCTTGAGCTGTAGCTTGTTGCATAATTGCTTGTTGTTGTGCATTCATGTTTGTTATAGCTACTGTTTGCATAAATTTACTATTAGCTAATTCAACTTGTTGCTCTGTGCTAAACTTTGTCATATCCATATTAGCTTGTACACTAGCTCTTTGAATTGCAGTTTGTTGGTCAACATTAAGTTGAGCTAATCCCATTGACTCTGCAATTTTTGCTTGTGTCAAATTAGTCTGCATAGTTTTATTTAAGTTTGACAGCTCTGTTTGTTGAGCAGCACTTAACCTTTCTGAACTAGCTTGATTAAGAGCTGACAAGTTTGCAAGTCTCATTTGTTGGTCATTACTTAAATTAGCAAGTTCCATCTGTTGTTTAAACCCTGCATTCTTAGCAAGAAAATCAGCAGCATTTTGCATTTCTAATATTCTTCTTTGATTCTCTGCAGATTGGTCTGCCCCGGCTGCATTAGCTTCTATTTGAAGCTCTGCCATGTTTATCTGTTGCTCATTACCAAGTTCTTGCATATTTACTTGTTGTCTATTTTGAGCATCTATAACTGCTTTTTGCTGTTGATTCTGTAAGTCAGCCATTCTTGTTTGCTGTTGTTGTTGTGCAGAAGTCATAACAGCTTGTTGATTAAATTCACTTTGTAAAACTTTCATCTGTTGAGACATCTGAGCTGTTTGACTTGCAGCAGTTTGTCTGTTAGATAAGTTTTGCATTCTTAATTGTTGTTCTTGAGTAGCTTGTTGTAAGTTAGCTTGTTGTTGATTATTTAAATTTTGTGCTGCTCTAGCTTGTAAAGCTGTTGCATTACTTGATGCAATCGGTAAAGCACTTTGAATAATAGCATTAAATAAAGAGTCTCTAGCTACAGTTGAAGCAGATAATCCTCTAGCAGCTAAACCTTGATTAACAGCAGATACTGCAGGTTTTGCCCATGCTGGGATATTACCATCTTCCATACCACCTAATAGTGTTTCCATTTGTGATGACACTAAAGCTTCTGGTGGTAAAGCAGCTATAGCAGCTTGAACTTCTACAGGTTCTGTATCTACTTTAACTTCAACACTTGCAGGGTCTTCTACAATAGCAGCAGCTATATCTTCTGGAATGTCTGCAATCACAGTTACCATTTCTGCAGCAGCACCTTTAGCAGCAGTTCCTTTTACTGCTCTTTGTGTAGCAGCTTTATAAGTTACTTTTTCTGGAATTTGTGCAGCTTCACTACTAGCAGGGTCACCTGTAATAGCTTCTCTTGTCTTTGCTTCTGCATCAGGTGTTGGTGAAACATTAACTTGAGCAGCAGTAACACCTCCTACTGGAACAAAAGCTCCTGAAGATAAAACACCATCTACATCTTTAGCTTGTGCACCTTCTGCAACTTTTTTAGCAATCTCAGCAAAGTCTAATGGGTCTGTTATATTTTTAATTTCTTGTACTTTAGCTTTTGAGTCATCTGATAATGCTCCTAAAGCTTCATTTACTTGTGCATCTTCTGTTACATTAAAAGAATCAAATGATGCAGCTTCTCTTTCTTCTGGAGTTTTTGCTTCTGTTACTTCTCCTTCTCTTACTTGTTCATCTCCTCCTCTACCAACAGGTCTTTTATCAACTTCAGTAGTTGGAGCCATAATTGTTCTTTGTTGGTCTTCTAAAGGCTCCCCTGTTGTAGGGTCTATACCAACTTGTACAGCATCTTGTAATATAGCAGATTCTGGCATTTCACCTTCTGCTCTTCTTTCAATATCAACACCAGTTCTTCCTATTCTTTCTCTTCTTTCTTTGGATGATATTGTTCCTCTATTATCTTTAAAAGCCATGCCTTGGTCAGTTTCAGGAACATCTCTAGGGTCTTTTACAGGTGGTTTTTTATTATCTTTATCACCCGGTGGGTCTTTTTTTTCTTCTTCACCATTAAAAGGTACAGGGTCTCCTACTGGACCTCCTTGAGCAGGTGGGTCTGGGTCAGGTTGAGGTTGAGGCTTAGGTTTAGGTTTAGGCTGAGGTTGAGGTACAGGTGTACCACCAACTTGAACCTTAACTCTTCCACCAGTACGCATATCTACCCTATTACCTGTAGTATATCTATTTCTTTTTTTATTTCTTTTCTTTTTTTGTTTATTTTTTTTACCCATAATTATACTCTATTTTACTTTACTTCAAAGAGTTTGTCAACCTTTTCATGTAATTTTTCTAGTCTATCCATTAAGACATTCATTCCTTCTTTTACTTCTTGTTTGGTGACATAGTCTTTTGCAATCTCTTCACGAGTT
>MDSZ01210771.1_pt1 | contig 11349 bp, 8 predicted proteins | sample 811201 | NCBI WGS metagenome assembly MDSZ01 (sample SAMN05326647, study PRJNA326480) | marine metagenome | isolation source: seawater | place: Indian Ocean: North | collected 2010 | reverse complement strand
TGCTGGATTTGAAAGAACAATGTTGTAATAATGATTAATAGCATTCATAATATTTTATTTATTTCCTCTCTAAAGTGTATTTATGACAAGAATTGAAATAAAATTAATTTAATTTAATGACCAAGAATAATTGGAGTTACTTTGGTTAATACTCATGTGTCAATCTTAGGCTGGAAAGACTAAAGCTTTCAAGACCAACGATGCCAAAACTTTGATATACAAATTCTTCATTTATTTTTCTTCAATAATAGCTAAAATTATATTTATATTTTTCGAAATTGATCTCATTTTATTATAGCGAGAATATTCAGAAAATTTATAAATACTTCCGTAACTATTAAACATACTACCAGGATGTTTAAGGCTGCTTGAAACCAACGGGGACTTTTTAAAAGAATAAATTTCTTCATTTCCTAAAATTGATCTGTAAAAGTATTTGCGGTGTGAATCATCTTCAATGTCCAGAGATACATCCTCTTCAATACCATTTTTAGTTATTAATCTTATTACTTTCTGATTGTTAGCATATGGTAAATTATTTGTTTGAATAAAATAATAGGTTAAAGAATCTATTGAGACTCCATGTCCTTCAATAAATTTGTTGAACCCGATTACTTTATTTCCTTCGATATACAGTGGAACCTTTAGATCTTTGTATTTTATATCATAGATCCATGGAATATTGTGAGAAAATGTTTTCTGATCTTTATAAAAAAGATAACAATGAAGTGGGAAAACAGAATATCCATCAAATAGATTGAAATTATGTTCTTTTAAATTATTAATCATTGAGTTCAGTATAGAAAATCCAACACTAGTACCTTTAGCAGAATTCCATTTTTGATTTAGATTAAGACTTTGATAACTACCCCAACTTTCAAGTAGAACTATCACTGTATCATTTTCCTCTAAAACTTTTTTTATCTTATCTTTATTATCTATGCTAATAACATTATTTTTTTTCGGAAGATTAAGATTTACGTTAGCCTGTTTATCTGAAATAATGTAATTATTATTTGATTCTATCAAATTTCGAACAGAATGCCAATTAGGATATTCTTTTTTTATCATTCGATAATCTGAGTATAAAAAAGAAGAAAACACTAAAATATTTAAAAACTTTCCAAAACGATATTTATTGCAACTGAATAAAAGATGAGCAATCATAGGTAATAAAAAAACTCCATGTTTAGGCTCAGGTTGCACAGTCCCAGGTAAAGAAATAGGTTCTAAAATAAAAAAAATTGCTAGAAATGGAATAATAACAGGTAAAAATAAATCTAATAATACAGTTTTATTTTTTCTGCATTGGTCAATTAAAGTATATGCTAGAATTAAGCAAATAAAAATAAAGATAAAAAGAAGAGAAATCTCTTCAGTGGGAGCTATTTCTATGCCAAATAGAAATACAAAAATTGCATGGATTGGCTTTAAAATAGTCCTTAAACCAAATCCTCGGTGGATAATATTATCATAGCTTAGATGGTCAGAATAGAGAGGCATTAAATTTTTGTATAAAAAAACAAAAATAGCATCCATTTTAATCAGAATCAAACAAATCATCATAATTAAAATTCCCTTAAAAACCCAGTCTCTGTCTCTAATTAATAATATAATCTCTTTAACAAAAATAATTCCTGCTATTTGTAAAAAAACTGAGAAATGAATAAGAGGGCTAAGAATTAAAAAAGTATAAAATTTCCATCTATTTTGTTCAAATAAATTTTTGTTATTATAATTATAAAAATAGACGAAAAAGCAAGTTGCTAAAGACAAACTGTAGTAACGGAAAAACTGATTGATTTCAATAACAAAAGGATTAAGTGATAAAAATAAAATCGAATAAATAATTAAAGACTTGGTGTTTTTATTTTTTGATTTTTTATATACTTGCGTAAGTACTAAAAACAAAACGCCAATCCAAAAAAGACCTTGAGCCTTAAAGTAAATAAAATTATCTCTGTTTAAAGGTCCAAGTACTTCAATTTGAAATTTGGTAAAAATTGAAAAGGGAAGACCCATCAAAGTAAAATCTTTGTAGCTGAACCATTCGTCTCCACCCCAACCCTTAAAATATCCCAGTTGTATGCTCAATATTGAATGAATAAAGAAACAACAACAAACAAAAAAATAAAAAAGCGTATTTCTCGAGATCTTTATTTTTTGTAGCAATTATGTTTTTTAAAGTATCTTTTTATCCAATATACAACGTATTCAATATCAGAATCTTTCATCCCTGCGTGACATGGAAATGATATTAATTTTTTCCATTCTTTATTTGCAACTGGAAAATTTCGATCATGTTTAAGAATTGGGTGTAAATGCAGTGGCTTAAAGTGTACTGTCGTATGAATATTCTTACTTGCCAAATAGTTCATTAATGAATTTCTATGACTTTTTTCTACACGAGCAGGGTATAACTGTGCAGTGTCGCTCCATGGTGGTAACTGAATATATTCTTTTAATTCAGAGTTATATGTTTTCTGAATCATTTTTCTTCTTTTTATGAATTGGTTTAATTTATCCAATTGCGCCAAAGCGATAGATGCTTGAATATCATTCATGTATGCTTTATAACCTAAAGAATTAACTTCATAATCCCATACATACCCAGGAGATAATTTATTTTTTTTACTCTTGGATGTTTTAGTTGAGCGTTCATATGTTGTACTTGGGATACCAAAATTTATCATAGGCTTTAGTTTATCATACAATGCACTATCATTGGTTGTAATCATTCCACCATCACCACATGAGAGAGTTTTAACTGCTTGAAATGACCATACACTTACATCTCCCTTTAAACCTGCTCCTGGACTGTAACAACTAAGTGCACAATCTTCAATAATTAATCCACTATAATGTCGTTTTAATTCATCAATATTCGATTGTATACCTGCATAATTGATTGAAATAATAGCTCCAGTATTTGTATCAATATAATCTTTAACATCGGCTGGGTCCAGATTAAGTGTTTTTTTATCAACATCACATAATATAGATCTACAATTATTCCATAAAGGAACAATACCAGTTGTCATAAATGAAACAGTTGGTGAAATAACATTACAATTTGAAATATTATTAGCTTTTAAAATTAGATCTTGACCAATTGAATTGCTTGTAACTGCTAGAGCATGTTTAGTCCCGACCAATTCTGCAAATTTTTTTTCTAACTGTTCAACCTTTGAGCCTTTTCCCCACCAGCCACTACTAATTACTTCTTTTAATAATTTCATTTCTTCTGCACCACCATAGGGTTTCAAAACAGGCAAAATGTTTTCTCTAATTTTCATATTGGCTAGTATTTATTTGCGATAGAGTCAATAAAGATTTGGAATATATATTCTAGTTGTTTTTCATTCATACCCTGGTGACATCCAAGAAGAATTCCACCTTCCATAACATAATCTGCATTTGGATAACCATTACTATTTTTTTTATATTTTACATTTTTTAAACAGGGTTGTCTTAGAATATTTCCAGTAAAAATGGGCCTAGTTTGTATAAGGTTTTCTTCAAAACAAATTTGTAGTTCTGATCGACTGAAAGGTGCTTCTCTTTTGACAATAAGCGGGAATGCAAGCCAGGGAGTAATAACATCGGGGTTTTGAGAAGGAAGTAAAAACCAATGATCGTAATTTTTAAAAAAATTATATAAAAATTTAAAATTTTCTATTCTTTTTTTTATGAAAGTGTCTAGTCTTTCAAGTTGAGCCAGTCCAAATGCTGCACTTATTTCGGATGGGAGAAAGTTGTATCCTAATTGATCAAAGATAAATCTAGAATCATAGGATATTTTATCTATAGAATGTGCAAAACGATCTTCAATAGAATCTGAATCTTGAACTAGTGAAGATCTTCTTCCCCAACCTTGTGAGAGCTTAGCATTCTCAAAATATATTAAGTTATTTGTGCATAACATACCACCATGCCCAGCGCATGTAATAACATGGGATCCATAAAAACTTGTCGTGATAATGTCACTAATTTCGCCTGTATTAGAGCTATTATATATACTCCCTAAAGTATCTGCAGAATCTTCAATGATTCTTAGATTATATTTTTCAGCAATTTGTTTTATCGATTTCCAATCTGGCAAATTACCTAGCAAATCGGGGATCATAATTGCTTTGGTTTTTTCATTGATCATTTCTTCAATAAGGTTGCTGTTTATGTTAAAAGTCTGCAAGTCAACATCTACAAAAGCGGGAACTAAGTCGCAATGCACGATCGGAGAAACAGTAGTTGAAAAAGTCAATGCAGGAGTAATAACCTCGGATCCACTTGGGAGGTTTAAAGCAGAAATAGCTAGCAGGTTAGCAGATGAGCCTGAATTAACCATCAGACCATATTTTTTACCAAAAATAGTACTTATTTTTTTTTCAAACTCTCTTACTTTAATATTATCCATTAACATGTTAGAAGAGTCCTCAAGAACTTTATTGACAGCATCTATTTCTTCTTGACCATATACGGCCTGAGCATACAGTACCCTTTTTTTTGTATTATTTTTCATTTTACGATAGTCTAAATTATATAATTAATTGTTAGCTAATAACTATATTAGGAATATACTCTATCCACTTTCCACCTTGTTTTAGGTAACCAATTTCTTTTTTGAGTATTTCTTTTTTATGATTCCAAGCAAACAAAATAGAATAATCTGGATATTTTTTAGTAAAATTTTTCGGTGAAACTATCGGGATGTGAGCACCTGGCGAATATAGGCCCTGCTTTGCAGGTGTTGAGTCACAAATATAATCAATGTGTTTATTAGTTAGTCCACAATAGTTAATTAGAGTAGAACTTTTCGCAGTTGCTCCATAACCAACCAAGCTTTTTCCATTGTCTTTTATTTCGCTTATTAGTTCTAAGATCTTAGTTTTAGATTTTTCACAAGATTGGCGAAATTTTTCATAAACTTTTTTAGTTGTAAGGCCTCTATTTATTTCCTTATTTAGATATGAGCTAACATTATTATTTGGATTGTAAACACCTTTATGAGCAATATAATACCGTAGACATCCACCATGATATTTATTTGGAATAACATCAATAATTTCCATATCATACAAATTGAATAGATATTTCATCGACGAAACTGACCAGATAAAATTATGCTCAGCATATATTTGCTCAAATGAATTTAATGAAATCATGTCACCGAGATATGGATCTTCAGTAATCATTAATCCTTCTTTCTTCAAAAGTATTTTTGCGCCGGCAACTACTTCTTTTATATCAGGAATGTGATGCATTGTGTTGGTTGAAACTATAATATCAGCGTATCCATTTTGATCAATAATTTCTTCTGCAGATCGTTTAGTAAAAAAATCACACATCACTGAAATTCCTTTATTTCGGCATACATCAACTACATTTTTGGAGGGATCAACGCCTAGGTGTTTAATCCCTAATTCAGAATAGTTTTGTAATGATATTCCATCGTTGCTTCCAATTTCCACAATGAATGGGTCATTGGATTTCACATGTTTTTTTAATATTTCATGAGCTAATTTTTTAAAATGATTTGTCATAGTTTTAGATGTACTTGCAAAATAAGCATAATGATCATGAAACATTTTTTTTTGTTCGGGGACATCGACAATTTGGAAAGTACTACAATTTGAACATGATGCAGGATTTAAGTCAAAAAAATATTCATTGCCAAAATGCTCTTTTTTAATAAAAGCATTTGCTACGGGCATTTTACCAAAGGTCATAAATGCTTCAATAGGACTTTCACAAACTCGACAATATTTCATCATTTAATATTTTCAATTAATATTAATTAATCTACAAACGTTTTTTCACTTATAAAGTATAATGGTCGTTTTTTTGATTCGTCATAATTTCTCCCGACATAATAACCGATTATACCGAGATTAGTAATAATTAATCCTCCTATGAAATAAATTGATAATATTAAACTGGCCCAGCCCGTTGGCCAGTCTGTTTCATAGAATATTTTACTGACAAAAATTATTATGCTTATAATAAATGCACCCAAGGAAGATAATAAGCCAACCCATGTAAAAACCATCAATGGTTTTGATGAGTAAGCTACAATGTATGAAAAAGTGGCATTAATAAGCTTGGAAAATGTAAAAGCTGATTTTCCTGCAAATCGCTTTTCTCTATTCATTTCAATTGTTGTATAATTAACTCCAATCCATTCAATTATTGCTTTAAAATGCCGTTCTTGCTCTGAAAACAATCTAAATTCTTCTACAATTTTTCTAGACATGATTCTATAAACACCATATTGGGGGTTAAGCCGCATTCCTGAAAGAAAACTCATTAATTTCCAAAAAATGTTAGAACATATTCTCCGAAAAAGACTATCTGCTCTTTTTACAAACTTTGCTATAACAACATCATATCCTTCAATAGCTTTTTCATACAAGTCTATCATTTTTTCAGGTGGCGATTGTAAATCACATTCTATTACAAAAGTCCAATCTCCACTAGCTGAATCTATTCCAGCCGTAATGGCATGATGAACGCCAAAATTTCTGCTCAACTTTATTCCTTTAACACGAGGGTCCTTTTTGCTTATTTCTTTAATAAGGTTCCATGAATTATCTTGTCCTCCATCTTCAACTAGTATTATTTCAAAATCATTAGTTATTTTTTCAGCATTGGAAACAAGTCTATTATAAAGTTCATGAATGCACTCTTCCGCTTTATATACAGGACTAATTATAGAAATAGAAATCATTTATTAAAGTTATTTTAGGCATAAATCTACCTATCATTGTTAGATTTGAAACAACAATATTCTAATAATGATTTATAGTATATATAATATTTTATTTTCATTTAAAACATTACTTTTATTTAAAGTCATTGGATGAATAGGGTTCAATGCTTAGTCAGGTTGTATAAGTCTGTGAGTATATCAAATATTTTAACAAATAAAAATCTACATGGTTAAGTAAGGCTATCTATGAGCTATGAGCGTTATTTACTTTTTGTGTTTTAATTAAACCCATTGACAAGAATTAGGATGCTTAGTATATAGTTCTCTAATATTTGTGCTAATATCCATTAAATAACAAATCTATTCCATTTTGATACTTAGAATTATGAGTTAAGTTCGTTTGTAGACTAAAATTTCTAAAATCCTCATCCGAACTATACTTTAATTCAATTACAATGGAATTAAGTTGTGTTTCATGTTTAATTATTGGATCAGCCTTGAAATAATTTTGATTCCGATCAATCGTAAGTCGGATTTTGTTGTTACTATTTTTATAATACTCTCTGTCATAACAACTAATAAATTGGATTATATAATTTTCAATAAAAATAAATTCTTCTTCAGGAATTATTTTTGATAACTTGGCAAACACATTTTTACTTAATCGAGAATAAGGTTGTTTGAGGTATATTTCCATATTCCCAAGATTTCTTATAACTTTACGATTAAGATTATTTTTTTTTATCTTATTTTCAAAAAAACAAGACTTAATAATTTTTTTCTTTGGGAAAGTATTCCCATACCATCTAATTCTATATTTTGTTTTTTCGAGGTCACCATTTTTACACTCATAATATGAATTTGAGTTTATAGAATCTAAATAAATATTATTAACTTTTCTCTTGGGGAAGATTTTTGTCCAACCACTTAGTTCAATTGAATTTATTATCTTATCATAATAGATTGGATTAACAATAAATTTTTTTTCAAATCTGTAATTTTTCATTATCTAAAAAATATTATCAAAATTTTTTATGTTTAAATCATTTATTTTTATTATTCTAGATTTATGTTTATTGCTACTATAATTTGCATATTCATCAACTAATATTTTTGATACTCCAGAGTTGTTGTTTTCTACCAGTTTTCCGACTCCGTATTCATCTTTTTTCTTGTAGATACCAAAATCGAAATTGTTATTCGAAAAAAAGGTGTTTTCTATATTTACTAATGATAAGTCTTTTGACACTACTCCAAAGTATGAAAAGGAAATCTTACAATCTCTTATTTGAATATTGCTTATTTCTCCACAACTAATTGCTTTATCTCCACAATTTGTGAACTTAGTATTTGATACTTGAGAGTAGCTTCCTGAAAAATCTATCGCATCATTTCCAACCTTATCAAAAATACAGTTTTTAATTATGCCGTTTGAAAAATCAATATCAATAGCATCACTTATAACCTTATTAAATTCGCATTCATTAATAAAATATGAAGACCTAACGATATTAAGATAATCATCACCATCTCTGTTTTTATTGAAAGATGAGTTTTTTATTTCAACGATTGATTCATAAAAAGTTAAAGAACTGCTATTTATCCAAAGATCATTATCAAAATTACTTAGATTGTGAAAATTAGTATGCGAAATATTGTTTATGCCTGTTGTATTTATTACGATAATTGATGAAGAGGAATTGTCTACATTTGCAATCGAAACTGGGGAAGGTTTTGTGCCATTTATTTGAATATTACCATATACAATTAAGTCAGCATTATCCTGAAACTTTAATTCAGAACCTTCATTTATAATCAAAACTTGATTAGGGTTTACTATAATTGTTTTATCAATTATTAAATTATCCTGAAACCAAATAGTATCAACTTGATCTAATGAATTTGAAAAATGATTCATAGAATTTTTTGTTTTATGGAAAAAAGATGTTTTTTTAATTATGTTAATATTTTTGTCTAAAATATTTAATAACCAACTATTTACGACTGATTCTCGATTAAAAATTAAATCGTATTTAAAAAACTCATTTGATCTTCTGATGTTCTCATAATCATTGATAACTGAAATTACTTTATGTTCCAATTTTTTTATAAATTGTAAATCAGTTGATTTTTCCTTTAAAAAACTATTTAAAAAAGTATTGTCGCTTGTAAGGGCTTTTAAAACTTTCAATATTTCAAACCCGCTGTTAAGATCATTATTCGTTAATTCTCTAGGCTCAACTTCTCTTATAATTGGTTCTAATAAATTTGTGTGAGGGTTATAATAATAAAAAAGATTAGTTGGATAAAATTGGTGCCAAGAGTTTGATAAGAAACCGATAGCACATAACGTAATAAATTTTTCCTCATCAATGTTTGTATTAAAGGATTCTAAATTATGCTCAAAATTATTAATCAATGTTTTTTGATATTGATTTATTTTATCAAAGTTTGGGTGGTATACTTTTATTGGATTATCATCCTTTTGGGTTTCTGAATTTCTTGTCCTCAAACTAAATATTAATGAATCTTTTTTATGGTTTTTTTCAATTAGGTATTTATTGAAAAAGTCTTCAAAAAGATATATTCCCTTATCTTGACCATTTATAACAACATGAATAGGAATATAGTCTATAGAAATAATGTTAAAATTTTTTGATATTTTGTTTATGACATAGTTCAATAAATATCCTCTTGTTTTTGGCCGTAATAGATTAAACTGTTTGGTTCCCTTAAAACTGTTGTTATCCTTTATTTTTATTCTTAAACTGGTTTTTTGGGGATTAAGAAAGTGATCCCACGTTAGCCCAGGTATTTTTATTTCTGCTCGCATTTTCTTTTTGTTGAAATACATATTGCAATTCACTGCTTCCTTATTATCAATATTTATATCGGTCTTACGATTATTTGATAACCAGTCTAAGACTTTTCCGATTCGTTTTTCTCTGTCTTTAGACAACTTTAATTGATTTTTATTGCTTATGAAGAAGTGAATAGTATCCTTTGGCGATTCACTTTGTAAAAAGTTCTCGAATGTTTCAACTGGATTAAAATAGAACGCTTCTATAAAGTGTTTGTAATGGTGCGTATAACCCAATAAATAAAATTTTATTCCAGCGATTATACCAAATAAAATAATAAAACCAGCAATTAAAGAATTAGGTAGTTTGTTATTATATAACCGTATCAATTTTAATTAGAAAAAAAAAGCATATATAATTTTTTATCAATAAAGCCATGAGCAACAAAATAATTTCCCAAAAAAAATGAAAATAAAAATAATAAAACTAAAAAGAATATCCAGTTTTTATTGAACATTTTTTGAAGATATATAACTAACTGCCACATTTGTATCAATATTTGAAAGACTATCTTTGAATGTTTTAAACTGAGAGAAATTATCAAAAGTGATACCTAAGGTTATTTCTGTATTCTCATTATCATCAACTAACCGAATAAGGTTGCTATTATTTTCTGAATTTTCAATCAGATTTAACAACTCAAACTGTTTTTCAGGGCTGATTTTTGAGCTAAAAATAATTTTTAAGTAGTCACATTCCCCCATAATTTTATTTTTTGTTTTAGAATTAAAATAACCTACATAATAGCAGATAAAAGTAATGATTGATGCTACAATTAATTGATTAGCCCCAACGCTTATTGCTACACCGATAAGTAAAAACAAGTATACAATTTGTTCGGGTTCTTTAATTGCAGCTCGAAATCTAACAATAGATAATGCACCAACAAGTCCTAGCGAAAGAATCAAAGAAACTTTTATAACTGAGATTATTAAAAATGTTGATAAACCGAACAGAAGAAAAAGATTTGAAAAAGATTTATGATTTGATACTGTAGTTGCATGATTATTATAACCATACTGAACTATCAGTAATAAAAAAATCAAAACAAATAAAGAAAAAAACCATTTAACTAAATCAATATTTGCCCCAGTAGCTATAATATTTTCTTCAAAATCAGATATTGCATTTGTAAGACTTGTGTCCATTATTTTAATGTTTGTTATTATATTTTATAAAATAAGCAAAATCTAGCTAATCTTTTATTTTAAATATAATTTTAAATTTTAAATCGATAGTTAATTTAATTTTATAGTATTTTTATTTATAACAACTGATTTCTGTTCTATTCTATTTCTGACAAAATCAATATTTCTTATAAAAATTGTATTATAAGAGTCAAAATTCTTTTTCCCCAAAGGAATTAATATATTTTCAGGATAAATATATTTATAGGGAGAAAATCCATTTTCTTTTAAAATTGAAATTGTTTCATTTTCATTGTAATCATATTGTTGGTTCGAATCGTTTAATTCTATAATGATAACATTTAGATTTGGATTCTTTAAAGTTTCTTTACTACCAGATAATACCTGTTTTTCATATCCTTCAACATCAATCTTAATTAGACTAATATTTTGTTCTGAAGCCAATAGTTTATCTAGTGTGGTTATTTGTATTAATTCACAATTATCATCTGAAATTTTATTAACAACTCTATTCATACTTCCCATATTATTAGAAATAAATAATTCACCTTCAGAATCTGAAATTCCAATATTATATAATTTTACATTTCTCAATTTATTTAATTCAATATTCATTTTTAATCTATCAAAGGTT
>MDSZ01196654.1_pt1 | contig 11349 bp, 10 predicted proteins | sample 811201 | NCBI WGS metagenome assembly MDSZ01 (sample SAMN05326647, study PRJNA326480) | marine metagenome | isolation source: seawater | place: Indian Ocean: North | collected 2010 | reverse complement strand
TCTACTGCGACTGGAAATGCAAATAAACATCTTGCACAACAAAAAGAAATATTAGAAAAGATACTTAAATAGTAAATGTCAGAAAAAATTACAGTTCCTACTTTAGGAGAATCAGTAACTGAAGCAACAGTGTCTAAGTGGTTAAAATCACAAGGGGACAAAGTTGTAGCTGATGAACCAATAGTTGAGCTAGAAACAGATAAGGTAAATGTAGAAGTTCCAGCTCCCACAAATGGAATTTTAGGCAGCATATCAGTTCATGAGGGAGAAACAGTAAACGTCGGTTCATTACTAGGAACAATAAGTAAAAACATGAATCAAGGAACAAGCGGTATAAAGGAAATTAAAAAATACAATCCCCCGAAAAAAAACGTGAGTCAAGAACCCAAATTATTTGAAGAGAGAGAAAAAAAGTCAGTAAAATTAAAACAGAATGTTGTTCACAAAGAGGAACATGTTCTTAAACTTGAAAATGAAAGTAAAGATGAAGAGCCTCTCATTTTAAATCAAACACCAGATGAAAAGAAATCGAACAAAACTAATGTAATTAAAAAAGAAGCTAAAATATCACCTGCTGCAAGAAAAATGGCTAGTGAGGCAAATGTAGATATTAATAATATAAAAGGCAGTGGAAAAAACGGAGTAATTTTAAAAGAAGATATTATGAGTTTGATGGGAACTAAGCCCTCTCCTTCTGAAAGAAAAATTAAACACGGCCCTGAGGAAAGAGTAAAAATGACAAGGCTTAGATTAACAATTGCAAAGAGACTGAAAGAGGCTCAAGAGAATGCCGCTATGCTTACAACTTTTAATGAAGTTGATATGAGTGAAGTCATCTCAATGAGAAATAAATATAAAGACGAATTTCAAAATAGCTATGGTGTAAAACTTGGGTTTATGTCTTTCTTTGTAAAAGCATGTGTAATCGGATTAAAAAATTATCCAGCTATAAATGCAGAGATACAAGGAGATGAAATAGTCTACAAAAATTATTATAATATTAGTATTGCAGTAGGCACTGATAGAGGTTTAGTAGTTCCTGTTTTGAGAGAAACTGATGAAATGTCTTTTGCAGACATTGAAAAAAATATTGGTAATTTAGGACAAAAAGCTAGAGAAGGAAAAATTACAATTGAAGATTTACAAGGTGGAACTTTTACAATAACAAACGGAGGTATCTATGGCTCAATGCTTTCAACACCTATTTTAAATCCTCCTCAATCAGCAGTTCTGGGAATGCATAATATAGTACAAAGGCCGATGGTTGTTAATGGCAACATAGAAGCTAGACCAATTATGTATTTAGCATTGTCGTACGATCACAGAATCATTGATGGCAAAGAGGCAGTTTCATTTCTTAAAATTGTCAAAGAATCACTTGAGCAACCAAAAAGACTTTTTTTAAATATTTAATATGGATAACTTTGATTTAGTTGTAATCGGCGGGGGACCTGGAGGTTATGTTTGTGCAATTAGAGCTGCACAATTAGGTTTAAAAACAGCTTGCGTAGAGTCACGTGGAGCTCTTGGAGGAACCTGTTTAAATGTAGGATGTATACCATCGAAAAGTTTGCTAAATTTATCTGAAAATTTTCATAAAGCAAAAAAAGATTTCAATCAACAAGGTATAGAGATTGAAGGTATTAAACTAAATATTGAAAAAATGATGTCAAATAAAAATAAATCAGTTCAAGTTTTAACAAAGGGGGTTGAATTTTTGTTTAAGAAAAACAAAGTTACTTACATTAAAGGAAAAGGGGTGCTGTTTTCTAAAAACGATATAATAGTTTATGACAATGATAAAAAAAATAACTATAAGGCAAAAAATATTGTAATTGCAACTGGATCAGAGGTAGCTTCTTTGCCAGGAATAAAAATTGATGAAAAAAATATAATCTCATCTACTGGTGCTTTATCTCTAAAAAAAGTTCCAAAAAAATTAGCTGTGATAGGTGGAGGTTATATAGGTCTAGAAATGGGATCTGTTTGGTCTAGATTAGGCGCAGAGGTAACAGTTATTGAATATCTAGAGTACATTACTCCAGGAATGGATAGAGAAATTTCAAGCGAATTCAAAAAAATTTTAACTAAACAAGGTATTAAATTTAAACTGGGTTTTAAGGTTAATTCAGTTAAAAATATAAACTCTGGTGTATCAATAAATTATACTGATTTAAAAAAATCGAAGGATGAAACTTTAGAATTTGATAAAGTTTTAGTTTCGGTTGGCAGGAAGCCTTATACAGAAGGTCTTAATTTAACAAAAGTGGGAGTAAAAAAAGACTCCAAAGGAAGAATTCAGGTTAATGATAAGTTACAAACCTCAATCAAAAATATTTACGCAATTGGAGATGTGATTAAAGGACCAATGTTAGCTCATAAAGCTGAGGAAGAGGGTATCGCTGTTGCTGAAATTTTAGCAGGGCAAGCAGGCCATGTTAATTATAACGTAATACCTGGAGTAGTTTATACTTCACCTGAAGTAGCAACAGTAGGGAAAACAGAGGAACAATTAAAAGAAGAAAATAAATCTTACAAAGTAGGTAAATTTCCTTTCCTAGCCAACTCTAGGGCAAAAGTTAACAACGAAACAGAGGGTTTTGTAAAAATCTTAGCTGATAGCACTACTGATAAAGTTTTAGGAGTTCATATTATTGGTCCACATTGTGGTGATATGATTGCAGAAATGGCTTTGGCAATGGAATTTGGAGCTAGTGCTGAGGATATTGCAAGAACTTGCCATGCTCATCCTACTCATACTGAAGCAATTAAGGAAGCTGCTTTAGCTGTTGATAAAAGACCAATTCATTTTTAATTAAAAAAAATTTAAATACTATTGTCTTATGAAAGCACAAGTTTTGCTGCCTAAAATTTTTAACTTTCCTTTCACTTATAACTCAAAAGCAGAGAGTAAAATTGGTGATTTAGTAGAAGTACCGTTTGGCTCAAAGAAAGAACTAGGTGTAATTTGGAAAAATAATTTTCCAGAGCCAAAGAACATTAAAATAAAAGATATAGAAAAAAAAACTGGATATTCCATAGACGAAAAACTAATTGATTTTATTGAATGGTTTTCGACTTATAATATGGTTCCCATCGGGCTTGTTTTAAAAATGGTAATTGGAGGAACAAATAAATTTATAAAAATTCAAGATCGTTTAGTTACAGCAAGAAAAACAAAAAAAAAATATTTTAAATTAAATAGTGAGCAGTTAGAGGCACTTAAATTTCTAGAAAAAGATAATGATAAATTTAATGTATCTGTTTTACAGGGTGCAACTGGTTCTGGAAAAACATTAGTTTATTTTGAAAGAATTAAAAAGATAATAAAAAAAAACAATCAAGCCTTAGTATTGTTGCCAGAAATATTTTTAACTAATGATTTTAAATCAAGATTTGAGGAATTTTTTGGATATGAACCTGCGATATGGCACTCTAAAATTTCACCTAAACAGAAAAGAATTATTTGGAAAGGGGTTATAAATAATAAAATTAAGATAATAGTTGGCGCAAGATCATCGTTACTTCTACCTTTTAAAAAACTAGGGATAATTATTGTAGATGAAGAACACGATACATCATACAAACAGGATGAGGGTGTAATTTATAATGCAAGGGATATGGCAATCTCCAGGGCGAACTTTGAAAAAATTCCTATTCACCTAGTAACTTCTGTGCCATCATTAGAAACATTTGACAATATTTGTAAAAAAAAATACAGAAATATCAAAATTTTAAATAGGTATGAAGATTATCCACTACCTAGTGCAAAAATAATTAATCTAAATTTAAATAAAGTAAAAAATAAATTTATTGCAAATGAGACTATAGATTTAGTCAAAACATTTTTGAATAAAGGCGATCAAGTGTTATTTTTTATAAATAGAAGAGGTTTCGCTCCCTATTTAATTTGCAAAAAGTGTAGCTACAAATTAATTTGCTCTTACTGTTCATTTAATCTCACCTTTCATAAATATAAAAATAAAGCGATATGTCATCATTGCTCGTATGAAAAAGAAATTAAAAAAAAATGTGAAACATTTGGAAGTTGTGATTTTATAATGTATGGACCAGGTGTAGAAAAAATATTCGAAGAAGCGAAATTAATATTTCCAAATAAAAAAATAAGTATATTTTCAAGTGATTATTTGAAAACAAAAGAAAAAGAAAAAAATTTGTTTAAGGAAATAAAACAAAACAAAGTTGATATTTTAGTTGGAACACAGATGATTTCTAAAGGGTTTAACTTTCCAAAACTTAATTGCATTGTTGTCATAGACGCTGATTTTTCTGGAAGAGGATACGACTTAAGGGCAACAGAAAAAAATATACAATTGTACCATCAACTTAGTGGAAGAGCTGGAAGATTTAGCTCAAAATCATTAATAATTTACCAAACATTAACACCTCAAGACTTAATACTTAATGAATTAATTAAAAGTGAGTCTGAAAAATTACTAAGCAACGAGCTTTTACTAAGAGAAAAAAATAAATTACCTCCTTTTAAAAGACTTATTGCAATAATTATATCTTCAAATAATAGAAACTTAAGCCTTCAGGGAGCTAGAGAAATTAAAATAAAATTAAAACAAATTAAAGACCTTGAGGTTCTTGGCCCAATCGACTCTCCATTATTAAAAGTTAAAAAAAAATTTAGGTCTAGATTATTGATTAGGTTTGATAAACAGTCATTATTGCAAAAAAAAATCGCAAATGTCTTAAATGGGCTTAAAATCTCGCCAAAAATAAAACTTACGGTTGATGTTGATCCTGTCAACTTCGCTTAATTTCAAAATTGGCAACTTGATCAAGTTATACTCTTATGGTACGACCACAGCATAATTTCACTATAAATTCAAACAACAAAAATGAGTACAAATAAATCTTTCTCTACTGAAACTTCAGAAAGGTATTCTCGCGCATTTTTTGAAGTTTCCAGGGAGTCGAACGAATTAGACAAAGTAGAAAATGATATAAAAAAATTTTTATCACTTTTAAACTTAAATCAAGATTTAAATATTTTTTTTAAAGATCCCACTAAAAGTATTATTCAGCAAAACGAAGTAATTAATTTATTGTCAGAAAAATTAGATTTTTCAAATAATTTAAAAAATTTTTTCTTACTACTTGTTAAAAAAAGAAGAATTTTTTTTTTAAAGAGAATTTTTGAAAGTTTTTTAAAATTGTGTTCTAAGAAAAGAGGTGAGATAAAAGCTTCAATAATCTCTTCAAAAGAGTTATCCAAACAGGAGTTGGATCAAATAAGCAAAGATTTATCCATATCTATTGGCTCTACTTTAAAGTTTGATTATAAAATTGACAAAGATCTTATCGGGGGTTTTAAACTTCAACTAGGAAGCTTTATGATTGATACATCTATAAAAAATAAATTAAAAAAATATGAACAAGCGATGTTAGAGGATTAATATGACCGCAAATCCATCAGAAATAACAAAATTATTAAAAGACCAAATTAAAAATTTTGGTAAGAAAGCCGAAGTTTCAGAAATTGGCACAGTATTGTCAGTTGGCGATGGTATAGCACGAATATATGGCTTGGATAACGTTCAAGCTGGTGAAATGGTAGAGTTTGAAGATGGCTCTAAAGGTATGGCTTTAAACTTAGAGAATGACAATGTTGGTGTTGTTATTTTTGGTGACGATAGAAATATTAAAGAGGGTGATACTATAAAAAGAACTAACGCAATTGTGGATGTCCCAGTTGGTAAAGAACTTCTAGGAAGAGTTGTTGATGGTTTAGGCAATCCAATTGATGGTAAGGGCTCGCTGTCCGCAAAAAATAGAAAACGTGTTGAAGTGAAGGCGCCGGGTATAATCCCAAGACAATCAGTGAATGAACCAATGCAAACAGGTTTGAAATCAATAGACTCACTTATTCCAATAGGTAGGGGTCAAAGAGAGTTGATTATTGGAGATAGGCAAACAGGTAAAACTGCTGTGGCAATTGATGCTATTATTAATCAAAAAAAAATAAACGAGTCCTCTGATGAAAAGAAAAAACTATATTGTGTATACGTAGCTATTGGTCAGAAACGTTCTACTGTAGCCCAGATAACAAAAACTCTTGAAGATGCAGGAGCATTAAAATACACAACTATAGTCGCTGCTACAGCTTCCGACTCTGCACCTTTACAATTTTTGGCTCCATATACTGGATGTACAATAGGTGAATATTTTAGAGATAATGGAATGCATGCTTTAATTGTTTATGACGATTTGTCAAAACAAGCCGTAGCTTATAGACAGATGTCCTTATTATTAAGAAGACCTCCTGGGCGAGAAGCTTACCCTGGAGATGTATTTTACTTACATAGTAGACTATTAGAACGTGCAGCAAAATTAAATGATAAAAGTGGTGGCGGTTCATTAACAGCTTTGCCTATAATTGAGACTCAAGCAGGAGACGTATCTGCTTACATACCAACAAACGTTATATCCATCACCGATGGACAAATATTTTTAGAAACTGAATTATTTAATCAAGGTATACGACCTGCAGTAAATGTTGGTCTGTCAGTATCAAGAGTAGGCTCTGCTGCTCAAACAAAGGCAATGAAAAAAGTAGCCGGGTCAATTAAATTGGAGTTGGCGCAGTACAGAGAGATGGCTGCATTTGCACAATTTGGCTCAGATTTGGATGCCTCAACTCAGCAATTATTAAACCGTGGAGCAAAATTGACTGAACTTTTAAAACAAGACCAATACTCTCCAATGACTGTAGCTGAACAAGTAATTTCTGTTTTTACAGGAGTAAAAGGTTTCTTGGATGATATCGATTTGAACAAAATTAAAAAGTTTGAGCAGACTATAATTGATAAAATCAAATCTGAAAAACCTGAAATTATAGAAGACATTCAATCTTCTGGTAAACTTGAAGAGAATACAGAAAAACTTTTGGTAAAAATTATTGAAGATTATAAAAAAGGTAAAAAATAATGCCAAGCTTAGATGATTTAAAAAAAAGAATTAAAAGTGTAAAATCTACACAAAAAATTACTAAGGCCATGAAAATGGTAGCAGCAGCAAAATTAAGAAAGGCTCAAGAAAACGCGGAAAGAAGTCGTCCTTACAGTCAAAAAATGCAAAACATAATCTTAAATCTAACAAAATCAGTAAGCGATTCTGAAAATGCACCTAAGCTTCTTGTGGGCACAGGAAAAGACAAAACCTGCCTTTGTGTTGTACTTACAGCTGATAGAGGTTTGTGTGGAGGTTTTAACTCAAATATATGCAAACTGGCAAAATCAAATTTTAAAGATATTCTTAATGAAGGGAAGAATTTAAAGATAATAACAGTAGGTACTAAAGGGTATGATCAAATCAAAAGAGAATTCGGAAAATACGTGATAAAGAAATTTAGTTTTAAAGAAAAAAAACAAATTTCATTTAATGAAGCTGAAATAATTGGAAAAGAAATAATTGATTTATTTAACAAAGGCGAATTTGATAAGTGTATTTTATTTTATAACAATTTTAAAAATGTGATTACTCAAATTCCTCAAGCTCAACAAATTATTCCTGCTGAAAATAAATCGAAAGATAAAGTAGAAGAAAGCTCTCTATCTTATGAGTTTGAACCAGAAGAAGACGAAATACTAGAGGATTTATTGCCTAAGAATATATCTACTCAAGTTTTTAAGGCTTTCTTAGAAAATGCAGCTAGCGAACAAGGATCAAGAATGACAGCTATGGATAACGCTACAAGAAATGCTGGAGATTTAGTAGATAAATTAACAATTAATTATAACAGAAGCAGACAAGCTTCTATTACAAAAGAATTAATAGAAATAATATCAGGAGCGGAAAGCTTATAAGAATGAACAAAAAGGGAAAAATAACTCAGATAATTGGTGCAGTTGTAGATGTTAATTTCGAAAGTGACTTACCAGAAATATATACAGCTTTAGAAACCAAAAATTCTGGCAATAAATTGATATTAGAAGTTGCACAACATTTGGGAGAAAATGATGTGAGAACTATCGCTATGGATGCAACAGAGGGATTGAAAAGAGGAGATGAAGTTGCTAACACTGGGTCTCCAATAAGTGTTCCCGTAGGACCAGAAACTCTTGGCAGGATTATAAATGTAGTAGGAGACTCAATCGATGAAAAAGGTGAAGTAAAAACAAAAGAGAAATGGCCAATTCACAGATCTGCGCCTAAGTTTACAGATCAAGCTACTGAAACCGAGCAATTAGTTACTGGTATAAAAGTAATTGATTTATTAGCTCCTTATGCAAAAGGTGGAAAAATTGGTTTATTTGGAGGGGCTGGAGTTGGAAAAACTGTCACAATTATGGAATTAATAAACAATATAGCTAAAGCTCATGGAGGCTTTTCAGTATTCGCTGGTGTTGGAGAAAGAACAAGAGAAGGAAACGATCTATACCACGAAATGATTGAGTCCGGGGTTATCAAGACAGAAGGGAAAGGGTCAAAAGCAGCTTTGGTTTATGGCCAAATGAATGAACCTCCTGGAGCAAGGGCTAGGGTAGCTCTTACAGGACTTACAGTTGCTGAATATTTTAGAGACAAAGAAGGTCAAGACGTTCTTTTCTTTGTTGATAATATTTTTAGATTTACACAAGCTGGTTCTGAGGTTTCAGCGCTGTTGGGTAGAATTCCATCCGCGGTAGGCTACCAGCCTACTTTAGCAACTGATATGGGTAATTTACAAGAAAGAATTACATCAACTGACAAAGGTTCCATTACTTCAGTGCAGGCGATATACGTACCTGCAGATGATTTGACGGACCCTGCTCCGGCTACATCTTTTTCACATTTGGATGCAACAACTGTACTTTCAAGACAAATAGCTGAAATAGGAATTTATCCTGCTGTTGACCCATTAGACTCAACATCTAGAATACTTGACCCTAGAGTAGTTGGAGAGGAACATTACCGAGTAGCAAGAGACGTTCAAAGAATTTTGCAAGCTTACAAATCACTTCAAGATATTATAGCAATTCTTGGAATGGATGAACTATCAGAGGAAGATAAGCTAACTGTAGCTAGAGCAAGAAAAATTCAAAGATTTTTATCCCAGCCATTTTTTGTTGCAGAGGTATTTACTGGATCACCAGGAAAATTAGTTGATCTAGCCTCAACAATAAAAGGATTTGATGCAATCTGTAAGGGTGAATATGACCATTTGCCTGAAGCTGCATTTTATATGGTTGGGGGCATTGAGGAAGTAATAGAAAAAGCAGATAAATTAGCTAAAGAGAGCAAATAATGTCTGAAAAATTTACAGTAGAAATTATTTCTCCTGAAGGGTCAGTTGTAAAAACCAGTTCATCAGAGGTTGTCATACCTTCATTTGAAGGGGAAATGGGCATCTTGAAAGACCATATTCCATTAATTACATTTTTAAGGCCAGGATTGATAAAAATAAAAAATGAAAAAAACAGGAAATTTTTTGTAGAAGAAGGAACTGTTGAATTTGCTAACAATAATCTTTTAATTTTAAGTTCCACAGCAAAAGAGGTTTTAAATTTAGATAAAAAGTTATTGAACAATCTTATTAATGATGCAGAAAAAAAGTTTAAAAACAACGATGTAACTGATAAAGAAAAATATTTACTTTCATACAAAATAGATACATTAAAAAGTATTAATCAATAAATTTTTTAATTTCTTTTAAAAGTTGTACATATACATCTTTTTTAAAATCTACTATTACATTAGGTAATTCTTCTGGAGAAATCCACTTCCAATCTATAAATTCTGGGTTTGCAGTTTCTAAATTAATTTCATTTTGATTTCCACTAAATCTTGTGATGAACCATTTTTGCCTTTGACCCCTAAATTTACCTTTCCAAATGACTCCGAGTAATTCCTTAGGAAGTTCATATTCGAAAAATCCATCTATTTCTTTTAATATCTCTATATTTTTAATACTTGTTTCCTCAAAAAGTTCTCTTCTCATAGCTGACAAGTAATTTTCACCATCATCTACACCACCTTGGGGCATCTGCCATTTATCAATTGGATTATCTTTTCTTTTGCCAACAAAAACTTTATTTTTATTATTTAAAATTATAGCACCCACCCCATCTCGCATAGGTAGTTTTTGATTTTTCATAAATTTAGGAGTTAAAAAGTTTTATTGCATAATTTAACTGATTATCATTATCTGAATTTATAACAAAGTTATCATCTTCTTCCTCTACAAAAATATCAGGCGTTACACCTACTTCCGAAATCGATTTTCCAGAGGGCAAGTAATATTTTGAAATAGTCAATCTCATACCTCCTCCATTCCCAAGTGGAATTATAGATTGAACCGACCCTTTTCCATATGAATTTTCTCCTAATATAATTGCTCTCTTATGATCTTTAAGTGCTCCTGCAAAAATCTCCGATGCAGAGGCTGAACCATTATTGATGAGTACCACTATTGGCTTACCTTTAATCTCATCACCTTTTTTTGCAAAAAATTTTCTAGTTTCTGAAATCTTTCTACCTTTTGTTGAAACTATTTCACCGTCATCTAAAAAAAAGTCAGTGATATTAATTGCTTGTGTTAGTAGACCCCCAGGATTATTTCTCAAATCAAGCACATAGCCTTTTACTTTATATTTTTTTTCAAATTCTTTAATAGATTTTAAAAATTGTTTATCACTATTTTCATTGAAAGATTTCAATCTAATATAACCTAAATTTTTTTCCTCTCCTATTCTTTTTGAACTTACAGATTGAACTTCAATAATTTTTCTTTCAATTCTAAATTCTAATGGTTTTTTTACATTTTTTCTTCTAACTGTTAGATCAATCGAAGTTCCAACTGGACCACGCATTAATTTTACAGCTTCTAGTAAAGATTTACCTTGTACTTGTTCTTCTCCAATTTTAACAATGTAATCTCCTGCTTTAATTCCAGCTTCAGCTGCAGGCGTGTCATCTATTGGTGAAATTACTTTCACTACTCCAGACTCCATACCTATTTCAATTCCCAAACCTCCAAATTCACCTTTGGTATCTGTTTGCATTTCTTTAAAAAGTTCAGGACTCATGTATGCTGAATAAGGATCTAGAGATTGTAAAACACCATTGATTGCAGAGTCCATCATTTCTGCCTGATCTACATCGTCAACATAATCTTTTTTTATATTTTCCAACACTTCTCCAAAAAGATCAATTTTCTCATAAAGGTCGTTTTTCGAATATCCCAGTGAATAAGAAAAATTTATAATAAAAATAGTAAGAATTATTATTTTTTTCATATCATAGCTTTTTCTTTTGGGATTTCCTCTGACCACATTTTTTCAAGATCATAAAATTCTCTTTTTTCTGGATGAAAAATATGCACAATTACATCATGCGCAT
>MDSZ01160729.1_pt1 | contig 11349 bp, 17 predicted proteins | sample 811201 | NCBI WGS metagenome assembly MDSZ01 (sample SAMN05326647, study PRJNA326480) | marine metagenome | isolation source: seawater | place: Indian Ocean: North | collected 2010 | reverse complement strand
CACACATCTAGTAGCCTCGGCAGAACCTTTATTGATCACACGCTCAACAGATTTTGACCTCTCTATGGCAAGTTTGCCAACATCTCTTTTCTTTTTGTTGAAACGCTTGTCCAGTTCATCCAGGTCTTTTTTGAATGTCATTACCAACGCATTTAATTTTTTGTTGCTTTCCATGATGGCCTCGAAATCAACTTTCTGTTGCTCGATCAACTTTGTCTGTGCTTCTATGCCTTTTTCTAATTCGATTTGGTTTGCCTTTAGTGTGGCATTGTCTGCCCTTAGTTTCATGACATACACACCCGCACCTGCAATACCAGTGATCAGCAGAACAGCGAATATCATTTTAATGCTTGAAAACATAATGTAGGTATTTATTGGATAAGACCAGGCTTATACACAGTTTTACCATTTTCTTTCATGGCAGTCAGCACACTCTTACGATTGCCTTCTGACTTGTATGATACGTGTACCCAACCTGAATCAGGTATGCCTGGTGTATAAAATTCTAATATGAGTTGGTCAAAGTCACAGTTATCTTCAATCCATTTGGCAACATCGTAGTTGCCTGTGCCTGGACATTCTATGTCGACTGCCTCGCCTTTACAGTGTTGCGATTTGCTAGAACCCCCCACTGCTTCATTCAACGCTGGACCTCTGTATCCTGAATTGATAACTGTTACGCCAAAATTGTCTCTCACTGGTTGAACAACATTTTGAAATAATGCTTTTGCATTTTCAAGATGTTCCGGACCTGGTGTGTTGTCTAGACCTTTTCTAGTGGCTGTTTGACTTTTTGTAAATTCTGCTAATGTAAAATTTGTGCTTAATCTCATACACTTATTTATCAATAAGTGCGTACATTATCACCATCCGATTTTGCTTACAAGTGCTGACTGCTCGCCTTTTGTGAAAATAAACTTGTTTTCGTTTGTTTTGGTAATATCATAAGGGCCAAAGTACTTTGTCAAATGCGTGCATTCTGCGATAGAGTCCAGGTCGATTTTGAAAGCCTTGGCTTCTTTCATTATGTCAGTGGTTGGTCCAAACTTGTGAATTTCAAATTTCAGATCATGACCGGCGCCTGCCTTTTTGACAGACATCGTACTTTCCTCAAACTTGCACTCCATCATGTCATAACGGTCAAAGAAATTTTTTGCTTCTATGACTTTCATTTCATTTATTCTCTGTTCGTATGCTTCAGGCGTCGTAGGTATTGACCCTTCCAGTGTTTCTGTTGAAGCCGTGGTTGCGTTTATACCTTTATGGTATGTGTACTCGAACTCCTCTATGTTCGTAAGTTTTTTTAGATCTTCTAAGAAGGCCATGATGTTTTTAACCACAGACGAATCTCTTGCAAACTCTATGAATACCTTGTGTGTGCCATCCTCTAGAGTGCCCGGTGTTGCGTCTGCGTCTAAAACACTCTTGTAGCCTACTTCCGCGAAACGTTCAAGATCTTTTGCAGGTGCTTGTCCATCAACGCTGAAACTTAGGACCAAGATGTTCTTATCTTCGCCCATTTTTGATTTGTACTGATCTATCGAGAATCTTCTATTGACAACACCTTCTAGGTCGCCTGCTTTAAGTCCTTCGTTGATTTTCATTTAGATCTCCAATTCCGTTTCTGGAGTAACGGCACTGTCCTCTTGTCTTTCAATCTCGTCTTTGCCATGTTTCATGTTACCTATCAATTCCTTTGGCATTCTGATCTCGACAACCCATATGTCATGGGCATCTATCTTTCCTTTTGTAGTGCCAGGTCTGTAGTCTTCTGGTCCTTTGATCTTTCTAGGTTTTAATAATTCATCTTTTTTGAAGGTCACTTTGCAACCTTTGTCTGTGAGCCTTTTTCCTCCCACAGGGTCAGGCATCTTGTCTGCTGGCCACATAAATGAGCAAGTGACAAAATGTCTCGAGTCTATAGGTCCAGACAGTAATTCACCGTCTTCCCAATTTTTAAATACGTAAACATCTAGTTCGTCGATCACCCTTTCGAAGTCTTTTAGGATTCCCAAAGTAGGGCCTACTGCGTACAACGACTGTACATTTTTTATAATATCTAACACATCATGCATAGTTCTTATTTATCCAAAATAACTGTGTTGTAAAATATGCATACTTTATTTGGAAATTTGATCTTAAATATTTGCACATGAGTCGAAAACAAAGACTAACCAAAAACCAATCAGAAATAATCTACAAGGAGCCTTATGCTATTATTGAACAGCCTACAAATGCGACCTTTATTCCAAAGGAAACTATGGAAACAAATGAGGAAAAAAAGAGTGTACGACAAGCGAGTAAAGTTGTATATGCTGAACGAAAGTTGGTTGAAGATAAGAAAACAAAAAGACAGGAGAAGAAGGCGAGTTTTGGCAAGATTATGGAAAATGAGGCAATTGGCTATGCTCCGGCGTATGTATAGCCAGGTTATTTAAGAAACTGATCTAGCACTTTGCCATATGCTTTGTGGAAGTGTTTGTAAAGTGTCTCATAGGTAATGTACTCGTATAGGTCTTGTTGCCCGGGCACCTGACACTTCAAAACTTCTTTGTTGATTAGATCAAGCACAACGCCCGACGCACGGACCTTTCCGGGGCCACACTTTTTCTTTGACAACTCCACAAGTTCATCGAATCCACCATTTTTGTTCAACTGATAATTTACGATAAGGAATCTTTTCTTATTGTGTTTACTACCCATTCTGTAACCTTGCCAGTTTTATCATGACACTTGCTAGATTTATTTCTGGATCTGCAACAAAGGAATGATCAACCAAGCCTTGTTTTATTATCAGCACTGCTTTATCTTGTGCCTCATCATCCTTGCTAATGATGTCAAGATTGTCATATAGCCATCTGTATATCTCTTCGCACTCTTCTGGTCTTGCTTGTGAACACACAAGTTTCCTAGCGTCATTTATTTTGCCCTGTTTGAATAATTCAACCATTTGCAGTCTGTAGTCTTGTTGACCAGAATCGCCACTTGCTGGTGGTTGTAGTTTGCCGTCCCTAACGTTCTGTTGTAGCATGTTTATGCATTTTCTTAGATCTGGATAAGATGCTTTCACGTATGTGTCAAGGATGTCAATGTCGGGAGTGATTCCTTCCTGTATCAATATTTCACACGCTCTGGCAGTAAATTCTGTTTTGTCTATGGTTTCCATATGGAAGCCTTGGCATCGTGAATGCAGTGCCGGAATGATTCTGTTCGGATAGTTACAGGTCAAAATAAACCTGGCAGATGTATGATACATCTCCATCACACCACGCAAGGCCGCTTGTCCGTTTGGACTCATGTAGTCTGCCTCGTCTAGCAACACATACTTGTAATCACCAAATGGCATTATCTGTACAAAGTTGTTGATCTTTTCTCTGACTGTGTCAACGGAGTTTTCTCTTGAAGCATTTATTTCTAGTATATCATAACTGCTTACGTCAAGTTCACTGAACAACACTTTTGCGAGTGTAGTCTTACCTACACCAGGTGCACCACTCAATAGCAAGTGTGGAATTGCCTTGTCCGTAATCCAAGATTGTATTTGTTGTCGCTGTGCATCGTCTCTGACAACGTACTGCTCTAGTGTCTTAGGTCTATATTTTTCTACCCAAAGTTCTTTCATTTTTTGCTTTCCATTAATATTTGTTTAGGTGACTTTGATCCCGGATGTAGTTTTGATAGTCTACAACTTAATAATTTTTTAGCACCTTTGCTTGTTATTATAACAGGTTGTCCATTCTCATCCAACTCTATACTTTTAATTTTTGTGGTGACATTTCTAAATCTACCGACTTCTATAGTGTCACCCACGTTTATAGTAAGTTTGTATTGCTTCATTGATACTATATTACAGAATTTTCTTTGGCTTGTCTATATAATTGTTCTGTGGCCATGTTTTTACCTTTGGCCTCTACTTGTATGTCAAAGTTTTCTGAGAAACTGAGAGCCCAATCATTTACCTTCTTGTTTGGTAACAGATCAGAATGTGCCCTCAATTTTTGTTTTTTGCAACCACGTGCGATGAGATCTTTGATATTGTGCATCTCTGTATGCGTTTTATCACCGAGTCCTGCAACTGCCAGGTGTTCGTCTCTTGAATATGAATAATGCATACTAGGCCTCTGACCACGCCACGAATCTATCACTCTCATCACCCTGTCATCGTTGGCGTCAATGTATTCCTCATCTCTGATCCAGTGATGATGTATGTCCAGCACAAGAGCAAGATGCTTTTCAAGTTCCAAACTTTTTTCAAGTCCATGCCCCATCTCGTCATTCTCGATTGTGATAAGATTACGTGCCTCTGGAGATAATTTTGGCAAAGCGTCAATGATGCCTTGTGGTCCTAGCCTGCCTGATATATGTACGTTGATCTTGCAACCGTCTTGGAAACTTTTGCCGAACCCCATCCAACGTGCCATGTCGGCATGGTATTCAAATTCGTCTATGCTTCTTTTCCTGATTTCTTCAGATTCGCTACTGAGCACGCAAAACTGTCCAGGATGGAAACTAACTTTCACATCTAACCTACGTGCCATTTCACCCACTGGTGCAAATATTCTCTCACAATGATCTTGTATTTCAGGTTGTTGCCACCAGTCAATCCAATTTGCTTCAGTGTATCCTTGCAACATCTCACTACCTAATCTAACCATCCTTCGTTCAGGTGGCAGTGAACCTACACGTTGCACCAACTTTCTTGCCGCAGTGGCGTTGTGGTTCATGATGTCCCACTGTCTTTGCACCGCATCTTCTGGATGTTCTCGAAGCCAACGCATCGTTGTTGACCTACCATTAAGATCCCTGTCCTTGGCGTTGACTTTCATACCGCCAAATTCTTTCTCACTGTTGAGCCATTTGCAACAAAAACCGAAACGTTGTACCATGTGACTATTATAACATTGATTGGAAATTTGTCAAGTAAGGCGGTTACCGCCTTACCCGTTGATATTATTGTGCCTTGTAAGCGTCCAGTGTTCTTTGGAATTTGCCTGCGTGTGACTTCTCTGCCTTTGCAAGTGTTTCGAACCAGTCTGCTATTTCTTCAAAACCTTCTTCCCTGGCTGTTCTTGCCATGCCCGGGTACATGTCGGTGTACTCGTGTGTCTCACCAGCGATGGCAGATTTAAGATTGTCTTCAGTTTCTCCCATCTTCTCACCAGTTGCTGGATCTCCCACTTCTTCAAGATATTCTAGATGTCCGTGTGCGTGTCCTGTCTCACCTTCTGCAGTCGATCTGAACACACCTGCAACATCTGGAGCACCCTCGATGTCGGCCTTTTGTGCGAAGTAAAGGTATCTTCTGTTTGCTTGAGATTCACCCGCGAACGCATCTTTAAGGTTTTGGGCAGTCTTGCTGTCTTTTAGTTCCATATGGTTTTTCTCCTTTGTTTATAATGATTATAAACTGTAAATGCTTGAATGTCAACTACTCTAATAAAGTTTCCATCATGGCCCAGTGTCCAATGATATCGCTACAATGCAGTTTGAAACCGTACTGCCTGTCTATGTCTCTCAATATCTTGTTTGCTTTTGCCATACTTAGGCCAGCGTCGGCCGGAAGTTGCAGAGCGTTAATGTTTTTTCTTTTGAGTGATTTGGCGGCCTGTACTCTGTGCCAGCCATCTGTCAGCAAGTAGTAACCACTGTCCTTGATGGGGGTTACTAATATCGGATCCCATGCACCGTCCTTCTTTAGTTTTTTGATCCAACCACGTTTCTCTTTGTTTAGAGGACGCTCTACGCCCAGTCCCATTTCGGCCATGGTGACCAGTTTGTCTATCTCGACCTTGACTTTTTTAATTTTAATCATTGCCCGGCAAGGACGTCATCTGTTGCATTCCACCGGTATTGACATATCCCGCTTGATGTCTGTTGAATTCTGGCTCCTCGTCTGATACTAACAGAATGTCGTTTTCGTCGATCATCCTCACTTCGAGTTCAATGCCTATTTTGCCTGCACTGCCTTGTTCTGTTTTTTTGATTTTGAATGCCCTAGACCATCTACCGTGGGCCACGAGAATCCATTGTCCTACAGTTACGTCATGCTGTTGATTGCCAACCGCGTACACCTTGCCCCATCTTGGATGTATGCCTTGAGCGGTGCCGTCGTCGTCTACTAAGATTATCCCGCCTTTGGATTTTGTTTCTCCAAAATGCATGTCAGAGACAAGCACTCGCTTCTTTAGTGGAGTGATGTCGTTTTCGATTGTGTACTGCTTTCCACCATCACTACCGAAACCTTTTGCTTGTGCTGATTTAATGTCCATCGTAGTATTATTATACTAGATTTATTCTAAGCCGTCAAGTGCTTCGTCGATGCCCTTTTTAGGTGCAACAGGTTTCTTTGGTGTTGCTTTTGGTGTTGCAACTTTTTTGGTCGCGGCTGGTTTGACTTCAACTTTTTTTGTCTCAACCGGCCTTGCCTGTGGCTGTGGAGGCGGAGGATTTTTTATCACCCTGTCATCGGCCATTCCTTTAGGATGTTCGTAGTACTTCTTGATTACTTCTGCTTTTGGCTTCACGATTTGACCTTTTGGTCCCAATACGTCGCCTCTTGCATTGACTTTCATATTACCAACAGCAGGAGTGGCATCGTTGGCCGCTCTCAGTTGATCTATGTCAACCATACGTCCTTGCATGGTTCTATACATTCGTTTAGGTTTTGCTCTTGCTACCATATTATTAAACTCCTATATTATTACTTATCATCTTAAAAATTCGGTGATGTCTAAATTGTACAGCAAAGGATTTATCTTGTGTACGCCTATCAAAAATAAACAGAAACTTGACACACTGGATCCCCTTCCAACACCCCAGACAATATTGTTTGCACGTAGCGTGTCGACGAAGTATATCAGGAACTGTAGGACTTTTATAAATTTTTTCTGCTCAAACAGGTTATATTCGATCAGCACCCGATCCCTTTCTTCTTCTGTCTCCGTCTTTTCTAACAGCCATTGCTTCACATCAATTTGGTAATACTTGTCAGGCATGTGCCAGTTGTTGATGTTGTTTAGGTCAAATTCTTGGAGTGATTCTCTTTTTGGTTTTGTGTTGATGGGTGGCAGGTCTATGCCCAACTCTTTCAGACTGGCCATGTACTTTTCTGTGTCGTCGAAGAACAACTTGCTTATGTCGAATGTTGGATCTGAGTACAGCAGTTCTACTGCTTCTTGTTCAGTGAACGTTACATCACCGTGTTCATTTATCTTTGTTTTTTCCGCCATCTAAAACCTTTGGTTGAAACTCAAATATTTTAGCATGGTACTCGTGCTTTGTGTCAACTGGAATCTTGTGATTGTTCCAACTGAAGTGTCCTGTGTAGATGCCTTTGTCGAGTTCTTGATCATATGTTGCCGTGTCTGCCCTTAACCACCATGGATCGAACTTGCTAAATTTAGCAGAGAACCAATCGGGCCTATCTAACAGTATAAGTTCTTTACTGTTTTTGTCAACCGTATAGGTAATTCCATCACCCTGCCACGATGATAGTTGTATGTTGTTTATGGTAATAACGGAGTCTAGGACTGCGTTTGCTTTACAGAAACACACCGCGGCCATTATTTGATCATAAGGCGGCTTTGGTAATTCAATAAATCTATTTGTTGTGCTTGTTTTCAATTTCCGATAGAGTGGCTCGTCTCGCCATGTGGTAATTGTGTTTGCAAAAACCTGTTCAAAAAGATTTTTCAATCTATCAAAATATTCTGTTTGCTCTTTTAAATTTGCTGTGTGAGGAGTTAGTGAAATGGTGACGTCATACTCATTGGCAAAAAGTTCACCGTCAACGATAATTATTGATTTGAATTTTGTCTTCCAAGAAAATGTGTTTGACATCGCAAGTATTTACTAGTCGATGTTTACAAGGTCACCCAGGTCTGGTTCATTCCTTAGTTTTTTGTTATTCTTGTGCCACGCCTCTATTCTTCTTTCTCTTATGGCGTTCCTGTAAGTTGCCAGTGCGTGTTGAAGTTGTGCCAGCATTTCAGGATTTCTGCCAAACCTTCTTGCTGATGCAACCTTTCTAGAAAGGTCTTTGATTCTTTTTGATATGTCCTCTTCAGACATGTTACCTATTTCTTCTTGTAATGGATGGAAGTACATACTCCTCCTTATATATTAGATGTACACCTTTCCTATTTGGTGCATCAATATTGTTGTGCCACCGTCTGGTGTTAAAAATTCATATATGAATCTTTTGTTGTCTGGAAATGTTATTGTGTCTGATGATCCGTCACCACCCGAAACGTTATCTGCTACAATCACGGCACTAGGTATTGTCAGTGTGTGAGCCACGTCTGCACAAGTGATGTCTAAAATTATTCTGCCAAGTGATCCAGTGGCAGGCATGTTTGTGAAAGACAAAGTTACTGATGCGTTAGTAGTGATTGTCTGGTAATGTCCGTTTTCGTGATCGAGTGTTATTGCACCCCCTGTGGTACCATGGGCATACACAGTTTGTGATGTGTCCTTGAATTTCGCTCTTGTGACTTCGTTGTCGGCAAAATTACTAGATGCATTCAATGATGCCTTGTTAGTCTGTAAATCTTCAATCTCTGTCTTGGCTTCCGTGAAGTTGTTCTTTGTAGCATTGAAATTGTCTCTGAAACCTTGTGAACTGTTATCCTGTCCTGCTTGTGGATATGTTCCGTCTATGTTTCCTGGTACTATGTTACTTGCCATTTTTAAATTCCTTTATCCCTAAATTTAAGATATTTATCGTTAGATCTCTCCACCTTGATAATTGTTCCATCAGCAGGCACTTCTTTGGTAAATGTGATAGTTGTTTTCTTGGTAGTCGTGTTGTGAGTAAGTGTTGCACCAAGTTCGTGGTCAGCGGATCTTAGAGTACCGTCAACTGTGAGATACGTAGGAGATATGTTATTGTCCGCTGTTACTCCTTTACCAACAGTGACTATTTCTGATCCCTCCTTGATCAAAATATCCTGCTCATGTACTATTTCATTCAATTCAAAGGTTGCAGTAGAACCGTCACCAGTAAACACATTAGGAGACACAGTGCTTTTGCTAACAACATATCTGTCAATTATGAATTGTATGTTTCTAAATACCAATGACTTATCTTCAATCCTCTTTTTAACCAACGCTGAAGTTCCAGGTTTGCAATAACATATAGGCACTGCCATAACGTATCCTAGTGGAGCAAGGTCTCCCACCTGTGTTGTCTTCATCCATAAAGGCAAGTAGTCCCATTCCTTGTGTCCAAGGCTTTTCATTCTTGATCTCATGTTTGCAACTGCATTTGGATAGAGATGTGTAATGGTGCCCAAGTCAGCACTCAACTGGTTTGCGTATCTCACCTTGGACCCTGATGTGCTGAAAGATAATCCACCGTCTGTAGTGACCTCGTAATCGACGTAGTCGGCTGAAGCATTTGTGGATGAGGCCCTTGGACCTAATATAGGTTTAGCGATTGCATCTCTTAATTTTATAGAACTTGATACTGCCTCTCCCTTGCTGTTCATCATTTGGTCTTTGATGTCTATGTAAACCAGTTCGTATTTGACAACGCCGTCCTCTTTTGCAATAGCAGTTTTAAGGTCGCCGAAGTAGAGCGTCTTTGGTGCATGATTTTGTTCCATCTGCTCTTGGAAGGCAGTCAATGTTTGTGCTTCAAGTCCTGACATCATAAGCATGTCTGGTTTCAACCGCATTCCAAAATTACTGTCCTCAGGTCTGTATATGTATTCAGGAGAGTTGATACTTGGATCTTGTGCTATGTTGTAAAAAATATTTTGATCTATAAATGAAGTAGCGTGTCCGTTCATGTTTCCGTATTCTACTTCTGTGAACGGTATATCGATGTTTAGTGTAAATTCTTTCGATGTTGCTGTTGTTTGATACTGGTCACTGACAGTTACGGTGAATGTAAATGATCTTGTTGAATCTGAGAAATCACTGGCGTCGATAGTTCCTATCAAATTTCCTGCGTTGGACAAAGTGATGCCTGTTGGTAATGAACCTGCTGTCACAGTGTAGGATAAAACTCTGTTTGCCTGTTCGGTTACCGCATCTAGAGACAGTGTGCTAGGAATGTCTGCAGTCAGTGTTCCAATTATTGCAGGGGTAGTAAAATTAATGCCAATGTCGATCTCCCCGATGACTTTCATTGTGAACGTTCGTTCTGAGAATGTGTTCAGTCCTGTTGCAACAACTCTGTTTGCTCTTACCGTGAATGAGTAGTCAACTTCGATTGCTGATTGGCTAGGCAGTGTTCCATGTATTTCGCCAGAGTTGATATCTATCGATAGTCCCGTAGGTAATGCACCCCCTGTGATGCTATACTCGAGGTTGGCTTGTAATGGATCAAAATCGTCCACGTCTATTCTAATAAGAACTTTGTTGTCATGTCTGAATGTTCCTAGATCCGAAGCAGTGGTGAATACCGGAGGTCGTCCAGTGTGGGCGTCCATCGTGATAGTGTTGCTTCCGATCAATGTTGTGTCAATTGTGACGTTTGAGTTTGAAACCACCCAGTAGTCTGCTGAATACACAAAAATGTTGAAATTACGATCAGTGCTTGACACTCCATCAGTAACCCGCACTATAAAATCATAGTTCACTGATTTGGATTTGGAGACAACTGTCCTATCGTAAATGTTTCTTGTTGCTAATGGATTTCCACCATCACTTGGAGTAAGTGCTGAGTAATCCGGAAAAGGATCAAAGTCATATCCGCCTTGTGGACCGTAAGCGTCATCTATTGCTAGTTGCACAACACCTGATATTTTGCCGCCTGTGGTCATCGTTACTCCAGGAGGTAAAGATCCCTGTACAACTTCGAACACCAGATTTTGTCCTGCCGCTGTGTCGGTGTCTGTTGCAACAATGTCATACTCAATGAATGATCCATCAAGCACTGTGACATTACCTGTGGTGTCTGCTGTGGATAGTGTGCTATCACACGTCGACGAACTGTCTGTGGTGTATACTGTAGAAATAGGTTTGTTAAGTTGTCCTGCAACTGTTGTGAATGTTGGTGCATCTGCACCAGCGACATCCAAAGTGAATGTCCTGTCTGTAATTGCGGATCCGGCCGTGGCTCGCACGACGAAAGTGTAAAGAGTTCTTTTGGCAACCTCAGCCGGAGTTCCTGTTAATAAGCCTGTGGAAGTAAGAGACATTCCAGTTGGTAGGCTTCCTGCAATTAGTGAGTATGTAATGGCCGTAGAATCAGAAGTGTTTGCTTCTAATTGTAGCGAAAACGACGCTTGTTCGTCTATAGATGCTAGTTTACCTGCTGTGGTTGTCCACACTGGTGTTGCCATTAAAATACTCCTTACAAGGGTATTTATTTGTAACTACCGACTATTTTTCTGTGTGCGT
>MDSZ01243939.1_pt1 | contig 11350 bp, 29 predicted proteins | sample 811201 | NCBI WGS metagenome assembly MDSZ01 (sample SAMN05326647, study PRJNA326480) | marine metagenome | isolation source: seawater | place: Indian Ocean: North | collected 2010 | reverse complement strand
CCTGTTAATACCGTTATAATAACTTAATATTGGCTCATGCTTTCTCATAGGGTGCATGGGGGGAGATAGATCGTTATAACTACAATAATCAGCCAAAGTACTTATTATACTAGTACCGGCGTTTTTAGGAATGTGGACAAATATTGTATTTATATCTTTAAAGTAAGGCATAATTTATATCCTATTATAACTCCATCGAGTTGGTCTACGATGACTTGTTGAAAAAAAATGGTCTATATAGTTTATACCCAAATCCAATGGCGGTTATGTCTGAGTATAATATAGCAAGCTCCAACGAGGTTGTGTTGCCTGATTTAAATGTATCAGGACATTCTATCTCATAAACCTTATAGTGCCAAGACTTATTTTTTCCACGAACATAAGCCTTTGGAGAAGAGAATGCTTTTTTAACATAAGGTATTGCGTTATTCCTATAGTTATGAAGTTCGGCAGCACGAATATACTCTATCTCCTTATTCGGATTATTATCTGTAGATCTTATTATATGCTTCCATTCTGACAAAAGCATGTCATTGCTTTCTCGAAGAAACAAATGGGTCGTTTATTATATACCCCATATCAATTGCTTTTAGATCGGCCATAAACATCGCTAATTCTTTCGTTTTTATATTGGCGCGCCTAGATATACCAATTGGCTTCCAGCAATAATCTTTTTCTTTGCCCTTAAAAAAATTAAGACCAAACATTCCGCTCCAAATAAATCTTTTATTCTTCTTGTCATATGAGTTTTTAAGATATTCTAAAAGTTTTATTTCATATTCCCAAGAACCATTTGTCTTTAAAACACGTATTGCGCAGCCAGATGATTCGGACATGGATCTTTGATATACCCCATATAGTCCGTTTCTTCCGCCTGCGCAACTTTTTTTCCAGCTAGTTAATTTCACTCCGAAAGCCTAAAGAGCTATTTTTTTCAGAAGAACGCTCAGATACTTCTGGCACAGAGTCTTTTAAAACTCCAATGCCTTCACATTCTGTACAAAAGTAGAATCTATTTCCACATAGCACAGAACCATGCCCATCGCATGATCTACATTCTTTATACCCATAAAGAGCTGGTTTATACAATATTTTTATTGGAAGCATTTTTATTCCTGATTTACACAAGGTTTTTTTAGTAGCTGTAGTTAAATACACAAAACTTGCGTGATAATCAGTAATTAGTATATTACAATCTAATCTCCTTTTCTTTTGTTTGATACCTTATTTATTATCTGATGATCATACGTGAAAGATATACATTCGGAGAGCTTTTCTTTTCCACTATATGGAACAGAGTTTTTCTTTAAGGCATAAAGATCTTTGCGCCTAACAAAGCATCCTTCAAATCCCCTTACTCTCACAATTTCTTGACCATACTTAGATTCTTGATCAACTATAGATACGACTTTTTTGTATATAATTGGCCCAGCAAATGTTTTGACCTTTAATACATCGCCAACCTTATACTTTATCTTTTTTTTCATGGTATAGCATCCGTACCAACACCTATTCCTGCTCTGATCATAAGGAGCATTAATGTGGAACCCATCACCATAGCAAATGCTGTCACCATAGTCATCTTAAACCTCTCTTTTATATCATTTTCATCAATAAACCAATGAATGAAGGGGAAGTTAAGAATTGGCAGAAAAAAGCCAAGAATTGCTTGTAAGACGATCCAGTCATGAACAACTGCATAGCCATACCAATTGGCCCAAAAATCTATTATTACTCCAGAAAAAAACAAAGTCTTTAGCTTGTTTTTATTCATAAAGTCCCATGCTTTATAAACTAAATTCATTTCTTCCGCCTTAAAATATTTGGCTAAGTTTATTCTATATCTTAAAAATTTATGTCATCAATGTAAAAGTGAATTGGCTTTGAGCATCCTTCTACCAACTCAACCACTTCATAAGATAATATATTTTTCTTATACTCAAATGGATCATCTGCATATTTAGCATATTTTAATTTCATGTTTATAGCGCGTATTGCAGAGGATCTGTTCGCCCAAACTCTGCCTACTCTTGATTCAACTGTGTTTGAGCCACCTCTAAGGTATAATCCCGTTCTTGTATTCCTAACCTTATAGCCATAAACTTTAGTATTATCCAACTTCCCCTCTCCCAAATAAAACTCTTATCTGATCGAAATATTTAACGTGCAGTCCAGAAGGAATAAACATTTCGCTTCCATTTTTTGTTATCACAGAAAGTATGTCTTCTACGCAATACTCTTCTTGGTTTGGCTCTGGAAATATATCATAAATATACGGCTCATATCCAAGTATATTTTGCAACCTTAATAAAACGTCTTCTTCGGCAGCTTTATATGTAAAAAGAAATATGAATCTTTGGCTTGAATCTTCTGCGAAATAGCGATAGATATCCATAAAGATATCTTACCATTAGCTAATCTTTTTAACCGATATTTTTATATTTTGAATGGCTTCTATTTCGTATCCATTGTGTCTATATAGAAATCTCTTTATATTCCTATCTGTTGCAACAGATGATATATTTGGAGTTCTGTTGTATCCATCAGATATCAAAGACTTCATATCATCTGTAACTCCAACATCATTTAGTTCTTTTGCAAATCTAAGAAGAAGCTCTTGATATACATCTTTATTCATTGTTTACTCCGGTGGCTCTCCGCACCTAATTTCGGTTACACCATCTACGTATACAAAATAGAAAAAGTCACCTTCTGAAAGGGAGCAGGGAAACATTCCTCTGTTAAAATCTTGCTGAACTACTTTGTTTTCTGACGTTGTTATTTCGGCAATAATTAACTCGCCATGAACCTGATCTACAACTCCCAACAAGAAAAGTCCTGTTAGCATATTATATTTGCCTCTCATCATTAAACCTGCGCATCTTGCCTAATGTCATCAAAAACAGGCCATGAGTTTTTGATAAAGTCAATAACCCAGCTTGCAGCAATCTTTTTATGAGCGCCTATATGCCATTCCGGTATATCTTTTATGTCATAGCCATCTTCACCACAATAATTTTTGCCATTCTTCCAATTATAAATTGTAGCAACAGTTCCGTCTTCAAACTCTAAGATCCACTCTGCATCTGATTTGTAATTATCAAAAGAATCGCAAGGGGGTCCGAGTTTGTCAAATATGTCTTTGTAGCTTGCTAGCATAGAATCCGCAAAACAGGTTCCAGATATATTTGTTTCGGAAGAATTAATTCTTTTTATCTTGGGCATATTAACCTCCTATGTTTTCTTTCCATTCTTTAGACTCAACTAAAGAAAGCTCTTCTGCAAGATCATTTAAACAAATCTCTAAAAGATTGGCCTTCATAACGCTGGATGGCTCTGTTTCTTCCAACTCTTTGATTTGTTTTTTACAAAGATCGATCCTGCTTTTTATATAACCAATCCTCGTTGTTTCGTCATATTCATTTGGCTGCATAACTTCTTCCACTCTCCATGTTTCTGGATCTAGACAGTCATCAAAAGATATTTCATCATGAAGCCATGTTCCCTCAAGATTAAACGCCCTGGATCTTGCGTGATTTTTATCAGAAGCAAAAACCTCAATGGGGACTTCGTGAACTTCTTTTACATATACAATATATTTATTCTCTTTCATTTTTCAAGTCTCTGTTTAAAACCCTCAAGATATCCGATTGGAACCTTTAATATATGCATTTGATGACCCATAAATTTTCCGGTCTTAAAATGCTCCCAAAGCCCAGTGCTGCTATCGGTGTTTTCTACCTCAACCATAAGCTCAAGAATCCTTTCTTTGAATCTAATATAAAATGCATTTTCCCATACTTCTGGAACTACACTTCTTAATGCTTTTATAGTTTCTTCTTGTGGAGATTTTTCCCCGCTCCAATATATGTTTGCCAATACAAACTCCCCGATTCTATAGTTTTATTGTAACAAAACGCTATCTGTGTATAGCCTAGCATTTTCAATTATTATTCCAAATATAAGCCAAGCTGGATAATGCTTTAGGCTTACAACCCCTCTCCAGTTATACTTTATATCAGAGTAGTCCCAAAGAGTATTCTTTGTTGGTATTCCGATTATAACTTCTGCGGCCCAAATCCAAACTGGATATGAAAGCCATCTTAAATATTGGTGCTCAATACAATGCCGAATAAAATCAAACCCGTAGGTAAGACCGAACCCATAAATAGGAATCATCCATATTGATGCACTTCCCTTTAAGGATAGGTCAAAAGACTTTCTACTTATAGTCGTCCTTATTGCGTTGAATACCAACTCTATAGTTACGCCTATCATTGAGTATAGAATTACAGACAGAATCATCTTTTACATCGCATGATAAATAATCGTTAATAGTTTTTATTTTCCACAAATCAAAGAATTCTTTTGTGGCCCCACCAATAACACAATCTAGCTGTTCATCCGTTAGCTCTTTCATTGTAGTTTATTAATCTTTTTTTCTTTTTTAGAAAGAGTTCTTAGCACAACCTTTTTGTTAGAAGAAAGAAGATCATGAATCCAGTCTTGATTTTTATGAATTAATTCGCAATCCCAATCTTTCATAGTTGCCTCAAACCAAACTCCATCTTTTTCTCTCTGAATAAAGAATGTGTCAGAAGACTCAGTCTTAATTATATATGGATTAGAAGATTCCTTTTTCCAGGGAGGTCTTCTTTTATTTGGCTCTTTTAATGTCCCGTTTCGGTCAACATAGAATGTGTAGCCGGTTTTATATAAGGGCCAAAGACCAACGCTGCTATGAGAATATACTTCGCCATCCCTAAAGACCGGGTATCTCTCTACATAATCAAAAAGATGCTGAAAAATATGAGCCTGAACAGTACCTCTTTTATCCATATTTTTACAAATATCGGAATAAACTTTGTCCCACGGTCTACCACAATTTTTCTGCAAGTATCTGATTAGTGGGTTTAGATACTCGTTAAGCATCTTTCTGTCATCCCACTTGCGAGACTTTGGCTTCATAGAAGAATAGGTGGAGAGTTCATCATAGCGTCCCTCTCTCATCTTCCTTCTGTTTTGCTTGATCTCTCCGTTCTTCATACTACTTCCTGATCTAGGAGTAGTAACAAGAACTTTGTCCATATCTTTTCGCATGATAATTACCTAGGGGAAAATGATACCTCTGCTTTCCACATATCGACAGGATCTCCAAAGTATGAGATATCTTCAACAACATACCTTGTCGTATCATTACCATTTTTTAGAATTAAATAGTCGCCATTAGAAATTCCACTCTTCCATCCAACCAATGATAATTTATAACCGCTATCAGTAATTGACATTACATTATAATTATTACCCCAATCCTTAGAAGACAGATCAAACGTCTTACTCATCTTTGTCACCCTCCTCTTTTTTTTCATTATTTTGAATAGTTGATTCTTCAAGCAAAGAAATAATTTTTTCCAAATTCTTATTTAATCTTTTTATTTGACTTATTGCCTCTGGAATAGATGACTCAAAGAACTTTTTTCCACCAACTGTCTGAAAGAAACCGGGACTCATTGTTATTTATCATCCGAAATTATATGCGAAAAGAAGTCGGTTTCAAGCAAGAAGACAAGTTGCCTTGTATAGCTGCCACCATCTGATTCATCAATAATCGGAGTTATGCTCGTAACCCTCCAGCCATCGTCAATGTGTCGCTCAACTTCTCCAAGTAAGTGGGAGCCTCCAATTCTGTGTATATTTGCTACAATAATTTTTTGCATTATAAGTTACTCCTTGGTACTAAGCGATATGGCTTAGGCTTATGTCCAAATAGCATTTAAGAAAAAAATATTATTATGGCTTTACAAAGTACCACTTGATATAACTTTTAAAAATGGATTTCTAGAGTATATAGAGTGGTTTATTGCGTAGCCACAGGTTCCATCTTCCCATTTTATATTATATCTAACAATATCATGGCTTCCGACATTAGTTATACACTTAGAATAAATTGTTCCGGTTAGTCCAGTGTATACGTCTTGAACTATAGCTCCAACACTCATATTAAATAATATACTCAAAGTTTGCGGTTTTTTCATTTTCACTTAATTTTATAGCACCATTCTTTATATGAAAGTCCTCGGCCATCTTTGTAAGGGGAGACAGAGTAACGACTCTAGTTATGCGTTCAGATTGTTTTGCCATGTCAAGAATACAGTTTATAGTTGCTCTCCCGGCCCCGCGACTATAACTCCAAACAGAATAAGCAATAGCTATGTGACCAGACGGATCAGAATATATATCAAGCTCATCAGTATCTTTTGGAATATGGTCAGTGAATCCTATGCAAATAAACGCAACAAACTCTTCTGAGGAGTTTTTTAACCCAAATACCTCGCGACCCATTGATGTTTTAAAGTAAACATCCAATTCGGGCCTAACCGGATCTTTATTCAGGAACAGTTCGGGACGATCCGAAACTCGCTCTAAAATATAATTACTTTTTATATCCAAAGAACCATGCATTGTAAAGAACCCCCTGACTTTATAAATTCTGATGTATCTAGCTGATAAACCTTATATCCCCGTTCCTCTAGGCTTTTAGCAAGAGTATTGTTTCCGTATGGCATCAAAATGTTTTTGCCATATACAACGGAGTTGCAAGCAAACATTTTTGCATGGTATTTACTTACAGGTATCAACTCTATATCTTTTATTTTTGATACTGTATATTTGCTGAAAGCACCGGGGTAGTAAATAGCCAAGTCATTCCTCAAAAGAGAAAAGCATGTATCAAGATGATAAAAACTTGGATCAACAAGCTTTAGATATGTTAAGTCAAGATTCAGTATTTCTGAGCACATCTTTAGTGCTTTTAAATCACTCCTAAATCCATATCCAGCTATAAGCTTGTCTTCGTAGACGATAGTATCTCCGCATCCCTCAAACGATAATTTAGAAGGAAGCCTATGAACATTGTATCCTTCGTCAGAAAACCATCTGAAAAACTCTTCTGTCTCTAACTTTCTTTCTTTGTGTTTAAAATTGCTTAGCACAACATCTTTGTTATGAACAGTTCCAGCATTTGCTGTAAACACCATGTCTGGAAGGTTGCTTGCCTGCTTTATAACCCTTGTCTTAACGCCTATTGACTCTAGTGTTTCCTTCAAAGCGGTCCACTGTTGAAGTGCCTTTTTTTTGTCAACGCCGCCTATACTCATCCAGGGATTTATAGAGTATGTAACATCAAAATAAATTGGATTGCATAATAGAGCGGTATCAGACATATAAACCCCTATAATTATAGGAGTTTAATTAATAAAAATAACTGTGTCCAACCTATTCTATTTCCATAGACTTAGCTTCATCAAGGCCGTTTACTAAGTTGATGACCCTATCCATACCTAGGTCGCTGGGCTTTCTTATTATCATAGAAAGCTTTAGGGTTGATTTATCCGGCATACTAGCATTTAAAGATATCATTTGAACTTTATGAGATTCAAGCATTATCTTTATATCATTCACAATTCCAGGTCTATCTTCTAGTGTAACCTTTAAAGTGTGTGTTCTATATGTAGTAAAAAAGAAATCTTCTAGCTTGTTTATTATGGTTAATATAATAAATACAACCGCTGTTGTAAATGATGCTAGCTGCAAATAGCCACTTCCACATGCTATCCCAACTATTGCAGTTGTCCATAGCGAACTTGCTGTCGTTAGTCCCTTTACGGTAACTCCAAATCTAAGTATTGCTCCGGCGCCAAGAAAGCCAACTCCACTGACAACTTGAGCGACTATTCTACCTGGGTCTGATGGTAAGTTTGGGCTCGAAATAAACTGAGAATAGTATATGGATAATATCGCCGCTAAAGATGCGCCGACACCAAGTATCATATGCGTTCTTAATCCGGCTGGCTGACCATGAATTTCTCTCTCTAAGCCTATTAGAGAGCTTAGTCCGGCAGCTACCAGAATACACACAAACGGTTCGGATAGCATCAGTCGATCTCTTTTTTATCAGACGACCCTTTAGACGCTATTCTTGCCCTAGATTCTCCGGTACACTTCTGAACCCAAAGGGTTAATCTTATTATTAATCCAGTGATTTGTTTAGTAATACTTTTAACTAATCCAAGCATAAATTAGATTGTACCAAGATATTCTGCTAGATACAAGTAATCTTAGTGCAAGCCTAAAGCGAGGCGACATTTAGCCGCCCCGCTTGAGCGTTAGTTACTCCTTGCCGAGAGTAAGCTTGACGAGGTCAGAAACCTCTTGCTTTAGGGTTCTAAGTCCCTTTCTTGCTCTAACTCCAGCAGCAGCATTTCCGCTTGCGTTCTTAGTAACATCTTCCTCAAGAAGTGCTACGGCAGTTTTGATTTCGGTCCACTTAGTTAGGACTGCACTAGTATCTGTTTCTTCACTCATAATTGCCTCCAATTCTGCAATAAGTTATAACTACGCTTTACTTTTATATAGCAGAAAGACGAATTGTCTTTTGCGCAGAACTGCTAAAATTATACTAAAATAAAAAACAAAGGGAGGGGTATAGAGTTGCGAGATATACCTTGGTCCGATGTTGCTATAAGGTAATCTCTCAGTGCGGATTTCTCGTTGTCCAACGGAAGATTCAACTTAGTCCGGTTCTTTGTCTCCCTCTTGCCCCTTCTTCTAAGGATCATGACTCCCTTAGCCCTTAAGATTGGTTATATTACTTTATTTAAAAACAATAATTTTTCTTTCCATAAAAACAGAAGATGGGTCTGGATGATGACCCCTTACCTCAAGGAGCCTTTTGTTTGCAGCATACTCTGTCTCAGATAGAGTCTCGCTTCCTGCTCCACAAATATACTCAAGAATATTTTGAGCCCCATTAACCTTCTCATATATTGTATAGTTATACATATCATCACCCATCACTCATAGTCTCTAACTGCAATTCCAACTGGAAACCTTGGCCTTCCATCATCTGTAAGCTCTTGATATCGAACAGTAAGCATTTTACCAATATAATCATTTAAATTTTTGAATATCTCTGCTCGTTCCTCATGACTTCCCCTCGGGCGCACATCAAACTCAAGCCCATTAGAAGTAACACACTTAAAGACAATAAGGCCAGATTCCCTACCGGACCCATCCTTTCCTCCGATGATTTTGTATTCATCATCTACAAACCTCTTTACTTTTTGTAAGTCATAAGACCTATTTTTATATTTATAAAGGCTATTCTTGTTGCGAACCATCATGCCCTCATAGCCTTGCTGAACAAACATCTTTTCGTAAACATCAAACTCTTCTTGATTTTCAATGTCATATGTCTTCACAAACTTAATATTTTTACCGATGATTGTCCAGCCCTGACAGTATGTTGGAAAGCTTGCACCTTGGGTTCCAAACTTAGGAAGTCTCTCTTCGAAAGTTAGAGATTCGTGCGGGGAGTCATAAATATGGTATTCTAATAGGTCTGTATCATCACGCTTCTTCTTTACAGCAGAAATAATCCTCTGAAAAGTCCAGCCGTGAACATATAGCTCTCCATCTACACACTGTCCTTCGGATAACATTTCACAAAGCTGGTGACAGATTTTGTCAGGTATGTCAATAACCTTTCCTTTTCTTGACCACATGGTAACAAGACCATCTTGCTTTCTAGCAAGCATCCTTACTCCATCTAGCTTTGGCTGAATCCAGCACGGATAATTTATCTTTGCACTATGTTTGTCATACCTGTGAGCAAGCATCGGAAGAAACATGCCATCAGATTCAGAAGGAATATTGTTCTTATCTTCTACATATCCTGAATCTTTTTTACGGCTATGTGCAGATCTAGCCTCAGAACATGCTTGTTCGTAGACAGTGGTTTCGTTTGCTCTACCGATATTCTTACCTTCTCCAACATAGCGTTGGTCAAGTTGCTTCTTGCCGTCTTCATAACCGTGTTCAGTTTCGATGTAACAGGTTCCATCGCCCATCTGGAGAACCGAGATATTCCATTCTTTAATCTTCCCATTGGTTGATCGTCCATATAGTGTAGGTAAATTCATCGTTCCTCCGCAAAAACAAACTGGCACTCATCCCACGGCAAAAACATTACATCGCCCGGATGATAATGCTGCTGATAACCGTGCGCCCTTACCTCGGTAAACTCAATGACCAAGCCTTGCTTTGTTACATGCTCAATCTTAGCCCACTTCTCTACTGTGTTATTAGGCCACAGCTTGATGTGTCTGCCTTCATAATTTAGATCTAACATGCTCTTCATTACAAATCCTTTTTTAAAGTTGTTTATATACGATTATAAATGGTAGGGCTACTAGGACTTGAACCTAGAACCTTGGCGTTATGAGCGCCCTGCTCTAACCAAATTGAGCTATAGCCCCATAGTTTATTCTGCTAATGGAAGTTCAATAATATTAAGAAACTCTGTGAATCCAGTAACCTCTTCCCAGGATTCTGCCAGCTCTTCTGTAGAAAAAGATTCGAACTTATCTCCAGTATCAACATACTCATCTTTGTAGTCCAAAACAATACTATTGTGCCATTGTTTTGCGCCTTCAAAGGTTTTGTGAAGCGAGTAATCTATTCCGTGTTTATGCTCGTAGGATGCCAGCCAAAGGCCTCCTCTTATAGTACATGCTACTTCTTCTTTCATATCAGTCATCCAATACTGCGCCCTTATAACTTGACTCTTCATGATCTACTTCCCTAAATTTTTGCATATTTTCCAACAGCTTTATTTAGGGTTCCCTTATTTCCATGAACCTCAAACATAATCGTTTTAGCTACAGTCTTATCTGTAATCTTACAGAGAGTGCAGTCATTACAGGTAATATCCCTCTTTCCTTCTTCTCCGTATCTAGCTGGGCACTTAATCGCCTTCTCTCCGTTAGGAAGTGTTACGAATTTAGACACACCCTTTGGAACAACCAAGGATGCTCCCCAACCCATTTCACGAGCCTTCATAACTTCTTCAACAGTTTGGCAAGAAGCGCGAAAATACTCTTTTAGTGGCTGAACCTCATCTTCCTCCCAACAATGAGTATATCCAATGTTCGTCAAACCCTCTTGTTCGACCATGATGCACTCTTCAATCGTTCCAGATACATCACCTACTACATCGCCAGCAACACGGTGTCTAACGACCTTACAGTCCGTCCTGCGGCCAGCAAGAGCCTCCTTTAGAGTTCTAGCCTTAGTAAAGCCACTTTCAATATCTCTAGACAACTTCTTTAAATAAAATAAGCCCCAAGCATAACAGCCGCCATCTTTTAGGCTGCATGAATCAGGACAGGTGCTTTCTGGAGAATAAGATACGACAATCTTTCCGGTTTTTTTGTCGCTAGTTTGAGAAACCCAATGAACAAGTCTTCGGCCAAGCATAAAGGCAGCCCCTTATAGAAAAGTTAAATATATT